>Ga0315268_10002676_pt1 | contig 19946 bp, 20 predicted proteins | sample C1_top_MG_FD_204535 | JGI IMG/M metagenome (GOLD analysis project Ga0315268, IMG submission 204535) | Sediment microbial communities from Yellowstone Lake, YNP, Wyoming, USA - C1_top | ecosystem: Environmental > Aquatic > Freshwater > Lake > Sediment | place: USA: Wyoming | collected 2017-08-01
CCGACCAGGACGCCTTCCGGGTTTCGCAGATATAGATCAATATCATTACCAGGGGTCGTCCAGTAGACCATCACAGTAATTGGCCAAAGCGTTGATGTGACCGAGATATCATATTTCAAAGTCTGACCATCGGATATCGTTCCGGAAAAGGCTCCCGCGCTGGCGTTGCTGCCTACGAGTGCCAATGTTCCCATTGTCAGGCTTCCCACCATGCACCATGTCAAGAGCACTGCAAGAATTCTTGTTCGGTTCGTATCAATCATCCCTATGGATGCAAGAAATGATTTTCAAGCATTTATTACCTCACTTGGGGATTTCAGACTCGCGAGATCACATTCTGATACTGGCAAGCTGTTTCATGGTTCGACCGAATGATTCCTGAGTCGGCGATAGAGCTACCCGAATCAAGTGAAAAGATTCGAATCCTCCTCGACTGCTACGTCGATTCTCCTTGCGAGATATGGTATCTCTGATGGACCATGGACCTCGAACGAAAAGACGACGCAAATGTCCGTTCCGTGGAAATCTCGACAGCTGGTTCGTGATTCTAATGGTTAGAATTGGAATTTAACCGCACACGTGCGTTGCGACATGCGTGATTCTTGTGCGTCAACTCCGGATAACTGAACCATCTTATTCTCAATTTCATCCGTGCGATCTATGAGCATTTCCGCTCGGAGAATCGAAAAACATGGATCCTGTTAGGTATCGAACGTGAAAGAACGCCCACTCATAGGAATACAGATTGATTATCAATCTTGGAGCAAAAAGATTAACCCACGATGTGCGATTTGTGCTCAGTGACTCGAATTGAGATGCCCTTCCTGTGGAGCGGAGAATCCGACATCCGCCAAGGCTTGCTCCAAGTGTGGCAAATCGTTTGCCCAATACAATGCTAAAGTGGAATCATACGCGAGATCATCGGATGACATCGGAAAATCGGACGATATGAGGGAGCTCGCAAGAGCGCTCCAAGAGATATGCACCCCTCTTATCAAAGACCCCAACGAAAGGGTCCTTGAGCAAATCGAGAAATTAATGCTTAAGGGAACCGATCCGAAGGAGACCATCGATTCATTCCTGATGAGCGCAGGGACTCTTATCTACAGACTATTCGGGATATCAGAAGTGACCATCGCGCTCAAGGATCCTTCCGACAACCGCTTCAAATACCGGCTCTTCTTCGGGATGCGGAAGGAATCCGAAGACGCGTATCGGAAGATAACCTATACGCTTGAACAGGCGATATCTACGACGAAATATCCGAGAATCAGGCTGAGCGAGTACATCGATTTCTTTCCGAGCGAATACAGACCATACATCGAAGGGGAGCTGGACACCTTCAATAGGCCCAGCAAGCTCGAGATGAAGAGGAAATCCCCAACTGAGATGATCGAGGGGGATTATTTCTGCGTCTATTTCTACGGTTTGAACAAGAACGACATCCTCGGATGGTTCGAACTGGCTAGGACCCTCAACGGCAAGATGCCGCCTCGGGAGAACCTCAAATGGCTCGAGCTGCTCGCTTCGATAGTCGGTCGAACTATCCACGAACGAAGGCTATCCATGAGGCAGGCCGCTGCGTCGAGATGACATGGCCATACGGGATATCTTTAATAGTCTATCAAGTGATATCGATCCGGAGGGGAGGAATTCCCTCGGGTGATAGGAATGGATGCACTACTGCAAATAATGCTGGTTATTGCGGGACTTGTGCTGCTGGTCGGTGTGCTTTACTTAATCCCGGCTGTCGGCAAATACTTGGCGAAGCTCGCGAAATGGCTGGGGTCTGGGCAGATTGTCATAGGCATCATCGCAATCATCGTTGCGATATTGAATATCGGCTCAATTCAAGGCATTTGGTTGCTGATATCTGGGCTGATTCTCGCCGTTGGGATCTTACCTATGATCCCTGCTGTGGGCAAGATGCTCGAGAAGGTCTCAAAGGTTCTTGCGAGCTTTCAGGTGCCCATCGGCATAATCGCATTGATACTGGCATTCATCTGATCGGGCGGCTTTGCCCTATGCATATCGAAGCGTACGCTTCGATATCGCATTTCTTGATTTTCCATCTTGGGTTCTCTATCTCGATTTCTCCGATGAGATGCATGTTCCGAGATGAGCCGATCACCTCAGGAAGGATTTCTGATTGGTCTGGCAATATGGCAAGAAGAAGAACGATAGTCATTCAATAATCTTGAGCTCCTTTTCTATCATTTCTCTGAATCCCGTCTTTATCTGTGCGGGTGCCTTCTTGACATACTCGATCGCCTCCGTGTTTCCCGAGGCCCTCAACTTTCTAAGATATCTCAAGAGATTGTATTCCGTCAACAATGTCCCAGTCTTCTCATAGAAATTCGATGGAAGGTCGGCCCAAATTGCAGCGTCGAGTTTCTTCGAGGCCGCCCATGCGAAGATGGATTCACTCAGCTTCGGAATCACCCTGCAATTGTACTGTCTGCCATCACAGATTGCATACCCTATGAACTCGGGCTTGCAGCCTTCGCGCGATGCAAGGTCCGAGACCGCTGATTTCAGAGTCTTGTTCTCCAACATCGCCCAGAGAGTCGGGACCGGCCTCCCGCCTTCATGAATGACCAGGGTCAGCCTCTCGCTATCTGGTCTTGAGCCTTTCGATATCCGCGCGAATTCCAACGGCAGCATCGGACCGTCGAAATGCCATCTGCTGGCCAATCTCATCGGCTCAGGCTTCCATATCAAAGACCCCCAGCCGAGCAAGGCGATGTTCATTGCCACCGGGACCTGATTGTCGTCATGATTGATTCCGTAATATATCATTTTCCAAGAGCCCCATGGATCTGATTGGTAGGTCTATTCGGAGAACACGAGCGCGACCACACAGGACCCGTATTTTCCCTTCGGGATTTCGATGGATGAAATCGAATATTCGATGCGCTTGATGCCCACGCGTCTATGTCTCGCCATCTCGGAGATGCGAGCCTTCAGCTCCTTCCTCAGCGCCTTGCCGTCACCGTAGGCATGGCCCTCGGCAACATACCCTCCAAGCCCGTCCTCCCGAAAGACATAGGCGAGGCCAGAAGATATCCTGCCCTCTCCTCTACCGCTGATACGGGAGAGAACGCAGAAGGTGATTGCGCCTCTTTCTATCCTGCCACGAGCAACCCTGGTGATCCCTGCCGGCAAGACCGATGATACCGGCACGAGATTCGCTTCAGCTATGCCGGCCTTGACGAGCGCCAGATCGAATGCGTTCATTTCGGAGATATCGCTCAGGGCCGAGCCTGAGGCTATGAAGAACATTTTCGGTACGATACTTTTCGGCATATCGAAGCTCAGCTCTTGAAATCGAATCATCAATAGAAGCTGGTTGACATCAGGAACTCCTCATCCACCTTTACCTGACGCTTTCCCAGCTCCTTGAAGAACGGTACGGGGTCGATGCACGCCTCCGGAGGCAGGGTTCCTCTCTTCTTTATCTTTCCATTGACGAGCCAATCTGCAGTGATCGAAGGCGGCACGGCCGTATCTCTGCCTGAAGGGATGCCGCGCTTCGGGTCGTTCCAGGTTCGAACATAATATGTGATGGTCGCAGGCTTGCCTGCCTTTTCCCCGACGCAATCTATCCTGAAATAGTCGTACTCATCGAGCATTCCGCTGGTCGGTCTGGACGCCGCGATGGCATCGAGGTACATGCTCGTTATGAAATCCTTCGGGGACACCTTGCAGCCGTCAACATCTATTTTCCTTTCGCTGCCAAAGCCTAGCTGGACGAGCGTCTTGAACGTGTTGAAATCGTTCGCGGGGAAGCCTATCCTGAAGCTGACGTTCTTGGTCCCTTTCCCGATGTATTCCGCCATCGTCGCAGTTTCCGAGTGCTTGATGTAATAGGCTATCACCTTTCCGGCAGGGTCAGGGAAGAGGATCTCCGTCTCCCCCGATAGCACGGGCACAGGCTTGTGCTTGCCGTTCTCGACTATCGTGGGCTTCTGCGACAGCTCGTCCATCACCGTTCTGACGGAGTATGCGGGAAAGGCCGCGTCCATGATCTTCTGCTTCGTCCCCCAGGTGCAATAGATGCTAATCGTATCGACGGAATCGAGCTTGCTCGCACCCGCAGCACCGCATAGGTTCGTTATTCCTGGCGAGCTGCCTATGCCGAGGACGCATGTGACGCCAGCATCCTTTGCCTTCTTGTCGTATTCGAGCTGCTTGAAGGTGTAATTATAGAATCCTCCCAGATCCGTATAATGCGCACCGACCTCTATCGCAACGGGCATTACCTTGATGTTAAGCTCGTACCAGGCGTTGTTTATCACGACATCGACGTCCTTCGCCACCTTCTTGAGCGCGGTCCTGTCGGTAGCATCGAGCCTTATCGGCGATGCCTTGTCGCTCTTCGTCGATTTGACGACGGCTTTCACTCTCTCCAGGTTCAGATCCGCGGCGATTATCTCAGCGTCGTAGAAATCGACGAGATCGCGGACTGTAAGCGCTCCCATCTGTCCCGAAGCCCCGATTACCAATACTTTCATACAATCGACCTCACCGAATCGGAAGTAGCCCTACCGATTACACTGGCCCCTAAAGCAACTCGGGATATATCAGTTTCGAATATGAGCCGCCGACGAAAATATGCCCTCGAGACGGCCAGAATTGCCGTCTCATCATTGCCGGAGGGATTTACTTCTTCTTGCCTTCCTTCAGGGAGGTGAAGAAATCGTGATGGTCCTCTTCCTGCTCGAGTATCTCCTCGAAGATGAACTTCGTAGTATTGTCTCCCTCTTCCTTCGCGACCTTGATGACGGTCTTGTACAGGTCGATCGCTTCGAGTTCTGCCTTGATGTCGTTGTCGACCATCGTCCAAAGAGTGCTCCCAACCAAGATAGGAGCGGGTTTCGTCGTGGGCACACCGCCAAGATACCAGAGCCTCTCAGCTATCTTCTCCGCGTGCTTCATCTCTTCGACCGCTATCTCCTTGAACTTGTCGCTGACCGCAAAGTGTTCCGGGCCCATCCACTGCACGTGCTGCCACATATATTGGACCGATACCTGTATCTCCCTGGCTATCGACTGATTCAACAAATCCAACAACTTCTTTGATGCCAATCTTATTCCTCCCAGACATCATCGTCCTTTCAAGCGCGAATAACGCGTGACCGGGCCGACGATATCCATAATCAATAGGTCTCATTCCCTATAAAGCCTTACTGCGCGTCCTTCTTCTTGCTTTGCCGGTTGCACTTGACTCCCGTTGGGTCGAAGCACTTGTTGCACGACACGCAACTCGCCTCTCTCTTCCTGCCATCGATGATCTTCGATATGAGATCTGGCTCACGTATCAGGGGTCGGCTCATGGAGATCATGTCCGCATAGTCATCCGATATGATCGTCCTCATCACATCGATGGATCGTATGCCTCCTACAAGCATGACCGGACAATCCACTTTCTTGCGAATTTCCCTGCTGTATTCCTTGAAATAGGCTTCCTGGTCCTTCGACAAGACACGCTGGCATGTCACGTCCGTCGGGGCTTCCTCTATCCCGCCGCTGACCTCGATGGCATCCACACCATCGCTTGAAAGTATCTTCGCTATCTCGATTGCCTCATTGACATCTATTCCTCCATCGACACCGTCCGTGCAATTCATCTTGACAGTGATGGGATAACCTGGGAATTTCCTCCTGGCCATCCTGATTATCTCCGTAGCTATCCTTGTACGTCCTACGGTGTCTCCGCCCCAGTCATCCTCGCGCCTGTTCAAGAACGGTGAGAAAAAGCTGGATAAAAGAAAACCGTGAGCGCAATGGAGCTGGACTCCATCCACCTTTGCCTTTTGGCACCTCTCGATGGCAGAAACGAAATCTCGGATGACCCTTCTGATCTCATCCTCCGTCATCTCCTTCGACTTGATATCCTTCCCTGGAACCGGAAGCGCCGAAGCAGACAAGGGATTAGGGCAACTCTCTGTAGAAAAAGCATGCCTTCCGTTATGCACCAGCTGCACGAAAAATGCGGCACCGTGCGCATGGACGCGGTCCGCGATCTCTCGATAGCGAGATATCACGTGATCGGAGTGCATACCCTGCTGGCCCTCAGAGCCTTTCCCATCGACCGAGACGTATGCGTAACCGGATACCGAAAGGCCGATGCCGTGCCTGGCGAGAGCCTCATGGATAGTGACAATTGGCTCTGTAGGACTGCCGTCATCGCTCGCTAGCCATTCGTGCGTCGCCGACCTCATGAACCTATTCCTTAGCTTCAACTCTCCAATCTCGATCTCGTCTACAAGCGGTGCGGCATCCTCAGAAATCACGATATATGATATCTCTTGGTCGATGAAATATCTTGCGCGGTGACGAAAACCTGATATACGCTGCAAAGAAAGATGGTGATGCCATGACAGATGTGATTATATGCGTCCCCAGCGAGCTGCCGGGCGGTCTGGAAGCCGAATTGAGCAGGTCGCTTGAGGATTCGGATGTTTACAATTTCGTCCGGATTTCGGATGATATCGGGGATCATCAAGATATCAGAATCGTCTCTCAGAGATACGGCTGCCATGGCGTCGCTTGTGTGGATCCCGTAGAGGCGATTTCGAAGAGGGGAGCCTCAGGGCTCGTCGTAAGAGCAATCGGTCCAGACTATCTGCTGCGATTCACACGGACAGGCATCAGGATTTTCATAAGCGACGAACCGACTTTGCTGGGATCGACGAAAGCATACGCTGCTGGCCGGCTCAAAGAATTGACATCGAGGGATTTCTCGTCGACCAGAAAAAGATAAAATTCTAAGAGAAGGGCTGATTGCCCTTCGTCGGTTTTATAGAGCCTTCAACTTCGTCAGGAATTCCTGGCTTTGCTTCCCGAACCGCGCGCATATGTTCGATATCTCGCCCTGGATGGTCTTCCACCGCTTGGCTGCATCGATGAAGAACTGCGCAGCCTTTGTTTCGAGCTCGATCGCCTGCTTGACCGGGTCGCTGATATCGAGCTTCGGCTTGTACTTCTGGCTATCGAAGTCAGTCACGGGCTCGAGTATCTCTTCCCTGAGCTTCTCCCGTCTTGCCAGCTCGAGTTCTGCAAGCCTTTTCCTGTGCTTTTCTGCGAGCGCGGTGAACAGTTCCGCTGCGGCTCCCTGGACTTTCTTCTGATAGAGATCCACTGCCGTCTCCTCGAAGTCTGTCATGAACCTCATGAGAGACCCGAACGAGCTTACCGAGGAGAACTCGCACTTCGCCATCAGAACCACCTGGTAATGACTACCTTCCTGTCCGTGAAGAACATGATAGCGTCCTTGCCCTGTCCGTGCAGGGTACCGAAGAACGAGTCCTTATACCCTCCGAACGGGAAGTAGGCCATCGCCGCGACTATGCCGATGTTGATTCCGATGTTCCCGGCCTGGACTCTGTACCTGAACTCCCTTGCAGTCTTTCCGCTCTGCGTGTAGATGGACGCAGCGTTCCCGAACGGGCTCTGGTGGATCAGGTCGATCGCGTCGTCCAGAGAATCCCTCTCGATGATACTTACGACCGGGCCGAATATCTCTTCCTTGGCTATCGTCATATCAGGCGTGACGTCCTTGAATATCGTCGGGCCGATGAACGCTCCCTTCTCGTACCCCTTGACCTTTATGTCTCGGCCGTCAAGGACGAGCTTTGCACCCTCGTCGAGGCCCTTCTGTATGTAGCCCAGGATCTTCTTCTTCGCGTTCTGCGATACGACAGGCCCCATGTTCGTGTTCTCATCAAGGCCGTACCCGACCTTGATTTTCTTCGCGCCCTCGATGAACTTCGGGACGACCGCATCATAAGCCTTCTTTCCTACAGGCACGAGGTTCGATCCTGCAAGACATCTCTGGCCGGCGCAACCGTAGAACGATGCGAGCATGTTCGCGACCGTCTTGCCCATCACAGCGTCTTCCATGACGACGAGCGAGTTCTTCGCGCCGCCCTGTGCCTGAACCCTCTTCCCGTAGTGCGCGCAGGTCTCGTAGACGTGCTTCGCGACCGGTGTCGAACCGACAAACGAAACTCCCTTTACTCCCGGATGGGCCATCAGGGCGTCTGCCAGCTCGTGGCTTCCGTTGACCATGTTGATCACGCCCGGCGGGAAGCCCGCCTTGTCTATTAGCTCGAATATGTAGTTCATCGTGATCGGCACTTGCTTCGAAGGCTTGACGATATACGTGTTCCCCGTGGCTACCGCATAGGGCCAGAACCAGAATGCGATCATCGCCGGGAAGTTGAACGGACATATCGCCGCGAAAGTCCCTAGCGGGTTGATTATCGCGTCCTCGTCTATGCCTGACGCAGCTCCGTCCTCGAGGTTGTAGCCCATTCCGAGCGTCGTGACCCCGGTTGCGACCTCGACGTTCTCGATCGTCCTTCTTGCCTCGCCTCTCGCCTCATCGATCGTCTTTCCCTGTTCCTGTACCATGATTCTCGCTATGGTCTCGTAGTTTTGCTCAAGAATCTCCTTCATCTTGAACAGCACACGAGCCCTTGTCACCGGCGGCGTTTCTCTCCACGCCCACCAGGCCTCGTTCGCAGCTGCCACTGCCTCATCTATCTGCTTCTTCGATGTCATCGGGACCTTCGCGATGACCTCATTGGTTGCAGGGTTGACGACGTCGTTGCAGGTGTCGGCATCGGCCTCAACCCATTCACCGTTGATGTAGTTCTTGAGGGTCCCGTAGTTTTTCTTATACTCAGGTAGTAATGCCATAGTAGCAAGACCTCCTCTTGCTGGTTGGCGCTATACCGTCTTTGTATAAATCCGTTTTCTTCCTTGGACTTTTTCCATATGAAAAATCGGTCGGACGATATCCACATTTTGAGCCGTTCTCCCGAGATGCATGCCAGCAATCGAGATTTCAATCTGTCTGCTGCCGATGAAAACTATCTGAAATTGCCGACGGAAATTCACCAATTAGGCCCAAATATCGCCGAAGTCATAAAAATATTTCAAATCATATTTTATTTTTCAACGCAGGCTAATGTCTCGTTGCGCAGGAAAGGCGTCATTCTCGAATATCGTAAATATTCATTATTAAATTTGATAAAGTACAAGAGCCATACAGGGTCAAAGAGGGATGCACATGCCCATGTACGATGCGAATCTGGAGACAATCAAGGAGATAGCGGCAAGGAAGGGACTGAAGCCCGGTCGGATCAAGGGAACCGAGGAGCTGCAACTCACGAAAGGAGAAAATCCTCGCGTAGAGGTCATCGACTGGCCCCAGTTCGAGGCAATATTGGAGAAGAAAGGACTGACGGTCCGGGAATCCGGCGGCTTCATGAAGATAATGAGAAAGTAGAGCCCTTTCGGTGCGGCATTAAAAACCTTTCCATCCGAGCATTTTGAATCCGATCAGGCCACTTGAGACATCTCCCTCTCGATAAGGGAGAAATCCCTCTGGTCCAATGCTATCGGGTTTGCGGATAGGACCAGATATCCCTTCCTAAGCAGAACCTGCTCGCTGATCAGTTGGATGAACCTCAGGACGCTCTTCGGGTCGTTCTGAGAGACCATGTATTCCAGGCCTTCGAGGAATACGACGCCTCCCGGATTCTTCTCGAGGAACTGCTGGATCGCCTCCGCCAGCACGGGGAGGCTGTTGGGTGAGACAAATTCGACATCCGGTTCCGCCTCGGAAACATACTCGCTCTTCGTCAGCCAGATCATGCTCCCCGCGAGACCGAATCTATTCTTCAGCTGTTCGGGATGCATCCTGCTGATGGACAGCAATTTCGAGCCCGATGACAGAAGGGTCCTGATGATGGCAGGGCCCTTCTCCGGTCTCTCCTCTCTCAGTAGTATGCTCGTTCCCGGAGTCAGCTCCACACCCGATACCGGCTTCTTCGATGCCGCCTCCTCGATGAACAATCTCCTGCCCAGAGCCTTCTCGATCTCCGCTATCTTTTCCTCGACCTTCTGACCGAGAGCCGCCCTGCTGCTCTTCATCATTATCTGGAGCTCCGTGGGGGAATATCCCTTCGCGGCGAGCTTGGACAGCTCCTCCCAAGCATCCTGAAGGCCTTCCCTATAGCCCTTGATATACCCCTTTGAGAACTCGGTCTCGTCTCCCATCTGATACCTTCTTTCCCGCGATTGTTATCAGCTGGCGGATTATATTATCATTGCTTTCCCGGCAGAGGACATCCGCAGCTCGAACAGCGTCACCCGCCGGTTATGGATATATCCTCGATCTTGAAGTATGGCAGCTCGAAGTCCAATATCCTCTCTCTATCGCGGGATATGCCGTCAATCCGGAGCAGCATATCGTACACGTTTCCCGATATCATCGTCTCGCGCACGACATCCCCGATGGTACCACTGACTATCTCCCTGCTCATCTTTGCGACTCCGGACATGTCGCCAGATACAGGATCCACCCTTCCGCTGAATCGCTGCACGAATAGCCCTCTCGTGACAGAAGATATGAGGTCCTGCAAGCTTCGGTCCCCCTCTTCGACGGAGATATTGGTCGCATCGATCGAGGGCACACTCCTCGGGCTTCCGGAGGCATGCCCCGTGCTCTCCGTAGAATCCTTGTTTGCGGTGTACTGATCGTAAAGGAAGGCCGAAAGCATGCCGCCTTTGACGATGGCCAGACGCCTGTGCGGGACCCCTTCGCGGTCGAACGACGAACTCGAAAGCCCCCGAGGCCTGGTACCGTCGTCGTAAATATCGATAGACGGGGATGCAACCCTTTGTCCTATCATGCCTTTGAACTTGCTGATCCCTTTCTGGACGTTGTTGGAATCCACCGAGAATAGAACTGGAGAAACCAGCAATTCCATGGATGCGATCGGGGACAATATCAATGCGCCCTTGAAGCTCTCGAGCTTCTTCGGATGGAGCGCTCGGACGATAGACCTTGCTAGCTCCCGGCTTGTCCTTTCCGAATCATCCTCTTCAAGAAATCTATGCCCGTTCACTCGATAATCCGCAGCGGAGACGAGCGGTCCCTCGACCGCATGAGCCGTGACATCGTAGTATATCGCGGTGAATCTCTCTGACCGCTCGAGACCGGAAGAGTTCGCCAAAGCCTTCTCGCCCACGAGAGCTTCGAACCGCGCGCTCTCGACGACTATCCGGTCATCGACTCCTTTCGCAGCCCCGAGCATACGCAAGGCCCTCTCGAGCAATTGACCCTCGTCCAGCGCCTCTATGGTGTCGTCGTAGGTTCCTCCAACCGGCGATGATTGCCTTGCGCCCGGGAGGCTATTGTTGTCATCCCTTGGGGAGTTCCTCGATATGGAGACGGCGTTCCTAAGGGTCCTGTCCAGTCTTTCCCGGTCGAGCGTATTGGCGCAGGCGAATCCGAGAGACCTGTTCCTGAAGACTCTAATCCCGACGCTGGAGCCCGTGTTTGCTTTTTCGAGCTTGACGTCGTTGTTCTCGATGCCCGCGTCCATCGATCTTTGGGAGACGGAGAATACCTCAATCTCGTCCGCACCGTAGCTCAACCCTTTCCTCACGAGATGAGAGCAGAGGCTCAGGATATCGGCCTGCAAATCAACGACCCCCAAGCAGAGCCTTGCAGCGGATGTGTCCGCCGCCTCCATCGACCTTTGCCAGCTGACCCTTCCCGCAATGGCCGAACCCCATATCCCACTCGAAATCGTCCGAGATGGCGTCGACCGTTGACAGCACCTCGAAAGCGTTCCCGCTTATGACCACCCCTCGATATGTCTCGCCCAACTCCCCGTCCTTGATCTCGCGCGCCTCCTGAACCGCGAACATGAACTCCGCATCGGAATCCGCCTCGCCATTCAGCGCCCCTGTGAGAAGGTATCCCCTCTTCGTATCCTCGATTAACTCATCGAGCTTCCAATCCCCTGGCTCGATGTAGGTATTCCTCATGCGCACAATGGGCTCGTCTGTGTATTCGAACGCCCTGGCGTTCCCGGTCGGCTCCCTGCCGAAGATAAATGCGTTCTCCCGATCAAACAGAAAACCCTTGACGATTCCTTTCTCGATGATCGTCGTCTTCTTCGTGACGACTCCCTCATCGTCTACTGGCAGCGTGCCCGCCGCGCCGGGGCGATGCTCCGAGTGTCCCGAATCGACAAGCGTCACGAGATCGCTGACGACCTTCTTTCCTATCTTATCAGAAACCGGGGAGCCCGACTTGACCAGGTCCGCCTCGACCGTATGACCGATCGCCTCGTGGGATATCAGGCCGACGAGCCCCGGATTCAGGATGACGGTTTCCCTGGAGCCCTTCATGTGAGATGCCGAGAGCAGCCTCATCGCCTGCGCTGCAGCCCTGTCGGCGATTGCGATGTTGTCCCGTTTCGCGAACAAATCCCCCCAACCGCCGGTAACACCGATGGCATCCATGCCAACCACCGATTCCGACCCGGACATGCAGACCGCCACCGCCCGGATGCTCGGCTTTGAGGAATGCAGCTCGAACTCCGCTCCGTCGGTGCTCACGAAAGCCTTCCGGTCTATCAGCTCGGCATACGAGCAAGAAGCCGACACGATATCGGCCGATCTCTCCCGCATCCTCTTCTCGGTCTCGAAGACCATCTTCATCTTTTCCTCTATTGTGATATCCGAAAGCGGCTGCCTCGCTTCCGATTCGAACCTGCCCTTTGCCAGTCTTGCCTCAGCGAGACCTTCTATCCGCTTCCTTCTCGATTCCGATGTCAGGAGCGCGGCCCTTTCCGCGGACTCTGCGGCCTTCTTCAAATCCTCGTCAGAGGTCGAGTTGACGCTCGCGAACCCCCAGGAGCCGTTCTTGAGCACTCTCACGCCCACACCGGACGTTTCCGAGGAAACGACCTCTTCCAGTTCGCCCTTCGCGACAGATATGACGATGCTCTCCCTTCTTTGGTACCTTGCATCGGCATAATCGCAGCTGATCCTTCCCAGCAGCCTGTGGAGAGAGTCCAACATTCGCATCAGATACAGCCCCAATCGTGAATCACGTATTTGTTTGGTTTGCACGGAACCGAAAATTGTTAATCCAATCATCCTTCTCCTCGGAAGCGTGCCGGGGCAGAAGCGAATAAGGCTGAGGACGAAGCTGCGCACGACCTCAAAAGTCCAGGAGAAGCAGCTCATCGGTACCGGGAGGTGGCTTGCCGAGAATCCGGACGCGCTCATCCCGAAGTGCGAATCCGACTGCAGGAGATGCGACTTTGAGAGGATGAAGCAGAGATTGAAGAGGATATCCGAAGCGAAAGAAGATGAGCGTTTCCTCCAGAAGATGGCAAAAAGAGGCCCGCAGCTGTCAAGAGCGTATGCGGCAACGCTCTATCGCGCCAAGCTCGGACGCGCCGAGTACCTCGCCGTCGCCAAGGGCCCTGAGGGAGATATAGCATACATGTTCAGTCCCCGGGTCAAGAAGGAAGCTCTCATCGGTGTCCAATATTTCAGAGACCCCAAGCTGAGACTGCTGTCCTATATGGAGCTCTCAAGGAAACGTGGCCTGACGCTCTATTCTGTCGGGAACGATGTCTATTGCTCTCGAGCGCACGACAGGCCTCCTTCCGCATTCATCGAGGACGTGAGGGCACGGATGCAGCTGACCAGAAGAGAGAAGACGTCTCTGACCTGCACGCACGACGTCAGCAAGAACGGATATCTGCAAATAGACTGGAAAGATGCGGACGTTTCGATCAAGATATGCGAAGATTGCCTGGGGGAAAGGAACAGCCTGAGAGAGATCACGCAGAGGATCATCACGCCTTCATTGGAGAATCTCTTCTCGGTGAGCGCCCGAGTGCGACTCGAATGCGACAAGCAGTGCGATTCGTGCCCCAGTGACGAGATCCTGCATTACGATCAGAAGGACATCAAGAGATACCTGTCCGGAGAACTTGACGACAAGAGTATGTACGAATTGGCCGTGGACCGGTTCCGCTCATCTATCGGCGAGAAGAGTCACAGGCTCGCGAGCCTCGGGATGAAATGCTTCAAGGAGGACAAGGAAGCGCTCGCAAGAGCCATTGCGGCGGATGAAGTGGAACTGGATGCAGTCTCGAGGCTGCTTTCGAAGCTCGACTTCCCGATCGTCCTGCCGGAGGGAATCACCCCGAACAAGCTACTGTCCCAATACTGGGACACGTGCGGCAAGCAGGTCGTCTCAGAGATGACGGGCGTGCCGGTGGATGAACTCTCCGAGCTGACCGGCAAAGCCACCCCGATGGACATAATCGAGAAGGCCAGAAAGAGGGCAAGGAGCGATGCGGTGAGGCAGTCGCTGCCCGAGTACTCGGGCCTCGGACCGATATCATCTCTTTCCGATAGGATAGCCAGGGAGGCGAAGACGCACGGAAAGGAGGCGGCATTGAAACTCGCGGTTCCGTCCGGCCACGAGCAGACAAGGACGAAATCGATAGGACTGGCCTTCAGGATTGCGCTGGGGGAGACCGGCATGAATTGGCAGTACACGAAGGAGGAGATCGATTTCGCGAATCATCTTGCTCCTCTGGCGCGGAAGCTGATCGATGCTGATGGCGAGGCGTACGACCGCTCTCTCAGAGAACTGGTCTCAAGTGCTGGGGCAGATGAGAAGATAGTCAAGACTCGATGAAACGCGCGTCGACGACCACGTGCGATACCCCGGGAGCGTAGGATTTCACGACTCGCCTTGACATGATTTCCATCGTCCACTTGCTCCCGGCCGCCTCTCTCAGCCTCATGAGCGTCCTGTCGGGGAAGAGCTCGTTGGGACAATTCTCGTGATATATTATCCGGCCGCCGCTCCTCAGGCAGCTCAGAGCCTTCGGCAGAAACTCATGGGTATCTTTCAGATATCCCATGATAATAAGATCGACCGGCTCTGGCGGTTCGAAATCGCGATTGTCCCCTAGGAACGGAAAGACCGTCCTTTCCACCCTGTTCAATCCGATGTTCCTGAGCAGATATCGGTACGACAGTTCGCGTATCTCACAGGCGTACACCCTCTTCGGAGCCGCATGGACGGCGATCGGGAGAGAGAAATAGCCGATCCCCGCGAACATATCCAGAACCGTCTTTCTGCCACAATCGAGGGACGCCATCCTGACCCTCTCATCGATGTTCCCCGATGAGAACATGATTCGGGCTGGGTCGAGGCAATACTTGATACCGTTCTCGACGTGGACCGTCTCAGTATCGTTCCCGAGAATCAATTCCACATCCGGGCGTCTCTCTTCGCCCATAATGTTTCCGAGATCCCTGAGAACGGATTTCGCACCGAGGACCTCCGCATACGATTCCGCGATGATGCCCTTTCCATCGCATAGGCGCTCATCCAGCTTCAAGACAAGCACGTCGCCGATCAATTCCCACTTATCCGGCAACAGCGCAATCAGATCGTCGGAAAGGCCGGACGCACGGAGCCGTTGCTTGATTATCTCGAAGGGCGTGACCCTGGCGGTACGGGACCTGTGCTCGTTCTCTTCCAGCCGGATATCATATTTCCTTACGATACCCTCTGGGATTCTTCCTGTCAGAAGAGGAACGCGAACGAACTTGGCATCGCGTTCAATCTTGTGCGCCCTGTCGACGAGATTGCACGCAAACAGCTCTTCCAAGGCCGCTCCTGCGGCTCTTATAGGGATGACGGCGTCAGGCATGTTCGGAAATCAAATCGATTGAAGGACTATTTGCAACTATTGAATGCTGCGGATGATAATGCTTCAAGCGCAGCTTGACCGCATTCGAAAAATGCGGTATTTTCGAGAGAAAAGTTCAGTATGACTGGAGAAATCTTCCGGATTTCTTCGCTCCTCTTGGGAAAACGATTTTCATTCGTTGTTCTTGCGGCTGGCGATAACGATTTATCAGGGTTCCCTAATCTGCCCTCGACCCGATTTTTTTCGGGAGGGAGGTGAGCATGAATGTCCGGCTTTGCCGAGAGATTCAAGATTAGTAAACCAAGACCGATTTTGAAGGAAGAGGACAAGAGACAGATCCACGAGGCTGCACTAGACGTCATGCAGTCGGTCGGGGTCAGGATACACAGCAAGATTGCCCGGGACGCCTTGAAGAAGGAAGGCGCGATGGTGGATGAGAAGACGAGCGTCGTGCGTTTCTCGCCAGACCTGGTCAAGAAGCTGGTATCGAAGGTACCCGAGAAGATAGTCCTCGCTGGCAGGGAAAAGGAATTCGATCTGCCGGTCGATGGGACGCACTCGTACTACACGACGGATGGGTGCGGCATATCCGTCTGGGAGCATAAGACCCAGAGCAGGAGGCTCGCGGTCCTGCAGGACATAAAGAACACGGCGATAATCGCCGACTGGCTGCCCTATTGCAGCATTTACGAGCCGATGGTCGTCGCGTCCGACGTTCCGCAGAAGATCCACGTGATCTCCGGGATGAAAGAGGCTTTCAACATCTCTCGGAAGCATATCGAGACCGAATCCACTTCGACTCCAGAAGAGGCGAAGCTCCAAATCGAGATGGCGGCGGAGATCGTGGGAGGAATCGAGGAACTCAAGAAAAGGCACATCATTTCGGCAATGGTCTGCACGATGTCGCCGCTGACCCTCGACGGGAACGCGACCGATGCCGCAATGGTCTGGGCTGAGGCCCACGTGCCAGTACACATCACGGGCATGGCCCAGATGGGCATCAGCGGACCTGCGACGTTCGCGGGCAATCTCGTGGTGAATCATGCGGAGACTCTCGCACTGGCCGCGGCGATTCAGGCGCACTCGCCCGGAGCACCAACGATTTACGGCTCAGTGCTTTCGAACATGGATGCTAGGACGGGAGGATACCTTGGGGGCTCCCCAGAATCGATAATCCTCGGGGCGGTCTCTCACGAGATGGCGAAATTTATGAAGATGCCCTCCGCCTGCGGTGGCATAGGATCGAGCGCGAGGATCCCAGGGATACTGGCGACTCTCGAGAATTCGATGCTGGGCCTCATGAGCGCGACCGTGGGTGCGGAGATAAACAACGGCCTCGGGATGGTGGACGGCTCGACACTCCTTTCATACGAGCAGCTGATCATAGACAATGACATTGCCGGCAGGGCAATCAGTTGCTGCAGGGAGATACCGGTCAATAGGGAGACACTGCACCTCGATATGATAAAGGAGGTCGGCATCTTGGGAATCGGCTCGAAGAAGGGCAACTTCCTCGGGCAGAAGGAGACGATGCTCGAGGTGCGCCAGTTCTATCAATCGCCGCTCTGGAGCAACGACCCGTACGACGTCTGGGAATCGAAGGGAAAGAAGGACGACATGACCCTGGCGAAGGAGAAGGCAGACTGGATCCTCAAGAGCCACAAGCCGGTCATGCTCGACAAGGGCATCTCGAACAGGCTCGAACAGATAGTCAAGCGGGCAGCCAAGGCCTGAATGATGAGCAACTGAAAACCCTTTCAAAACCCCTTCCATCGTTTTGAGCCGAAACGCCTATTTGCGCGCTTGCGGCTATTCCCCCTCGCGGTCGTAGATGATAGAATTCGTGATGGCGAAGAGCAAGGACGATATCGAGGAGATAAGGAGACTTTTCCTGGAATATGCCGGATCCCTCGATTTCGATCTATGCTTTCAGGATTTCGATCGCGAGCTCAGAGAGTTGCCCGGAGAATATGCCGAACCTGATGGCAGGTTGATTTTGGCCAAGTGCGACGGAAGGTGTGTCGGCTGCGTCGGTCTCAGAAGGCTCGAGGGGGACATCTGCGAGATGAAGAGGCTTTATGTGAAGCCCGACTACCGAGGAACGGGCATCGGGAGAGAATTGGCGAGCAGGATCATCGCCGAGGCGAGAGCGATAGGCTATAGGAGAATGAGGTTGGACACCATAAGCGACATGGTAGAAGCCATTACGCTGTACAGATCGTTGGGATTCGTCGAGATTGACCCGTACAGACCCAACCCCATCGACGGCGCGAAATATTTCGAGCTGAAGCTGCGAGAGGATAGGTCAGAGCCCGCTCCTCAGTAGCTCAGGAAAGAACTGGAGGAGCTGGGGTGCTTTCCTGAGCACGGCGGCAGAGAGGTTGGCAGGGTAATCGATGTCTCCCGCCTCCTCGAGCATGCTCAGTATCCTCTCATCGGCGAGCAGTTCGACGGCCTTGTCGAGCTTCTCGTCCGACATCTCGTTCATGACCCTCCGGAGCCGCCATGCCCTGGACAGCTCCCTCCCGAACTCGGTCTTGAACATCTTCTCGTACAGCTCTCCTGCGGCAATGCTCGGGCCCTCCGCATGGACCGACTCCGCGAGCATCTCGGCTGCCATCTTCCCGAGATATACCCCACCTCCGGTGAGCGGCTTGGTCTGGCCCGCGGCGTCACCGATAAGAATCACTCGTCCCTTGGAGAGACCTCCAAGTGCCCCCATCGGAATCAAGCCCGCCTGCCTCGTCTCCTGCTTGAAGTTCGGGAAGCGGGATTTCAAGAACGCATCGAGGAGATTGATCGGCGTCCCCTCCTTCGAGGAGCAAAGCCCGATCCGGACGCGATCGCCCGCAGGAATCTTCCACGCGAAGAACCCCGGGGCCAGATTGCTCCCCAGATACATCTCAACGGCGGTCGGGTTCCTGTCGTCCTTCAAGGTCCCGGTGGCTTGCGCACCATAATACAACATATCGAACTCATCGAAGAGGGCATATCTCCGAACGAACGATTTCGGCCCATCAGCTCCGACAATCAATTTCCCATCGAACTCCCTGACGGCGTCGCCCGATCTTGCGCCGACCCGCACAGATTCGCCCGATACGGATAGATTCATTGCGCGCGTCCTCGTCAGAAGCTCTGCGCCGTTTCCGACCGCGGCCTCCGCGAGCGACGAATCATATCTGGCCCTATCGATGACGACCCCTTTCGGCTCCTTGGCGTGCAGCTCCAATTTTTCGCCCGACGGCGAATGAAGCATGAAATCCCGTATCTGACATAAGACCGATCCGCGTGTTGTATCATCTATGCAGCGCGGGGAGACGAGCCCGGCGCATTGGACCGGCTCTCCTATCCGTTCGTGTTCTTCCAGGAGGACAACGTCGCAGGTTCCTGCGATAAGCTTTGCCAGTCGATTCCCTGCAGGGCCAGCTCCAATGATTATGACGTCTTTCATTCCTACCAGTCTGCTCCTGTCGATATGGATTTCAAGCTATTTCATCCGTTTCGCCTTCGAAACGAACTGCTGCTCCATAATCCTTCTCAGCTCTTCCTCGGTCGTCGAGTCGTTCGCCTCCTTGTCCTCTCTTATCCTCAGCACCCGCGCGAAGCGGAGCGCCATTCCCGAGCTGTATTTCGGGCTGCGCTGAATCTCGTTGAACGCCACCTCGAGCACTATGGCAGGTCTGACCTTGACCCAGCTCTTGTGGTCCTCCTGGACGGTCATCAGAAGCATGTCCGTCAAGCGCTTCAGCTCCGCATCGCTTACGCCCTTGAACGTCTTCCCGACCATCACGAAGCCCTCGTGCCCTCTCACACCGAGATGATAGTTCGATAGCCAATTCGAACGCCTGCCATGCCCCCATTCGGCCGCGATGATCACCGCATCGATCGTGATGCGTTCCTTGACCTTGAGCCAATCTCGGGACCTCCTCCCCAGCTGGTATCTGCCCGAAAGGCTCTTGACGATGACACCTTCGTGTCCCTCGGAGAGCGATTTCTTGAAGAACCTTTCGGCTTCGGAATCTGAGGATATGATTATCCTCGGCACGATAAGCGACAAGGGCACGATTTCTGCGAGCCTCTCCGACCGCTTCTCATAGGGCAGATCGATGAGAGACTCCCCGTTCAGGTACAGCAAGTCGAACAGGTGAAGCCTCACAGGGGTTGCTTCGGCCTCGCCAGCGATATTCCTCTCGCGCGTGACCCTCCTCATGACTTCCTGGAACGGCAACGGCTTTCCCCTGAACGCGATCACCTCGCCGTCAAGTATGGCGGATGAGATCGCGAGCGACCTTACCGTATCGACGATCTCAGGCAGGGCTTCCGTAATATCCGTTTGGCGGCGCGAGAATATCCTGACATCTCCGTTGAGCACGTGGATCTGAACTC
>Ga0315268_10002677_pt1 | contig 19932 bp, 27 predicted proteins | sample C1_top_MG_FD_204535 | JGI IMG/M metagenome (GOLD analysis project Ga0315268, IMG submission 204535) | Sediment microbial communities from Yellowstone Lake, YNP, Wyoming, USA - C1_top | ecosystem: Environmental > Aquatic > Freshwater > Lake > Sediment | place: USA: Wyoming | collected 2017-08-01
ATGCGAGTAAACCTGGAAACATAGACCTCGTGATCAAGCTTTATGTTGATAACATGCTGAACAGGAAATCAGTAGGTTCTCTGGCTGTAATCAAGCCAAAGGTGGATGAGCCAAAGGTGAATGATACGCCAGAATTCGATCCCACAGTTCTATCTGACCAGCTTGACCAATTGCGGGAGAAGTATAAGACATTAGAGAAGGATTACAATGACAAGAAAGCGGCTAATTACGTCCTTGACGCAGTCACTGATGATATCAAGGAGCTCCATACGCAGATCCTGACTGCACAGTCAGCTCTTTATGACACTGATTACAAGAAGACCCAGACATATCTGGCGCTTGCCAAGGACACGTCAATCACGGTTGAGCAGGAGCTTAAAGATGCCAAGCCGACAGTAGTCAAGTTCTCTGATAAGCTGAAGGGCAACCTGATTTATGTAGGTTCTATAGCAGCAGCGGTAGTATCGTTTATAACTGCGATTACACTTACCAGGCAGCATGTCGTGAACAAGGAGAAGTTGGCGAACATTGCGAATAGGATAAAGAGCGGTCGAACAGTTGTAGAGAAGAAGAAGGTGAAGAAGCCTCGTAAGAATAAGGAAAGTGTCGAGAAAACACCTGCTCCAGATTCTAAGGCCTAACATAAGAATTAGGAAATATATTATTTAGTTCTATGCGAAAAAATGAGTGCCTATGAAATCTCCCACGAGGTGTGTCAGTATTATGACAACTAATGTGATGAGTACGTGTTCTGATATCACTCCCAAAGGTTCTGCTTTTGCAGCCTTTGCCATCTTGTAGCTTAATACACCTATTACCAGGAAGCCCCATGCTACGCTTACGTAAATGGCTATTGCCAGGTCAAGGAAAAATATAGGTACTATGAATGTCAGTGCGACCAGGAATTTTGCTATGAATGTTGCGATGGTCGATTCCCATACAGACCTTTCGCTGTGGATGTTCGCGGACTCTTCTGAGATGTGGATACCTAGTGCGTCTGAGAACGCGTCAGCTACAGCTATTGTCAATATTCCGCCAAGCACAACCGCCTTTGAGTGTGTCCCTGAGTCAAGCCCTACGATCAGGCCTAATGTTGTGATTATCCCAGAAGTAAGACCGAAGCTGAACCCCTTTAGTATAGACCGTATCATATACGGGTTATTTGACTTCCCCCTTTAAATAATTTCTGGCGCTCACCCAAGCCTCGGCCAGCTTGTCGCGTGCTCTCCTGCCAATATTTCGCTTTCCAGTTAGGTAGCCCTGTACTTCATCCAACATTCCTACAGGCACTGCATCATCAGTCATGTCAGGTATTTCATCAACAACATCAGTTCCTAACCGTGACTTGTATACTGCTATCAAAGCCTCGTCACCTATTTTTTTAGCGACTTGCAACCCTATTCCTAAAAGCTCCTTGTCGATATTAGGTATTGTTTCGAGCAGGTCTAGCGTCCTTCGGTATAGTATTTTTGAGCGTTCTGGTTGGTTCAATACCTTATTGCAGATTTCTGCTGCCTTGTCTGCCACCTTTGCTGCATATGGTATGTATGTTTTTTCCAGCGGTTTATGCCTTTTGAGCCCTTCCATCAGGTCGATTGTCAGGGTATAGAGTGTGTATGCGCGCTCTGGCTGCGCAAGTATCCCTGCGCATGCATCTGCGGCATTGCAGACGCAGTCTGCTGCATCGGAACTTTCAAATTTGTCGACGAAATTCTGGTACAGCCTTTTTGCTATCTCAGGTCGATTGATCCTTTCTGCTGTCTTTGCAGCTCTCCATAGGTCCATAGGCCTGTCAAGATGTTCGAACAGCACCATTGCCCTTAGGTATTTTCCGCTGTCAGGGAATCTTTCCCTGTTTGAATCAGACCACTCTGCAACTTCTTCGCTTTCTGCATCTTTCAGGAATTTTGTAGCAATCTCTGCAAGGCCTTTCCTGTCCTTTTTCTTAAGCCTATCAGCATATTTATGCAGCAAAGCCAATTCCTCTTCAGGCAGTTTGCTCTCTCTTGCGATATCTGCTGCTTCAAGATACATTTCTCCGTCTTCAAGTACCTGCATTGCAGTTGTGAAGCAGCCGTTCTCTTTGGCAAAAAGTGCTGCCTGCATGCGTTTTCCTGTCTGTAATGCTACATCTACGTATATATCTACATCCTTATTCTTCTCTGCTTTTCTCAGGACTGCTGCAGTGTATAGTCTAAGCGGTGTCTCTGACTTTTTTCCTTCTTGCCTGTATTGTTTGATTACATCATTATAGCGTCTGCTTGCTATGGATATTTCAGCTGCGACCTCATACATCTGCATGTGGATATTGGAGATGATCTGCGCCACTGTGTCTTTCATCTCTGACTGATAAGGTATTGGAGAATCAGGGTCAGCGCTGTGCATATCTGTATCAGAAAATGCAATATTCCCAGCTACAGCTATTGTATCCTGGTTCGCTATCTCCTCAAGTTTAGAACTGCTCATAGCTCAACACCATATAGTTATGTATCGATTTCTTATATAAAAGATTTTAACGTATTTTTTACTAATAACAATGATAAAATGGCTAATAGTAGCATTATCTAAATAATCCTTGTTTATTAATTACTTTATTAAGGATATCTAGAACACCGGTTTTTATAAATATTTTAATGATGTGCGGCTATATAAAATTAGCCTATCCAATCCTGCAAATAGGTTGACGCCGCCTAGCGAGCTGCATATTTGTCAGTGTTTAATATTGCAGTTGGGCTATCAGAAGCATTTCTGCCTGCGATGCGAGCGCGGCGTCAACCATTGTATGAAAACCAAACATCCTTCAGATAACTATTTATACATCATGGGACAGAAGCTTTCAAAAAAGGCGAGGTGTGACATATGTTGAAGTGCAAGAAGTGTGGCGGAAAAGTCATCCAGAAGGGCGCTATCATGAGCGGCAATTCCAAGTACGCGATCTGGAAATGCGAGAAGTGCGAGCATGAAGCGATGGAGTGCATAGGCGTCAAGGATTTCTGATTATTAGATTTCCCCACCTGTCAGAGTGAAGATTGCCATAGCAAGTGCGACCAGGATCACAGCATAGTAATACAGCCACGGCTGTTTTGTTCTATAGAAATAATATGATGTGCCGATGCAGCCAAGGAAGCCGATGGAATATACTAGGACTGGCCAATGGTTCAGGAACATCCCGATTGTGGCAAGCACAACAGCGGCTGGCACTGTCATATATATTGCTTTTAAGAGCACTCGCATCTTTGTCCTGAAGACAAACCACGAGATCACTCCGATGATGACTACAAATGAGAAATGCATCAATGGCGGGAACCAGTAAAGCTGGTTCTCTGGTCCGAGAGGCATGAAAAGCCTGATGATGCCTCTTATCGTCCCTTGGTATAATGCGTCAAGTATGAATGTCAGGTTGAGAAGTATGAATCCAAATACACCCACAGCAACGGCGGATAGGATATTCCATAGCAGCTTGTTCTTGATTTTCTTCTTTTTCATCTTACACAGCTATCCCGAACAGCGCTTTCACGCCATATCCTATTCCATACGATATCGCAGCGACGCCAAGGCTTATCGCAGCCATCTCCCCGAACCTTCTGGAAAAAGATAGGTCTTTGGCGACTGATATGTAGAATGTGAAGACAAATATCACTATGAGTGCATTGAGTATTGTCCAGCCAAGGCTGAGATATAGATTGTTGAGTACTAGGAATGGCATTATGAGGAACATAACAGTCAGTATGTATGCGATTCCAGTATAGATGGATGCTTTTAGTGGATTCTTCCCGCCAGCGTCTGATTTTTTCGATAGATACTCAGATGCTGCCATCGACAACGCCGCAGCGATACCTGTGATAAGGCCTGCCATCGCGACTATGCGTGCGTTATGCAGCGCGAGCGTGAACCCCGCGAGTGCACCTGTTAGTTCGACAAGAGCGTCATTGAGTCCGAGCACGACAGATCCTGCGTACTGCAATTTCTCCTCATTGATTAGGTTTATCAGTTTCTTCTCATGCGCTTTCTCATCTTTAAGTATCTTTTTTGCGTCAGGGACATGTTTTGACAGTTCTGTGTAGTTGACCTGTGCCTTGCCTTCACCGTTCTCCATGAGCTTCAGTCCGAATGTGAGGCCGAAGATGCGGCTTATCCAATAATATTTCCAGATGGTATACTTGTTTGGCTTCACTTCAGCTTGGGTATATCCTTTCCATATGTTGTGGTGCTTGAGCTCGTCCTGCGATATGCTTTCTAGGACCTTCTTGTTGTTGGCATCCTTTGTAGAATCGGCGAGCTTCTTGTAGATGATATGTTCTGTTATCTCGCTGCGCTGCGCTCTAAGAATTTGATGTACGACATGAGCATCCATCTTTTTTTCCATATGTGCCTAAAAGGATATTGTGTATATAAACTTTATTCAATCTTCCTCGGCATAGAATTTCATTATCTTCCTAAGGTATTTCTTAGCTTCATCATTGAGAGGCAAGAATTCAACATATGTCGTGTTCCGTTTTCGAACAATCTCGACATCGTATAGGGATACATCCCTGGTCTCGCCTTTTACCCTTTCAGTCCTATAGACTGTTGTCCAGCCGCTGTCAGTTGTCCTGAAATCATGGTCGCCTTGGACTATCTGGTCAAGTGATTCCACAAGTTCCTCTGCTGCTGCATTGATGATGTAGTCTGACCGCGGGCTATAGTCGCATTCTTTCAGGCCTGTCCCTTTCTTCGTGATTTTGATATCCATTTCTCTCATCTTAGCAAAAATTCCGTTATATAAAGTTTTTGGTGGTTGTCCATAATATTTTATAAATAGTGCATCTATATTTGTCTGTATGGCAGTAAAGATGATATTTTTTGATGTCGGTGGAGTGCTTAGCGGCACGCATATAGAAGTGTTTCTCACAGAGGTCGCAGGCAGGTTTGGTGTCAGCGCAGAAGGTTTGATTGGTCTGAGGCAATTGCATCATAGAGAGATGGTCACAGGTAAATCATCTGTAGATGATTTCATCATTATCTTGAAGACAAAGTTCAGCATCTCCATTTCTAAGGATGAAATGCTCAGGATATGGAAAGATACCTATATTGAATGCATGCGTTTGAATGATGAGCTCTACAGATTCATCCGATCTTTGAAAGGAATCAGGGTGGGAATAATATCTGATGTCTACGCGTATCACGCCAAGATAAACAAGGAGCGAGGTGCGTATGCGGGATTCGACCCTTGTGTGTTGTCCTGCGATGTCCATCTTTCAAAGCCAGGCAAAGACATTTTTCTTCTGGCATTAAAGAATTGTGGCCTTAAGGCAGAGGAATGCATTTTCATCGACGACAAGGAAAAGAATGTGCTTGCAGCTAACAATCTTGGTTTCAAGTCAATTTTGTTCAAGGACAACAAGCAGCTTTTGGCTGACTTGAAGAAAGAAGGTGTGTGATGTATCCTATACTAAGTTCACAGGAACTGCGGAATATTGATAGAGCAATAAAAGTTAATCTGAAAGAGATAGAGACAAGCATCGATCTTGGCATAACAAAGACCATTCTTAAGATTTCCAAAGATGGATTCTTCATAGGACATGACCTGATCAAGCAAATCAAAATAAGGGATGATGACCAGAGCTGTTACATTGTACTTGACAAGGCACTTGTGAAGGTCCAGTTCATGTCAGAGGATACAGGTTTCATTTACAAGCTTATCCCCACATCTTTCCGTCCAATCCTTCAGACGTCTGGAACGTCAATGCATAAGAGGGCATTTGTCGATAGGGTTACGGCAGACAAGCTCACTGGGAAAGTGCTTGATGCAGGCACGGGTCTGGGGTATACTGCTATCGAAGCCGCAAAGACAGCAGATACAGTGACTACTATAGAGATAGACCCTGGTATCATCGATATCGCTAAGCTCAATCCTTACTCGCAGGACCTTTTCAACAAGAAAAACATCATGTTGGTTATGGGTGACCTCGCAGGGATGTTTGGTGATTTCAAGGATGGTGAATTTGATTTCCTTATTCTTGACGTTGGCAACCAGAAGATATTTGCTGATTTTTTCTCAGGTGAGAATTACAGGTCTGCATTCAGGATACTGAAAACAGGTGGAAAGATGTATCATTACATCCCAAGGTTGCAAGTCACTCATGGCAGGGATTTTGCTGCAGAAGTAATGAAGCGCATCAAGGCTGCAGGATTCAGTTCTATAGAGAGGAATGAGAAGGATTCTTATGTTGTAGCAACAAAATAATTTCTCATACCAATAGCAGCGCCGCCGTGAGTTTGCGTAGGCGCTACGATGAAATCTGCGCTTCGGGCAGGGGGAAGTCCCTTACGGGGATGCCTGATATCAAGAAACAATGCAGACGCCGAGCCTCACGCGGCGCTGCTAAATCATTCATATTCTCTATATTTCCTGTAATGCCTGTAGAAGTTCATGCTGAACAATAGCCATGCAAGTAGCACCAATGCGCCGATATGCCACCAGTCATGTATCAGCACGGATAATATGCCTATAGTGGCTAGGAATTCAAAGATAAAGAACCTGACTTGTGGTATCAATAGGATATCTGTTATTCTTTCTTTCTTGTGTTTGGTTTTGCTTTTGAACTGCACATATGTGAGCACCGCAGTATATTGCATCCAGAACACTAGTGCGAAATACATGAAGAATCTGTTGACGAAAATCCCTCCGAGTATTCCTATTCCTACTATGACTGATATGAGCAAGAACGCTTCCTTCGGGTTTTTTGATGGTGTGTATATCATCTTCATTCAAGTAGGTCAGTGAATGCCTTCATCCTGTATTTTGCCTCGAGCTCCTTGTCGCCTATTATGCGGAAGAGCCTTTTGACTTCAGGGAATATAGAATGTGCTGCGATATGCTCATAGTACTCAATATCAGCGTTGAGTTCGTCTGTTGCAAGCTTCAGCAGTTCTTTTGCGTTGGCTACGTCTTTGATGCTTGACTTTATTATGCGCTCATCAATCTCGAACTTAGGTACCTCGAACTTTATTGCGAGGCCGAACTTGATTATCGAGTGCAGGTCGAGCCTTTTGAGCAGGTAAGTGTCTTTTGTGCAGTCATCTGCAAGCACGAGGAAGAAGTCTTTGAGCATCTTGTCTTTCGACTCGCTGGCGAGCCTGTCGTAGAGCTTTCTCATCTCTTCTTTGCGTGTCAATGCTTCATACACTGCTCCTCTGAGTGCTGCTATCATGTTTTACCTCGCGATGCCGAACTTATTCAGCGCATCCTTGAGTTCCTGGTGGGTCTTTGCATACTCTTGAAGGCTGATTCCCTGTGAGACAGCATCGATGGCTTGTCTTACTCCCATCGCTCCGTACCGTGTCCCTTTCGGGTGCCAGTGCACTCCGCCGCCATACTGTGCGACTATGTTGTTGCCCATTATCTTGACTAGTTTCTCTGTCATGCCTGCGTGCAGGCCTCCGCTTGCGACTGCCAGCACAGGTTTTATGTTGTACCAGTTCTGCGAGAGCACTATGCTTCCTGCGTCCGGATGCATCTCTAGGCATTCAATTTCTTCTTCCACTTCAAGCTCTTCTACCCTTGATCCATGCATCTTTCCTACAGATGCCGTGCCTATGTGTAGCTGGTCAACTCCGACGAGCCTTGCGCATTTTGCAAGTGCTAGCATAGATATGCCATGCTTGGGATTCCTTGTGAGTGCTGCGTGCATTGCCCGGTGTCCGTGTATCACCATCTTGAGTTTTTCGTTGGATTCTCGCATTGTCTGCAGTCCTGACCATCCCACTGTGAGGACATCGACCATGAAGTATTCGCCGCCGTGCTTCTTGATGTATGCTGCTCTTCTCTTCATCTCATCTGTCTCTGCTGTTATGTTTGCCATGTACATCTTCTTTTCGCCGGTCTCTTTCTCTGCCTTGTCTCTCCATTTGAGTGTGAGGTCTACGCGTTTCTGGAAGTTATTGAAGCTCATGCTGGATAGGTTCTCGTCGTCTTTGACGATGTCCAAGCCTCCTACCCACGCATCATACGACACTCTTGCGTGCTGCTCTTCATTGAGGCCCACTTTGGGTTTCACTATCGTGCCGCACAAAGGCCTTTTCTCGACTTTCATTAATTTTCTGATTCCGCCGATGCCGAATTTCGGGCCTTTGAACTTGCTGATTATCTTTTCAGGGAACTTGATGTCTAGCAATCTTAGGTTCTTGACTGCCTTCATGCCGAATATGTTTCCTGCGATGCTGGATAGTATCTCAGGCATGTTTCCTGCTTCGAACAGCTCTGGATGGTATGCTATCCTGACCACGCCGCTCCTTGCTCCGAATCCCTTGTGGATATAGAACACGTGTGGTTTAAGTTTGTTTGCGAGCTCTGGTGATAGTGTGGATATGTCTGTCCATGTGCCTATGCTTGATTCAGCAGCGATATGTTCGCATGCCTTCTCGATGCTCACCCTTTCAGCTGGCTCGATATAATATTCAGCTACAAGCTCATCAGGGGAAGGAGAATACTTTAAATCGACATACTCGTGCACTACTTTCACCTCTTTATAAAGGATATTCTCTGCTGGAGTTTATAATATTTGCGCTTAGAAAGATATTTATATTTCAAATAATCAGGTTCATTACAGTAAAAACTGTATGTGTGTGCTGGTTGTAAAAAGGAGTTATCATTCACATGGCAATAACCACAATACGAAGGAAGAGCAAAAAAAGTAACGAGCTAGTTATACAAGGTCAGTGGGGAGACTATTTTAGACGAAACAATTACCAAGATTTCCAAGAAACCATCATCACCCCTCAGCAGTTCAAGGAAATGCTCGACGAACTGAAAGCAGCTGAGATGCATACCTCTGCTAACCAGTATGAGCAAGAGCTAGATGCGCTTCATCGGCGTCGTGAAGATTATGATATGAGCACTGGCAAGCCCGTGCCTGATACAAAGGCAGATTATGCACGGAGGGTTCTTGTGGAAGGGATGAAGAAAAAAGATGAGGAGCTTTACAATCCATTGCATGATGATTATCCTGAAAAGGATAGAAAACTCAACAAGGGCAGTGAATTTTCCACAAAAGATGCGGCAGATGCACTTTCGCAGATTGAAGGTGTGCAACGCGGTCCACAAATCGGGCATGATATTGACATAACTTACAAAGGTCGGACAAAGAAGCTTATGGGAGGTAGTGGTCGCACAGGTATGACTAACGCCAATGCTGTGGACCAAATACTTGATATGATTGTCGAACAAGATGCTGCGAAAGGCCACATCCAGGATAATAACAGAGGAAAAAGACGTGATGCACTAAAGAACGCCATCTACAAGACATAGTTTCACAAGGTCTGTCCTTCTTCCTTTGTCCTCAAGCTTTCTCTTTATGCCTTCTACATGATCATGGCCTGCTATGTGGAGGACAACTGCGCCAGCATTAGTGCCAATATAATTGTCCAGTATTGATGCTGTGAAACGCTCCCTTTCCTCATCATATGCTGCTGATATGAAATCAAATATGTCCGGAGCTGCTGCAACGTCACCTGAGAAACCATTATAAAATGAGCTATCACCAGGTGCGTACTTCAAAGGTAGAAGCAATTTCTCCAGTTCTTTCTCCTTATTGTCATCTGAACAATGAAAGGAATCATCAGCCTTACGAAGACCTTCGATTATATATCCTGCAAGAGTATCCCTGTAATCAGAAGCTATGACATCAAGACCTTTTTTCTTCGCAATGAAAATAATAGGTGTGAGCTCTCCGAAAGGTGAATGTGTTTCAAGCTCTTCCAATGAGAATCCTTTAAGATGCTGATTGTATCTTTGAAATGGAAGCTCTAAGGAAAGGCAGTTTATTGTATTTGACTCTGCCATATCCTTTATAAGCTCAATCTCAGCCATCCTGTATTGGTGGTTATTATGTTCCTCACCAGCAAGATAAATGTCAATATCCCCCATAGACTCTTGAATAAGATATATCTATATAAATCTTTCTTTATTAACTACTGTATGGTAAGTAATTATATTATATCTGATTATTCCAGATACATCGGCGTTATCTGGTGTGTGATTATGACTGACTCATAATTGGTCACTATGTCGCTGAATTTTTGCCGGATGTCATCCATTATCTTTATCATGAGCTCGAAGTTCTCCACCTCGAACTCTAGCTCAAGGTCCCATGCTCCAAGAGTTGTTGTAAGTGCGAAGATGTTGGGCTGCGCTGCGCAGTACTTGTACAGTTCTTCAAGCCGTTCTTGAGTGGTGTTCTCCAGATATATGAATGTCTTGCAGAATATGTATCCTATCTTGTCGTAGTTTATGTTAAGCGAGTATTTTGTTATTATCCTGTCCTGCTCGAGTTTTCTTATCCTGTTGATTATGTTCTGGCTGCTTGTCTTGAGTTCGTTAGCTATATCTACAATCGGTTTCTTTCCGTCTTTTGAAAGTATGACAAGCAGGTTCTTGTCGGATTCGTCGAGCTTGTAGTCGCTTGGCTCTCCGCCGTATTTCAATACTACAGGTTCTGTAGGTTCTTTGACCAGCCATTTCCTGTTGTAGTAGAACCAGTTGATGTTGTATATTATCTCCTTGTGCAGTATGTGCTTTCCGAACTTCTGCATCATCTTGAGGAATGCCTGGTGGAATTCGAATGTTGATCTTGCCCAATAGACGAATAGTGCGTCCCATCTTCCGCTGCATGAGACAACCCATCCGACTTCATTTATAGATTTCAGGTAGTCGAAGAATTCTTTCTCTAAGTCCTTGTTGAAGTTCCTGAATTGGAAATATACTTTTATTATGTTGTATCCGAATTTTGCTTTGTTGAGTTCAGTCATTGTTGATACTATTATCTGGTCTTTGATCATTCGCTTCATGCGGAAGTTGACTGTCTCTTTGTTTGATTTCACGAGTTTCGCTATTTCTGTAGCTGAACGCCTGCAGTTTTGGTCCAGGAAATAGAGTATCATGCGGTCTAATTCATCTAGAACCAGGTCAATCTTGTTCTCTGCAAAGGCTAGTTTTCGTAACATATGTTGCTATAATACATCATTTATATTTAAATATTTTGATTTTGAGCAATAAATTGACAGAAAAATAGATATATTTGTTTGTAGTCACTGATAGGTAATAAATAACGTGGAGGTTGAGAGAGATGGAAATGTTGGAACATGTTGTGGAAGCAGAGCCAGATACTGGATTTGATACAGAAGATGATGCAAAGACAGTGCTGTATGTAGTTAGAGATGATCCGGCTACAATATATGAGCAAAAGACAGGTCTGAAGCTGTATGACGCCAGCCTGTCCCGCAAGGAGCAGCCATACTTTTGCAGGTGGTGACTACAAAATGGAGCAAGGATGTGTGAAGGTCAGAGCATACGTGGAACAAGTAATTGATGGAATGGAGTACCAAGGAAGCATAAGCTTTGATGACCATGTTTTCAATTACCAATTGAGCTTTGGAGTCCCCATAGGTGAGCTGGACGAAATAGCTGAAGAAGACCCTGCTCAGGTATTAAGGCAGATCCATGTGGCTGTGAAAGATGACCGGGGAAATGCTATGCCCTTAGACGAGCAAGAAGAGCAATTGTTCATCACAATAGCAGGTGGGCTAGCCGCGGAATTTTATCATGACCCGCAGACAAGGGATGCGCAAGATGGCGTTCTGCCGCTTGCTAGAACTGCAGGCATCCTCATCGGCGGTGGTTTCAGCGCAAGCATCGGAATGAGCAGAAGCTACAAGATGCATAGGATTCCGGCGCTTGAGAAACTGCTTCAGCAGAAATAATTTTTTTATTTTTATTGATATCAAATCGGAGGATTGAGAGAATGACAATAGACGAGATAGCAAGAAAGATTGCAGCGATAGATCTTGATAGGCATGGGATGCGCGGTGTTCACCTTTTGTTTGCAGACGGTGGGCCAGATGCACCGACAAAGGAATTGCAGAGAGTGGCCAGCTATTTAAAGAGTGCTCAGTTGGATGATTTCGGCGAATTGTGGAACCTTTTCCGCTCTTTCCGCAAGGAAGATGTGCAATTGCAGGATCAGGTATTCGGGCAGGAATACATGAGCAGGACAAGGAATAAGAGAATGATGGCGACGATGACCCCTGATTATGAGCAGTTCAGGGTTTGGGTGGGAGTGCCTGGCTACATGGAAAGTAATCATGTTGATAGCGGCGGAGAAGGATTGGTACTGCACGTCGGCGGCCCTAGAATGCTGACTGAGCGCATCCAGCAGATAACTTTTCCAAAGGAATCTTGGGTTCCCATTGTAACACCTGCAGGATATACTATGTATGGATTGGTCCATACTAGAGATGTTCCGAATCTGCGGTTTGGAACGCCTCTTTACATGCGAAAGAATAGTGATAACTATTGAAGACTAAATTATTTTTTTTTATTTCCACAACATATTTATACCAGAAAACATTTGGCAAAATCATGGAAAACATCGAAGTCGAGCTCCGCAGCTTCATCTCAAAAGAGCAGTATGATTCTCTTCTCGCATTTTTCAAGTTAGAGGTCCCTGACCATTATTCAGATGACCAGATAACTTATTACTTTGACGCGCCTATGGATGTCAGGATTCAGAAGAATAGTGTATGTTCTAAAGTCTGGATGAAGAAAGGCGCTATGCATTCTGAAGCCAGGGAAGAGGTTGAGGTAAAGTTCGAGCCTGAATATTTCGAGAAGCTTGAGCAGGTCTTTGTGGGCATGGGCTATCCTGTCAAGGTCAAGTGGTTCCGCAAGCGTTATTCTTTCTCATGGAACGGATGCGAAGTGAGCATTGATTCTAACAAAGGTTACGGTTACATCATCGAGATGGAGAAGATGACAGACGAGGCAGGAAAGGACGCCGCATTGCAGAAGATAAGGATGCTGTTCGACGCATTAGGCATACAAATAACTCCAAAGGAAGTCTTTGACGAGAAATACCATCACTATCTTGCTAATTGGAAAGTCTTGACGCAGTGAGGAGCACTGGTTCATAATCTTTATATAATTAATCAGGCATAGTATACTTAGCTTTCTCAGATTATCTCTTATTGCATTCTTGTTTCTGAGAAGGGGGTACTACCATGAAAAAAACAATGAATTATAGGAAATTTTTGATGCCCGTCATGCTGTTGGTGATGGTCTTAGGTATTGTAGGTATTGTTAGCGCGCAGGAATACCCTGTAAGTTCAGATGGGCGCTTTTATGCAAATGATATCTACATGAGGCCTGGTGGAGCGCATGTACCGCGCAGCGAGTGGAACGAAGGCACAGAATCAGGGACAGTCTCTGATAATGGCGTAGAGACAGAGACCAGCACATCTTCAGATTTTGAGTCTGGGTCGCTCTCAGATGGTGATTCATCGTCGGTTTCGGTATCATCAGAATCTGGTGATCAGGGAGTGGAATCTGGTACGACAACCTATGTATCTGAAGATGGCGCGATTATTACCCATTATGCAGATGGCTCTACTAATACCTATTATGCATACGGCAATAGTGATGAAAGTGTATGAATAGGTATGGCAGGCTAATTTTTTTTTATTTCTTTTATTTATGCTGTATGATGAATTTTATGTACAGAACAAAGGTTCATAATCCTTAAATATCAATTAAGACTCATTATCATTAAGGCTTTCTCAGTTTGTTGGTATTGCATTGTTATACTGGGAAGGAGGTAGGAACATGAAAAAAACAATGAATTATAGGAAATTTTTGTTGCCGGCTCTTCTTGGAGTTCTGATCATAGGGCTTGTAGGCATTGTCAGCGCAGAAGAGACCACCATCGGTGATACATATATACAGTATGACCAGACAACTGACGGGTCTGTATCCGGGACAGGAATGATGACTGATGCGGCATCAGCTAATAACATGAATCCTGACGTCTATGTCAAGTATATAGATGACCAGATAATAGATCCTGGTGTTTTGGACGCAGCGACTCATGCGCAATACGCCCGGGGGCCCACGATGGTTTACGAGAATAGTTACAGGCCGATGAGCATAAATGAGCGATATGGTCTAATAGCACCTGAGGCAGCCATAAGCGATGCAGATGATAATGGCAATGCAGAACCGGTGGAGACAGCATAATTTTTTTAATTTTTCTTTATTTTTGTTTGATATATTACTAGTTTCCAAAAATCTTAAATAATCCCGTCCAATTCCTCTGGATTATGGGTTCCACAGAAAAATCAAGTAGTTATTATGTGTATAAAGGAGGCGTCGAATCAGAGACACTTATCAAAGGACAGATGCCTTTGCTGACATATTATTTTGAGGAGAACGATGGCGCGAGATTCTTGAGGCGAGGAGCTGAAAGGAGCATGGTTGTGGATGTTAGTGCTACCAGGAGTCAGCTTGAAGAGCTTCTAAAGAGTCCTGAACTAGGTGCTACTCTTCGCGAGGCAGTCACAAAAATCCTGAAGGACAATGTTCGGCAGGTAACATATGAATTGTGATTATATTCTTCATAATCTTTAAATACTACCTTTAAATCTATTCATCTTGCCTTAACAAGGCTTCTTTGGGGAGTAAAAAGGGGACACTTAACTCACATGAGGTGGGAATATGAATATGAAGAAGACAGCAATTATCGGCGTGCTTGCATTGTTTATCGTAAGCATAGTCGCAGCAAGCGGTCTGGCTTTGGAACCTGCCAAGACAACAAAGGTAGTTCCGAAGTACACTGTTATGCACTATAACGCACCGCACAGCTATTGGCAGCCTGTATTTACACAAGGTAAGCTGGAGCTGAGCAAGCAGGTTTGGAAAGCAGGACCAGTCATTATAAGGACGACGCCTGTGAAGAACTACAATGCAAAGGTGTATGGCACAGACATCGGCATGACAAAGCTCTAAATGCTTAATTTTTTTCTTTTTTCTTTTTCTCATATTGTGTCTATATCCTACAGAAACCTTTAAAAACCGCTTCCATTTCTTCTCATCCACAACCCCAAGTAGCTTAACGGTTGAGCGTCCGGCTGTAGCACAACAGCCCCCGCAGACAATGGCACGTAGCCTTGAAGGAAAGCGGGACAGCGGATACCGGAAGGTTGCTGGTTCAAACAAATGGTTACGGATTCGGAACCATTTTGAGCGTCCGGCCTTGGGGATATTTTATATTCAGAATGTCCTTTCTGAAAATATGAGCTGATTAGAATTAGTTCTAAGGCAATCAGGGTTCATCAGAGTATCGGACCATAACAAACTATTTAAACTGAAAAATTAACAGAAGAAGTGTGGCATAAGTATGAAAAAGAGATAAAATGACAAAAGAAAATCCGGCAATAAAACCAAGGCAGAAATTAACTTTCGGACAATGGATTTTTGCGCTGGTTTTTGCAGCAACAATGTTGTTTATCGGGCTTCATCTTGCGGGAGTTACTAACCTTCCTTTTTTTAATACTCCTAACCCTGGATTCGGAAAAACTGATGCGACTCCTACACAGCTAGCTAAAACTTGCCCAGCTACATCATGCGACACGGGCAGATGTTGCGGATCAGAATTCTATGCTGGGTCGGGATTATATGCTTATGTAGATAGTGTAGTGGTGAATATATCGTGCGACTGCCCAAATGACACCACCATACAGCCAGATCAACTTCCAGGGGTGACAGGAAATAACCTGAAACAATGTTATTGCAACAGCTGATAATCGAAGAACCAAGTAGAAATAAAAGTATCTGCAGGCCTGGAATTCTCAATTGGAAGATAGGGATAATATGCAAACACGTGTGATCAACTTCCCTCTTGTGACATATTAATGACCCAATTACAGAAACTTATGAATTTCAGGGGCTTCGGCCTCGGGGATATTTTCTAATCACTTTTTCCCAGAAATATATGGCGTCTCGCACTCTGGATAGACCATCCTTAATGCGTGTATCAGCACGGGTGCTATCACTTCTTTTCTTTTCAGTGCGTAGTCTACAACAATCTGATGGGTGTCTAGCAGCTCACAGATATCAGGTGTGGTGTATCCGAGGTCTGCTGCTTCGTATATCTCGCTGGCCCTTCGGTAGGTTAGCACCTTTCGTCCTCCTCCAAGCCGCTTCAAGATATGTGGATTTGGCCGATACTTACTTCGTCGGAATCTTAATGCTACTCCGCTATTATTGATGTTGCAGAAAGCACCTATGTCCTTCTCTGACAATCCGAGTTCTGACAGCCGTATCATTGTCTCGGTCGTCACAGGACAATTGTCATGTTCGCGGAATAGGGACCTGCACCCTGCGAAACTTAGCAGTTTGACAGCGTTCTGGAAGCTGCATCCTGATTGGCTGGCGATTTCCTTGGTCGAGGGTTTTTCACCTCTCATCTTAGCTAACATGTATATCTCATAGACTTTCATTGTCTTGTCCAGCGACGCTCTTCTGTGCTTCTGGTGGTATTCTTGTGTCATTGCGTATGCCCAGCTTTCACGGCACAATAGCTGATGCGCCCTGCTGCCAAGCAGTTTTAAGAATTTTTTTCTTGTGGGTTTTGTCTGGACAATCTCATCCCGCTCCTTTCGCCATATTTTGTATTGTCCAGTAATGTGGATGTAATGGCTGATCGCCTGCCTTGATACGTCTTCTGCAGCGGCAATCTCTCCGAGCGAAAGCCCTTGCCTTATGCGTTCATCCCTTTCTTTCTTGCGGAGTATCTTCTGCATCGCTTCCTCGCCGCCTTCAAGGTATTTCTTGACTGTCCCGTCTGCCCTGCCTGTCAGGTCTGCGATCTGGTAAATGGATAATCCTGATTTCTCAAGTCGTTTGATGGTGGATATGTCTTCCTCAGTGATAGTTTTGTGGTTTCTTCTCTTTCGTAAGCCAATCCTGCAGAGGTCGTTGTTCACTTTCATCGCTGATTTTTTTGTCAATACTGCAATCTCTTTTGCTGTCTTTTTTTCTACCCTATAATGTATCAGTGCTGTGGTGTAGTTATTTTGCAGCTCTCTCTTGATATCTATTCCATTTTGTCTGGAATGGCTGTAGATTTCTTTTTTTGATAAGCCGCTGGCTTCCTCTAACGCGTCGATGTCATATGCTCCGCTGGCCAGCGCAGCTTTTATCTTTTCTTCTAGTGAGTTCATTTTGATTTGTATGGTTTTTTGCACTTAGGATATATTAGTCTTAGTGCATCAGTTATTGTGGGAGCTATCTCCCTTTTTTTGCGTATCGCATATTCTACAACTTTTCTATCGATGTCCAGTAACTCGCTTATGTCATCGTCGGAGAATTTCAGGTCCTTTGCTTCGTATATCTCGCTCGCGAGCCTGTATGTCAGCTTGCGCATCCCCGTGCTTGTTTTGACGTCTCTAGGTTTTGGCCTAAATCCCGCTTCATAGAGTCTCAGTTTGACTCCGTTATCGCTCATGCCGCAGAAATATGCGATGTCTGGTATTGTTATTCCCATCCTTGATATCTTCATCATAGTCTTTGTGGGTATTTCAGATTCATGGTATTCCCTGCAGAGCGGCTTAAGGCCTGCGAAGTGGAACAGGTCCATCACATACATTAAATGGCATCCTGTTTTCTTGGCTATCTGTCGGTATGATGGCTTTTCTCCTTTATCCTTGGCTTGACGATATTCAGCATATACTTTGTAGGTTTTGTCTATTGGGCTTCTTTTATGTGCCCAGATGTATTCTTGTGTCCTTGCCAATGCCCAGTCTGTGGGAGGTATCTGTCGCGTCCTGCTGTACAGCACTGTCAAGAATTCCTTTATTGCAGGATTTCTCTGTGTTAATTCGTAGCGTTTTTGTTTCCATGCATTGCGTTGTCCGCTCCTTGATAAGTATTGGTCGATGGCCTGTTTCGACACTCCTTCTAAGTCTGCTATCTCTTCAAGTGGAAGTCCTTGGATGATCAGCGAGTTTCTTTTTTCCTTGTCGACTAGTTTCCAGTGACGCTTTTTATGTGGAGGCCTGGCTCCTATTTTCTCAAGGTGTTTCCTGATGGTGGGTTGGCTCCTTTTAGTTATTTCTTCTATCTGAGATGGAGATTTTCCTTTTTTTGCAAGCATCAGGAATTCTAGATCTTCCTCTGCTGATACTCTTTTGAATCTTCTTGCCTTTATGATTCCTTTTTCAACCAGGTATCTTTTTACTGTTTTTGTTCCTGTATGTGTCTCTTCGGCGATGTCTTCTATATCCATGCCACCTATTTTCAGCTCCAATATTCTTGCGAGCAGGTTGTTATGCAGAATCTGGGTGATATCTATCCCTGTCTCGCATTTGTATTTGTATAGCGTGGATTTTGAGAGGTTTATGCCTTCTTGGAGTGCGTCCAGGTTATACACGCCGTTGTCGAGTGCTGTTTGAATCAGTTCGTATCTTTTTTCGCGCGTGAATATGAGTGGCTCTTCAATTTTCTCTCTCACATACCTGATTAATGCAGGTCTTCTCTGCAGCTCTTGCATGAGTTCGACAGGGCTCTCCAGTCTTGCTCGCATTATTTTTTCTTTAGCGATCAGTTCATCTCTGCGTATCTCAGAAGGCTCAAGTTGCAGCTCTGCTGCTATCTCTGGAGTGTCCTTTCCGCTATTCCAGAGTTCGATTATCTTTAGTACCCTTTCTTCCAGCAGGCTCATATCCAGATGGCAAGTACTAAACACTATAAATATTTTACCACCTTTAAGTAGTGTTAAATAGAAAGTTTTATAAACTGCGAATTTTTGTGCTTGGTGGCTTCTTTCTTGTGTTTTCGGGTATCTGGGCAATCTGGTAAGTTGGAGGCTCGTAAAAGATGGGCTTTGTTCAGAAAAATATATTCGAGGAGTTAGATAAGGTCAGGCGGCTTGTCCAGGAGAGGCTTCCTGGTTATGATGTTCACAATCTCTGCACAACACTGGGCAGACTGGGAACTTATCATTATCATAAGAAGTCTATGCTTGTCGGTGATGAACGAAAACTCTACAATTTGCTTGTCGAGAATTCTTATAATCCTTTCACAGTTTACCGTTGGGCGCTTTTGGAGCGTGTTCCTGAGGAGATAAAGTTTCAGTTGAGGAATTACTACATCAGCCAGAAGAAGGCAAGCCAGGAATACTTCCAGCAACGACACAAAAACGACCTGGAAACACTGCGAGAAATAAAGATGTTGGGTCTTGGTATAATAAGGGAGATGTAAAAAATGGCAAACATAAGACTCATAAAAGAAAGAGGAAGAAAACTACCAAACGTCCTAAATAAAAAGCAATTGCTTAAAATATTCGAGGGCATAGATGAAGCAGATGTTTTTGTAGGCTCAATGCTTGCCCTCTGCTGCGGACTAAGGATAAGCGAAGTATGCAGTCTTAAGAAGCAGGATGTAGACTTCGAAAATGAAAGAATCAAAATAGTGCAGGGTAAAGGAAGCAAAGACAGATACGTCATGCTACCTTCAAAGCTTAAACCTGTACTCGAAAAGTGGTTCAGGATAAACCCGGCAGAGCTAGTAATACCTGCGACGTATAAGGATCAGATGCGTGAGGCGCAGTTCGCCGGCAAATTTCGGAAATACCTGGAAAAAGCTGACCTTAAAATCTTTATGAATGAGACTGTTACTGGTCAGCCCAGATATGCATACAGCTTTCACACCCTACGCCATACATACGCAACATTCCTCTTAGAGAAAGGTGTGGACTTGTACTATGTCCAGAGAGCCTTAGGTCATTCTGATATCCACACAACGCAAATATACGCCCACATAAGCAACAAGGATTTACAGAACAAGATAAACCAAGCCTTCGGAAAGAAAGCTGGCCAGAAGAGAATAGAAAGCATCCAAGACCCAATACAACTACTACAACTAAGGTTCGCAAACGGAGAAATAACACAAGAAGAATACAAAGACAAGCTCGGAATCATTACAGCGGTGCTCTAATATGCATCAGTAAGTGCAATATAACCGGACTATCAAAAGGCCTTAAACAGCCTTATTGTTGGTTTATGGGTGTTTGCACCGATGATTCATCGCTGCTTCATCGGTGCAATCAAGTCCAGAATCTTTTC
>Ga0315268_10002678_pt1 | contig 19932 bp, 18 predicted proteins | sample C1_top_MG_FD_204535 | JGI IMG/M metagenome (GOLD analysis project Ga0315268, IMG submission 204535) | Sediment microbial communities from Yellowstone Lake, YNP, Wyoming, USA - C1_top | ecosystem: Environmental > Aquatic > Freshwater > Lake > Sediment | place: USA: Wyoming | collected 2017-08-01
TGAAGTCTTATATGACATGAGCTTTGATTATCCTTGCCAATCTAGGCTTGACAGCAACGGTGATTTGAATGGTGTTTGAAGGTTCTGAAAGAGTCAGTTTGATTCAGCCTTCGGCGATCCGAAGAATGCTTGAGCTTTCAGCAGGAATGAAGAATGTTATTCACATGGAGCAGGGTGAACCAGACTTCACGACACCACAACATATCCTTGACGCAGCCATTGAAGCAACTAGAAGAGGGTTCACACACTACACGGAAATGGACGGGACAATGGAGCTGCGTGAGGCTATTGCTGAGAAGTTTGAACATGACAATGGGATTGAGGTTGATGCTAAAAACGGGGTCACGGTGACTTCTGGATCGCAAGAGGCGATGCTGATTGCGGCGTTGGCTTTCCTAAACAAGAGTGACGAGGCTCTGATTCTCGATCCTTACTATCCCGCATATTTTGAAGACACGCTGATTGCCGAAGCGAAGCCTGTTTCTGTTCCACTTGACGTGAAAAGGAACTACAGCATAGAACTTGAGGCTTTAGAAAAGAAGATAACTTCGAGGACGAAGATGATCTGGATGTGCAATCCATCCAATCCGACGGGGCACGTTTTTTCTAAAGGCGATCTCGAGGTTATTGCTGATGTTGCTAAGAGGCACGATTTGATCGTCTTTGCGGACGAGATTTATGAGAAGATCGTCTATGAGGGTGTCAAGCACGTGAGCATTGGCTCTTTGGATGGTATGGAAGAGCGGACTATCACAGTGAACGGTTTTTCCAAGGCGTATGCGATGACTGGATGGAGAATTGGATACGTTGCCGCTGGACAAAAGCTTTCAAGTGTTCTGCGTAAGCTGCATTACTATGCAGTCTTGTGTCCAAACGCTATTTCCCAGAAAGCTGCTGTTGCTGCACTGAATGGACCTCAAGATTGTGTTCAAGAAATGGTGAAGGAATATGCTAGAAGAAGAGAACTCCTGCTGAACGAACTGAGCAAGATGAACTCCATAAACTATACGAAGCCAGAGGGAGCATTCTATGTCTTCCCAGATTTTTCAAGATACGAAAAGTCAGACGAAGCATTCGCGATTAGCTTGCTTAAGGAAGCTGCAGTAGCAGCTGCTCCAGGTTCTGGCTTTGGGAAAGCGGGCGAAGGATGCTTGAGGATGTCTTACTCGTTATCGTATGATCAGGCAAAAGAAGGAATGAGAAGACTCGGAGAATACTTAGAAGCCAGAACATAGTGTTTCAAATGTGATAATAATACCTTCACGGACTGAAGCAACCACTTCTCTTCCTCTACGCGCGTGATAATCGCATAGAAGTCTGTCATGGAAGGCGTGTTACCCATGGCTTTTTTGACGGCATCAAACAGCAATTACGGAGTTAAGGTTCTTTGGTATACAACAAAATATGGTTAAAATGATGCTAGAACAGTTGTTATCATCGTTCTGACTTGGCAAGCCTTAGTTTCATCTTTGTTCGAGAAGTCGATTTTTCAGAGTTGGCTTTTTCCTTTTAGGCACATTTGTGCCTGAAAATTGCCACAAAAGAAAATTCGTGCGTCCCAAACTGTGTGCGCAAGATTTCATTTTGGCAACTAAACATTGAGGTTTCTCACCGATTATGAAGGAGGTGAAGTGTTTGAATCGAAAGGCATTACTGGTTTTATTCGTGAGTCTAATTGCGTTAGCTGCATTGCCGCTGGTAGCATCTGTTCTTAGCTCTTTTGCAGTGCCATTTGCACAATTTGGAGACAGGGCAGGTGTTGTGAATTTCTGCCTCTTTAAGCCGATGGGCGACCCAATTGATACGCCTGGTTATCCCACATAGCTAAACGCTGATAGAAAGAATAAAAAAGGTCGAGGATGCAATTAGAGCTTGCTATGAAGAAGCTGCTGACTAATCTTGACGTAAAAATTCTGGAAACGATGAGCGCCGTTGGACCGCGCAACTTAACAAAGGTGGCGGAGGCGCTTGGAATTCGACGTGAGACTTTGACTTTTAGGATGAGGCGGATGGCTTCAAATCCCCAAGTTTTTTTGAGATTTCATGCCAGCGTTTATCATACTAATTTGGGCTTGAAGAAAGCAGTTGTTTTCGCTGATGCGGTTCCAGGCAGAGAGCAGGTTCTTTTTGAATGTTTGAAGGCTAATGGGTTTTGGCTTTATGTTGGACGTTCTTATGGAAATACGGAAGGATGTGATGCTGTTTACGCTGTTCCTGTTGAGCATTGTGCTGAGTTTGAAGAGTTTGTTTACGAGCTGAAACGGTTGAACGTTGCTCGTGAAATCAAGATTTTCTGGTCTACTTGTTTTCAGGGTGGGCGAATTACTGGGAAATGGTTTGACAAGGAAAAGGAAAAGTGGGTTTTCCTGTGGGATGAGTGGGTGAAGGAGATTCGGGACGCTTCAACTAAATTGCCTTACACGCTTGTTGAGCCTGATGCCTTTGTTAATCATGCGGATGCGATTGATGTTTTCATGCTTAAGGAATTGGAGAAGGATGCGACAACCAGTCTTAGAGAGATCGCTGCGAAACTGGATATCACTCCTCAGTGTGCAGGTGTACATTTGAAAAATCACATTGTTGGAAAGGGGTTGCTGGAGGGCTATCAGACTTTTGTGTATCCTTTTGAAGCGCCTTCAGACATGTTCGTTTTGGTTGTTTCCTTCTATGATTATGAAATGATGGCAAGATTTGCAAACACGCTTCTCGATAAACCCTTTGTTATTATGGTTGGCAAAATCTTTGGAAGATATGCGTTAGTCACTAACATTTGTCTTCCGAGGGCTGAATTTCGCAAGTTTATTGATGCACTCTCATTCTTGGCTGTAGTTAAGATTGTGAAAGATTATGAGTACATCAATCAGGATTTGAGGGTGAGGTCTAAGCAGACAATTTCCTACGAGTTCTTCAAGGAGAATACGTGGGTTTATGACCATAGAAGTCATCTGATGGCTCTAGAAAAGCTTGTGAACAAACAGTAAACTTTGCGGATGCTTCATTTCTTTAGGAAAGGTTCAGTGATTTCAGAATTGATCATTATGTCCTAATGTTGATTCCGAAGGAAATGTGCGGAGCTTTTGCGCTGAAACGGTTTTTTAACCCCCCTATATATAGGTTCAAGATGGGTTCCAGAACGAGTTTGTCAGGGTTTGGCTTGAAAAACTCCAATACAGCCTATCCCCTATGTTTTTCAGACCTCCCACGGTGGGTAGCCATTCAGAAGTCATGTAACCTAAGCTGCCCTATGCTTAATCCTTTTGAGTCTTGAAGTTTTAATATGCGATATGCCATTAATCTAGGCAATTAAGCGAAATCACATGAGAGAAGGAGATTGAATGGAAGACATTGATAAGGTTCGTGAGCAGTTTCCGATAACTAAGAACAAGACATATCTAAATCATGCCGCCCAATCGCCTTTGCCAAAGCCTGTCGCAGATACCATGCGGAAATACATAGACGACGACTCAAAATTTGGAACCACATCTGCAGAATGGAATGATGGCGGAAAACCCTACTTCGCCAAACTTATCGGAGCCCACCCTAAAGAAATAGCCTTCGTCGAAAACACGTCTGTAGGTTTGAATATAGTTGCAAATATGCTCAACTATCCGAGAGACTCAAAAATCGTTACAACTGACCTCGAATATCCTTCGGCAGTTTATCCGTGGCTTCGAAAAAGACTCGGTGTCAAAGTCCATTATGTAAAGAACGTTAAAGGAAAAATCTTGCTTGATGACATGGAGAAAGCCGTTGACGACAAAACTGTAGCTGTCGTGGTAAGCCATGTTGAGTATGCAAATGGCTTCCGCCACAACCTCAAAGTCCTAAGCGAAATGGCACACGAACACGACGCCTACCTAGTCGTAGACGCAATCCAATCAGTAGGCACAATGCCAATAGATGCAAAACGAGACGACATAGACTTCCTAGCAATCTCCTGCTACAAATGGCTCCTAAGCCCACCAGGCGCAGGCTACTTGTACGTCAAAGACGAACTAATCGAAAAATTCGAACCACCACTCGTCGGATGGGCAAGCGTAAACCAGGAAATCTTCGAAACAACAGACGTGTGGGACATCTATGAAATGCCACTTGCAAAAACTGCAAGCCGCTTCGAAGCAGGAACACCAAGCTTTCTGGGCTTTACAGCAGCAAACACCGCTATGAGAATGCTGCTGGACTTCGGAGTTGAAAACATCCAAAAAAGAATACTTCACCTCACAGACCACTTAATAGAAAAAGTGAAAGAACTAGGCTTTAAACTTCAAACCCCAGAAGAAAAACATCACCGCTCAGGGATAGTCAACTTCAAAATAGACCAACCACAGAAAACCGTTGACAAACTGCGCAAGAAAGGCATAGTCGTTTCTGCGAGAGCCAATGGGATGCGAGTCTCACCACACTTCTATAATACAGAAGAAGAAATAGACAAACTTGTCAGAGAAACCAAAGCTTCTCAGAAATAGAAGAAAACCGTGAACAAATTGGCAAAATGCAAAATGCAGAAAGTCAATGACAACAATAGAGCCGTCGTAATAGATTTTCTCAAACAAGACATCATCAAGCATGCTTTCGCTTTCTACGACATTCAATACGCACAAGCACAAACAACAATGTACGCCGCATTTGAAAACAGAAAACCGCAAGGCTACATTCTCACATATACTGGTTCCGAATTTCCAAGCGTAGTCATTGAATGCGAAAAAACGATAGCCAACGAACTGATCAAATATGCGCCAAAAGACAAATTCATAATACATGCTCCACCCAATCTTCTTCAGATTATCACGAGGGAATTTCCAAGAGCCAAACATTACGTTGAGGATTGGATGCTCGTCAAGAAAGGAGAAGCAACCTTCCAAAAATCAGAAAACGTACGAAGATTGCAGACAGAAGAAGATGCGTCAAAGCTCTTTACACTCCTTGAGACCCGCACAGATCGCAACGCTGCCTCTGTGAAAAGGTATTTTAACTGGATAAGCAAGATGCCATTGTACGGCTTCTTCTTGAATGATGAGATTGTTTCGTATGCAGGCTCTTTCATTCAACTGCCACAACTCTGGATGATAGGCGGAGTCTACACAAACCCAAAACACAGAAACAAAGGATACGCAACAAAAGCCACATCCGCCATAACAGAAGAAGCACTAAGAAACGCTGAAGCCGCCGCCTTATTCGTGAGAACCGACAACAACCCAGCCAAAAAAGCCTATGAAAAAATAGGCTACAGGAAAATAGGCGAAAAAATCTGGATAGACGTGGGAATAAGACTCAAACCGTAGGTTCAAGAATGTCTTTCTAGAATATCCTTAAGCAGTCTTATGGCAGACCAAGCTGCGAGAGCGCTTGTTTTAGGATTGTCAGGGTGCGGATCATTCTCAAACTTCAGAAACATATCGCCATATTTCCATTTCACCTTAACCTCATGCACGTTCTTTTCCACGTTCGGATCAGAAATCACCCGCACCTTCACCTTCTCGCGCGGCACAGTCAAAGCCAAAGTGGCAGCCACATTCATCTCCCTCGGAAAACGCCTAACAGCCTCCAAAGCATTACCCTCATAAACGACCTTCTCTTCTCGATTATCCAAATCCAAAATCTTCGGACTTTTCCTTGTGGTCAATACAACCTCATCAATTCCAGCCAGTTCAGCACTGGAAAGAGCGTCTAATCCTCCAATCGCTCCTGAAGGAACATGAATCCTGCTGCTCTGTATGCCCAATTCGAGGAGAGCACCCACGCTCATCACTATAACGTCAATGTTTTCGCTGACAATTTTGCCAATATATTCTTTGGCAGCTTGTTGCGAAGCAGCTTCCACAATCACGGCAGGTTGGAGTGTGATCATTTCGTCAAAATTTCTAACGACTGTAACAGGCTTATGCAAGAATCTTCCGAGTTCTTCAGCCCTATCAAACACAACATCAAATAAAATCAGCCCATCACACGTGACAAGGCCTTTGTCTACAGCTTCAGCAATCAAAGTGCCAATGGCACCGCAACCAACTATTCCCACCGTTCCCAATCTGCTCGGCTCCAAAACCTAGCTAATACTTAGCAACGAACCGAATACCGTAGGGAGCAATCTCCTTGCCTTCACCCTCTTTTGCCAGTATCTCCAAGCTCTCCACCTTACACGTTCCAGCAATGTCTTCATTGCCCTTCACAAGCATGTTCGCAGAATCCTTGCTGCCAGCGTAGATGATCAATTTCCTGATCGGTGTGTTCAGAGGCATGTGCCTTTCAGACTTTTCTCTCCTGATCTCCGTTATCACAGCTACAATCAACTCGCCATGCTTCTCAGCTTCTTCATCAATCATCTTGTCGTTCACGATTGGCCAGCGTGACAAGTGCAGACTTGTGAAACTTTTGTCGTCAGCATACAACGTCTGATAGATTTCCTCTGTCAAATGCGGCATGATTGGAGCCAGCAACTGCAAAATCCTATGCAGCACCGTGTAAAGCGTGTACTGCGCCGCTCTGCGTTTGTCTAAACCGTAGACCTCAGGTTTGTACAGCCTATCTTTCACAGCTTCAATGTAACAGTCGCAAAAAACATGCCAAGTGAAGTTGCGAATCTCCTCCATGGCAATGTTAAACTGACATTTATCCAAGGCTTCAGTCACAGTCTTCGTCAGCCTTTCAGTCTTGCTCAGTATCCACTTGTCCAACGGTTGAAGAGCATGCTTCACCTTGTCATCAGGCTCATAGTCATTAAGCAGATTGCTCACGAAGCCCGAAGCATTCCACAGTTTAGTCATGAAACGCTTCCCATATTCCACGTCAGGCCAACGAAACGGAATATCCGAACCAGTTGCGCCGCCAGCCGCAGCCCACTGCCTTGCAGCATCAGCGCCATATTTGTCCAAAACTTCAGGAGTGGCAACATAATTCTTTAATGACTTGCTCATTTTTCTGCCGTCTGCACCCAAAACCATCCCGTTTATCAAACAGCTCTTGTATGGAGTTTCGTTGAAAAGCGCCAAATGTCTAACCATCAGGTAATACGCCCATGTTCGAATGATGTCAATGCCAGACGGATGCACATCAGCAGGAAACAATCTTCTCCAATCCTTGTTGTCTGGCCAGCCTGCATGCACCGCGCAGGATATGGAAGAATCCATCCACGTGTCAAAAACATCTCTCTCAGCAACAAAGGCTTTTCCACCACATTTTGGGCACTGCTTTATGTGAGGATTTTCAAGTTTAGGATCTATCGGAACCCACCCTTCCTCAGAGAGAATTACTGCTCCACAGCTTTTGCAGTACCAGACAGGTATGGGCGTGCCGAAAACACGCTGCCGACTGATGACCCAATCCCAATCCAGTGAACGAGCCCAATCAACCAAGCGAGTCTTCATGTAATTGGGATACCAAACAACCTCGTTCGCAGTCTGTTCAACCTTGTCGGTTAAAGCCCGCGTTTTCATGAACCACTGCTTCAGTTCAAGAATCTCCACTGGCGACTCACACCTGTCACAGGTGCCAATCTCCTGCATAATCTTCTCAGTCTTAATCAGCAAACCTTCAGCTTGTAAGTCCTGTACAATCGCTTTTTTTCCTTCGCCAGTAGTCAAACCCACGTATTTTCCGCCGTTTTCGTTTATTTTGCCGTCTCCAGCCAGAATGATGATGGGCTTAAGTTTGTGGTGAAGAACAGTCTTCACGTCTGCCTTGTCACCATAAGTGCATATCATCACCACACCAGTGCCAAATTCAGGATCAACCGTTTCATCTGGAATTATCTGTACAGCACGTTTGACCAAGGGAACGATGATGCTTTTTCCAATGCACTTGTTGAATCGATCGTCGCTCGGATTTATGGCAACAGCCACACATGCAGGAATAAGCTCTGGTCGCGTAGTGGCTATCATGAGACTCTCTTGACTGCCTTCTAACGGGAATTTTACGTAATGCAGTGTGCCTTCGTGCTGCTCATAATTCACTTCCGCATCTGCAATCGCAGTTTCGCAGCGTGGACACCAGTTAATCGGATGAGTGCCCTGGTACATGAACCCCTTCTTATGCAAAAGTATAAAGCTTAGTTGAGTTCGCCTCCAGTAATCGGGATTCATGGTGCGGTATTCTGTGGTCCAGTCAATGCTGATTCCCAGACGTACAACAGCCTCTTTCATGATCGCAATATACTTGTCAACCAACGCCTCGCACAGTTTTGTGAACTTGTCAGGTGGCATCTCCCTTTTTCTAATGTTGTTCTCTTTTTCAGCCTGAACTTCAATGCCCAATCCGTGACAATCCCAGCCTTGAGGAAAATAAACGTTGAAACCTCTCATTCGCTTGAATCTGGCAGCAATGTCAAAATAAGTCCAATTAAGCACATTGCCCATGTGAAAATCCCCAGACGGATAAGGCGGCGGAGTATCAACACTGAAAATTGGACGCTTCCTATCCTTCGCGTCAAAATGATAAACGCCAGTCTGTTCCCATTTGCCTTGCCATTTTCGCTCAATCTCAAGTATGTTGAATCCTTTAGGCAACGGCTTCATGCTAAATCAACCACATCTCAACATAAGTTCCAGATTATGCCTAGGAAAAATAAATATACCAATAGATAACAGTTACCCTCGCCAAGGTTTAGGGGAGCTGGGCAATAACCTGGCTGAGAGGACGGTTAAACATCGTCGACCCTTAGAACCTGACCCAGATAATACTGGCGGAGGGAAAAAACATGACAAACCAGAGCTTAAGTGCTCAAAGAGTGAAAATTCTCGCAGAAGCAACGATCTTCATTGCGTTGACTATTGTTTTGAAGGATGTCTTACCCCCAATATACGAGATGCCTCAAGGCGGCGCTGTAACGATAGCTGGACTGGTGCCACTCATATGGTTTTCACTGCGAAGAGGAGCAAAATACGGAATTTTCGCCGGAATCATGTACGGAGCGATTCACGCCATTCTTCCAGGAAGCTACATAATACATCCAGTGCAAGGTTTGCTGGACTACCCAATAGCTTTCGGCGCATTAGGTTTAGCTGGCTTGTACAGAAAAATTCCAGCCGTTGGAATCGGATTAGGCATATTCGGCAGGTTTCTGAGCTCTTTCTTCGCTGGTCTATTCTTCTTCACTGACAACCCATTTTCCATTGAGGGCATATACGCATCAGCAATCTACAACGGTACCTACCTAATTCCAGAATTTTGCATCACATTAGTTGTCATATACATACTGCTTCAAAGAAAACTGCTCAACATCTACATGTAAACTGCTTCAACAACCTTCCATTCCTTTTTTGGTGTCTACAAACAACAAGGCTCTTAGAATGGAACCATTTAAAGCACGACTCGCTCAGGAGAGGAATAGATATTCATCTTTTTCCCTCGCACAAACCCAACAAGCGTCAAGTTTGTTTCTTCTGCAATCGAGATTCCAGAATCTATGGCTGCGGCTAAAGATGCAATGATGGGCAAACCAACTCTGGCTGCTTTAAGAACAATGTCACCTGTTAATCGACCGCTTAAAACCAGAAAGCACGTGCCAAAATCAGTTTTGCTCAACGCTACGGTGCCAATTGCTTTGTCAACTGCATTGTGTCTGCCAACGTCCTCAGCGAAGGCAATAAGCGTTCCATCCGTCTGGCAGATTGCGGCGGCATGCACGCCTCCAGTCTTTCTGAAAACGCATGCAATGGCGTTGAGGCGATTCACACATTCTAAGACAACCTTTGCTTTGACTTTCAAGTTTGATTCGGCCTTCGAGAGTTTTGCAGAGTACTGATAGGGTCTGTCATTTCCGCACGCTGAAAGTATCACTCGTGAATGGAGCTTTGAATGTTTAAGTCGTTTTTCGAGGTCAACGCTGGGTTTTAGCTTGATCCGGCAAGTCTCCTTTTTCAAGTTCATCTCCTCTATCTCCTGAGTTGATTTAATGATGCCTTCAGAAAGTAGGTGCCCAACTGCCAATTCCTCCAGATTCTTCGGAGAACAAAAGATCGTCACATAGTGAGCCTTGTTCAGAAAAATGTGGAGCGGTTTCTCTTCTGCCACATAATCAGACAACTTTTGAGCCTTTCCAGTTGAAACATCTATCCTAGTGATTCCGACCCTGCGCATTCCAATTGCTCCATCCTATCGCTTCAATTCCGAAAGCACAAATTCAACAATCTCATCTGCAATACTTGATTGCGTTACTGATTGCAGTCCCTTCCATCCTGGCTGGCTGTTGACCTCGACAATGAGAGGACCCTTAGGGCTTTCCAAAATGTCGACTCCAGCAATTTTGCAGTCGACAGAATGCGCTGATTTGACAGCCATGTCTTCTAATTCCTTGTTCAGTATCGTTGCTTCAGGTTTAGCTCCTTGACTATAGTTAGTTTTCCACGTGCTTGCGACCCTTTGCATCGCAGCGGCTACACGACTCCCCACAGTAAGTGCACGTATATCAGAGAAACCATGATCCACAAACTCCTGAAGGTATATAACGCCATGATAGAAGGTGATGGCTCTGAAAACAGTAGAGGCTGTCTCAAAATCATTGATTCTTGTCGCGCCAATTCCTCTAGAACCGAAGATCGGCTTGACGATAACGTCTTCGCCCAACTCTCTGAAACTTTTCAAAGCCTGATCAACATTCTCAGTTGCAGTGGTTCTCGGCACAGGTATGCCGTTTTCCTCCAAGATTGTCAATATGTCATACTTGTCCACGCAATGCTCAATAGCTTCTGGCGGGTTAATGACATATAAGCCCAAACGTTGAAGTCTATAAAGCATATCCATTCTGAATACTATTTCTTCCAGCGAGCCTCGCCCAATAGGACGAATCATCAAAGCGTCCAACTCTCCTTCGACGCCAATGTTGCCAGCCTTGAAGAATGGTTTATATCCGATGCGCGCAACTAACTGTGAAAAACCAAGGCACACGTGTGGAACCTTTTGTCTGGCCAACGCTTCTCGAAGCTGAGTTGAAGTCCAAGAGTTTCTATTTCGTGTTACGATCCCGATTTTCAAAAGCTAAACCCTCTTTCGGGCTTAAAGTGTCTGAAAAGAGCTACTAGACTATGTTCTTAAAGGTTCTGTGCAAAGAAGCAAACCTAAAAACTGTGAATGTATGGCATCAATTGCTCGGCATTCTCAAATCTCCTTGATAGTGGCAATTGCAGGTATGCGCCATGAGTGTTGAAGTAAGGTGGTCCCTTCCGCGAAAACAAAGTCAAAACCTTCTCACAATGATTGAGTCGGAAACCTTCCTCGCAAGACTCATGCCCCCTTACGAGCATTTGCACCCCTAACTTTCCCAGTACATCTTTTGTAACATCTGGTCCGAAGAGTTGTCCTGCACCTCTTGGAGACGGAACCGTCCCATTAACCGTGTCGTCTGGGTCACTCCAAAGCATATCCTCTAAAAATCTCTGCTTCTGATGAGTTTCATGGGCAAAGGCGAGATCATCAATCGACCTGAGTTGTTGTGGCAAGCCTCCGTGAATCATTACTAAGAGGTCCTCAACGAGCACGGCGTTGTAGAGAAACTCGAACAGTTCAAAAGTCCTAACATATGCCTGCTCCCACTGAGTGCCAAACCTAGCCTCAAACTGCATCGGCAAGTCATGCGGATCTGCCATAAGATCTTTTGGTCCTTCATGGTTTCCACGCATAAGAATGACTTGCTCTGGAAAAAGAAGTTTCAACTTTAGAACGGTGTAGTATACTTCTGCTGAGAAAGGTCCTCTGTCGCCATAATCACCAAGAAATATCAGAAAAGTATTTCCTACAAGCTTCATTTTCTTTGCGAAATCGCTTTTTTTCAAGATGTCAACGAGGCTCTCAAGGTCTCCATGAAGGTCGCCAACAATGAGCGCCTCTCCTTCAGGATTAAGCTTGATGAGCCTTCCTACTATCTCGAGGCTACCGATTTTTCCATTTTCCTCACTCAGCAGTCTCTTAGCTTCTTCAACGATTCGTGTGAAGCCCTCGCAATTGACCCTCAAAGCTTCCTTGACAATTTGAGAAAGGTTTTCTGACAAACACGCTGCTCCTCGATTATTGAAGAGTGATCCTCTTGCCCATGAAATCGAGAACGTTCTTCTCTATGGATGATTTTGTGTTTTGAATCTTTTCCGCAGTTTCCCCGCAGGCTCGAGTGACAGAATTCTCTTCTGACTCAATGATTCCCTTTCGTCTCTCAAATTCTTCGAGGCGCGTCTGCAATTTGGCGAGTTCATGCCTTGTCTCTTCCAATTCTGCAGATTCCAGAAGCTGTTTTCTTCTCATTGCGGCGGCTGTGCACTTTTGATGAAGGCTAGCCAGAGAATTTCTGTTGAGGGCGTTGTCTATGGCTTGTTCTGCTTTTCGTTGCTTCTCAGGCTTCAGATTCAACTTTCCTTCCGACATTGAACGGCTTAGCTTCCGCAGAATCTCCTTCAACATCTCGTAGCCGACTGCTTCCTTTGAAAAAGCCTCGAACGGATCCTCTAAATACTGTCCGAGTCTCTTGAGTTCGTCTGGTGTCAGTCCGCTGCCTTCGCCATGAAGTGAAAGCGATTGAAGCTTTATGAATGGTTTCTGAAGATGCTGCAGACTTTGTTTCAGCTCACCTGTCAATGCTTCTACTTCCGCATCAACCTGTGACAACTGCATCATCGTACCCTTGCTCTTCAGATCAAGTATTCCTTGCTTCGTGTCAGCGATTTCTCTCTCAACTGAGACTTTTTCACTTTGAACACGTGCTTTCTGTCCTTTCAGGTTCACAAGTCGCTGCTCATGAGCTTGAAGCCTATCAACAAGCTCAAAGGTTTCCTCTAGAGTCTTGGTCTTTACATATTCTTTTGATGTAAAACTGTTAAGCTCTCTTACTGTTTCCTTTGTTCTCTCAAAAACCACTTGGAACCTTCTCCTATCCAGAATGAAAAATGGAGAGATTCTCGGAAACCAGTTTCTAATATCGATCTCCGTGACTGCTAATGCTTGCTGAGTTTCCTGCGCAAACGCGTGAAGACTCTCATAAGAAACTTGATCTGGAACTTTGATCTTTCCCAGTCTGTCTAGAAAAAGGCGAGCAAGCTTGTTCAAGGCTTTAGCTCTTCGAAAAGCCCGCATGTTCTTCTTCTCGATTTCTTTAGCACTATTGTCAAGAAGCATTTTGCTTGAGTCGGTCAGGTTCTGAAGAGCCTTGCGTGTTTCATCACGCAGTTTTTCGGCTTTGGCATGGACAGGAATAAAAATGGAATGTGTTTCGCGTTCGAGCCAAGCCTTAATGTTTGTTGAGGAGAATTTTGCGATGTCAGACAAGAGACTTCACAATAGATGATGTAAAGAAGACATATTTATTTTTCGAGTGTGCTATAGACGCTTTTCTGAGTAGCTACTCTTAAATAGTAACGGCATGGAGAATTGCTACCAATTGAGGTCGCTCCACATGAATACAAGACAAATCTCGTTCATCGCGATAATGAGCAGCCTGGGAACCCTTCTCTCGGGAATATCTCTGAGCCTAGGACCCATTCTAACAGCGGCAGGCATGGGCGGAGCAGCCTTAGACCTTTCCCACATCGCAACTTTCGTAGCTGCATTCTTCGGAGGACCAATCACGGGCGCAATTGTAGGCTTTCTCAGCGGCATCTATGCAGGCTACTATTTCGGCTATGTGATGGGCTCACTTGGGCTGCTTTCGATAGTTGGAGTACCACTTGGAAAAGCACTAACGGGTTTGACAGCAGGTTTTCTGTTCAAGAAACTGAAAATGACGGATGGATCACGTCCTTCAGTACTAGCCATTCCAATAGTGTTGCTATCCTACATACCCGAATTCGTCTACACTGTCTTCTACTTCGTCTACATCGTACTTTTCATCTACGGATTCTCAATGAGTTTCATGATACCAATAGTCATGCCCAAAGCTTGGACGGAAATCTTCGTGATGAGCCTAATAATGAGCGCATTAGCAAGCAGAGCAAACTTTAGAGAACTCGTCACCACTTTCATTCAATCTTCAAAAATAGATAAAAACTTGAAGAACTGAACAGCAGAGACTCCGACTCTGCTATGCAATCAACTCTTGTCCTTGCCGCTTCGCAATTTTGTAGAAAAAGCCAGTTTCCAAGAGTATTATGATAAATCAGTGCTCTTGCGAATTTCGATATTCATCATGCATTTTGCTGACTTTTAAGGTCGAACGACTTAACCAGTGCATCGACATTCAACTCTCCATTTCGAAATGTAATGCCCGCCTTCATGTTGTTCACGATTATTACAGCAGGAGCGAACAAGTTTGGATCGATCTTGTAGAAGTCATAGTTTGCTTCTTTGAAGATTTCTATGAATGGTTTTCCGTAGCTCTCAGAGGCTTTCGATGGAGCTTTGTCGACAATGCTCTTGAGCGCTTCGTCATCTTTGCAGTCAACAGAATAGTAGGCTGTACCGCCATAGAGTATAGCGTCGTTCGTTCTTGCCATTGCTTTGGTAAACTTGGGGTGAGCTGGCGGTATGGGGGCGATTCCCCACGCATAGTGGATCGTGTTCACGTCTAAACCGAGTTTTCTAAGCTTGTGAATTCCAGTTTCAACGATTCTTCCAGAAACCTGCGTTGCGCCTACAAGACTTACTGTCGGCGTCAAAATCACAATCATGTTTTCTGCTGGGACATTGCAGTCCTTTGAAAAACGTTCTATCAACCAATCTGGCGGATGCTTGTCGGCTTCCAAAACCACAATAGCCCTGTCGAAAGAATCCCGGTATTTGATTTGATTGTAGATTTCTTTGGGCTTCAAAGCCAAAGCTCGAGCGGGTCCTGAGCCTATCGCAAAGTAGCCGTTCTCATTTATCTGCCAACCTGCATACTGCGAACCCAAAGTGGCGATGACCGGGTGGTCTGTGTAAACGAATATTGAGGGAAGCATGAATTCCCCATACTGCGCGAACGTTATCTCTGTATTTCCGCAACCGCCCATGCATATCTCAGTTATGAGCCTCCCAGCCTCGAAGCCGCCTTGGGCCTCTATTCCAGCATCAACAATTGTTGTGCCAGACGTTGTTTTTTCAACCTTAACACCATATAGCTCTGAGTTTTCGAGCAGTCTCTCAAGCAGCTTCCACGCCAGACGATTCACGCTTAAGGCTTTTTCCACTTAGGTTTTTCTCCTTCAAAGAAGCCTTTCATAAAGGCTCAACTGTGGGTTCTTCTCTTTATGGATATAGAGTTTGCCGTTTCCATTCTCGGCAAGGTCTCCGAGAAAAACGTAGAAAGGACCGTTAACTGTCTCTCGTTCCTCAATTTTGACCTTTGCTTTGATGCTATCTATGGTAAAAGTTGGTAAAACCGAGGGAAAAGAACCTCCTAAAACGATTTTGCCGCTAGTCATGCACGCTCCAGCCCTTGCCTCAGCATCCTTTTCAACGTAGATTGTTCCATCGCGCATGCGGAAACCTGCAAACTGACCAGCATTCCCATAAACCTTAACCAGACCGTTTCGCATGTGAGCACTTGCTTCGCTTCCAACATTTCCGTACACAGTTATTTTCCCACCATTCATGCCTTCTCTGCTTCCTCGGTAAGGAGCACCCAAATAGTCGCCTGCGTCTCCGTGGATTTCAATTTCTCCGCCTTTCATCATTGACCCAACCCATGCTCCAGCATTGCCATGCACGATTATTCTGCCACCTTTCATTTCCTCACCCAGATGCATGCCAACATTTCCGTTGATGCACACTTCCCCTTTTTTCATGCACGCGCCTATACGATGAACCTTGCTTACGTCTCCGCGGAATGCGAGCACCATATTATCAGTCTTAGATTCTTCAACTTTGAAAAGCTCACTTAGCAGCTTCTGCTTGTTTCCAGCCCAAACTTTCAACGTCTCTATCTCTTTGCGTGTCTTGCCGAGCAAGACATCTGGAGTCATACATTCGGCAGTTATCGGGAGCTTGAACTCCTTAACGGGATAGAGGCTTATCATTCAGACACTCGCGTTCACTTTGATGGGATGCGAAGCTAAGAGATAGTCTTCTGTGACGGGGTAATTCTCGTATTCAACAGTCCAATAATCCTTGAATCTTCTTTTCACGTCCTCAGAAATCTCCGCTTTTTCAGAGGTCTTGACATCAAGCCAAATCGTGCTGCCATCAACATGCTTCACTATCTCATCATCCTTGACGACGATTTCACCGCTTTTGATAGTGTAGGCAGCATGTTTGAACGCTCTCCGCACAGTCTTGTATTTTCTGGAAGGATCCACGACATGAGGATTCACATTGTATACGGCTATGTCAGCATCCGCCCCAACTCCCAAATGCCCCTTATTCGCAAGCCCTAAAGCTTTCGCCTGCCCAGCCCTTGTGACAACCGCAATTTCACAGAAATCCAGTTCTCGGGTCATGGAGGGAAGTAGGCTTCTGTTCCTCGCTCTGGGATTGATTCTCTTCATCGTGGCTTCTCTGGCTTTTCTGCTCATCAACCAAGCGATAATTCTCGGATAATACGTGAATGGACCCGCGTTCGGATGATCTGTGGTCATGAAGATTTTCCACGGATCCTTGACGAGCAATGCTAGTTCCAAGCCGATTGACCATTGGGTTGCGTGAACGTAGTTTCTTCGGCGATAATGGAAAGGCACGATTCCAGCGCTTGTTTCAGTCTCAACATCGTGGTTTATCCATTTGTTTCCAGTAAGTTCAGAAAGACCGAACTGAAAAGGCCCGTCAGCAGTCATTGTAGTTGTGTCTGCAAAAATGACTTGACCCATGTCCAAAGTCACATGCGAGTGAGAGTTTACATAGTTCGCGATTTGTTCTGCCCCTGACCCAAAGGTTCTCCAGTCTTCCCCGCTGAAAGCACTGAATTGACAGTGCGTTATGTGAATCATTGGCTTGTCTCCGATGGCTAGGTCTTCAACGCATTTCATGGTCTCTAGCGCTGTAACATAGTTGCCTGGTTGTCCAAGATTGTTTGTGTGAACGTGGATCGTGTGAGGCAGGTTCAGAAGCTTGTTGGCTTTGCAGAGTCCACGGATGATCTCTCGGGGAGTTATACAGAAAGACGGAACCTGATCGTCAAGACTGTGGACATTCTGCCCGAAGCCCCAAGCCTCCAACCCGCCGGGGTTGACGATTTTTATGGCATATCCTTTCGTCGAAGTTATCATCCAAGTGATATGCCTTGCTAGCTCTTCGATTTGCCCCTGTCTCAAATACTCAAGTGTAAACCACCAGTCTCCCAGAAGCGGATATGTCGCTTTGTCAACCATCGGAGTGTCATTAAGCTCCTCATGCGTATGTTTCGCCTCCAAAGGAGGCATTGAAGGATTCATCACAGTTGTATAGCCCATTCGCGCATAGCGATAACCAGTTGTGAACGTCGACGGAATCGAATGTCCAACACCAGACCTTGTCACTGCGGTTTTGCGTTCCACGTCCCTGAAGTGATCTTCTGGTCTTAGGAGTCTTCCAGTGTTAACTTCTGAGCCAGCAATGTGACAATGAATGTCCACGCCTCCAGGCATGACAATCATTCCTGACGCATCTATCTTTCGCGCTTTTCGCTCATTGATTTTTTCAGCGACTTTGCCGTTTTTGACTGCAATGTCCATTTTTTCGCCGTGAACACCGTTGAGGGGGTCGCAGACAAAGCCGTTCTGTATCAAAAGCTCCATCTAAGCCACCTTCCTCTGAGTGCTTGCCTTCGCTTTTCTTACTGCTGAAAGAATCCTCTTCAGTATTCCTTCATCTGACAGTATTCCTTTGGGAGGCGCAACGATTCTCTTGAGGGGAAGAGGCACTCTGTCCATGCGGTATGCCGTTCCACATGCTTCTATTCCAGCAAAAGCTGAAGGAAAGACAACGTCAGCCATCTGTGCAGTTGCATTCATATGAGGATCAATAACTATCAACGGATTCTTAACCAACTGCTCAGCCGCTTTTCTCGGAAAATTCGCAACAGGATCAGAAGCAACAACTAAAGCAGCGTCAGATTCTCCCCGCAGGAGAACGTCGATTGCAGAAGTCTCACCCGGGTTGTATCTGGGATAACCCATTGAAAAGTCAACAGCATACGGGTAGCCTGTCTGCCAAGTGAAAACGATGTCTGCTCCAGTAACGTTGAAGTGCCCACGCATGGGCATTATAACGAATTTCGTTCGCATATTCAAATCACGAGTCAACGAAAGCGCAGCATCAACATTTCTCAACTTGCCACTGCTCATAGTAAGTCCGAGACCGAAAAATAAGACGCCAAAATTGCAGTTGACCATCACATCAGCAACTTCTTCCAAACGCTCTACTGGAACGCCTGCAACTTGATCAACTTCTATTTCTTCGTCGCGAATCAAGGCTCTGAAAGCCTGCAAAAGCTCATAGTCCTTGTTAGGCTCAGCCTGAATGAAATAATCAGCTATCTCGGCGGATCTCGTATGTCTAACGTCAACAACTATCAGTTTTCTCCCTTCTTTCGAAAGCGCGGGAAACGGCTCCTTTGCTGAAGGAAGCGGAATCGCTGTCTCTTCTCTAGGCACCACTCGCCTAAGCACACTCTCCACTTTTTTCTTGGCAGTCAAAGACTTGGATTTGCTCAGATATGCTCCCCATTCACTCTTCTCGAATCTTCCTTCCGAAAAGCTTGTGTACCTTTCAATGTGTCTTGGATGGGCGCTCCACGGGTTGCTTCCCCAATAAATCACTAGATCAGCTCTGTGCCTAACTTGTCCGAGAGTACACGTTGGAATCCCCACTTCCTGAACACTTAATTCAGATGGTCCGTGGCAGACTGTCGTGGTATTGTCAATTACTCCGCCCATCTCTTCTGCCAACTCAAGCCCTACTCGGATAGCTTCACAACTGGTTGAACTCCAACCGTACAAAAGCAGATAATCAGATCCAGTGAGGATATCTACAGCTATTTTTACAGCTTCGCTGAATGAGACTTCAACGAGGTTCCCGTTTTTCCTGACAAGTGGTTTCAAGAGCCTATGGTTGGGGTAGCCTAGGAATTTCGACTCGCTCATCGCACAGCCATTTTTGACCTTGACTATTCTGCCCTTCTGAATTGTCAATTCTATGTCGTCGCACAAACAACCGCAAACTGGGCAAGTCACTGCTTTGATAACTGGCATGCTACTTCTTCCCAAATTGCGCGTAAAGAAGCTCTGCCAAATCAGCAATCTGTCTATCACTTGCAAGCTCAACATCTGCGGGAATCCCTTTCAAACTAGGCATGCCAATGCTATCGGTGTCGGGATCAACAACCACGTTAGCCCATGGACCATATGGAATGAAGACCATGCCTTCATGTGGACCGCGCACAGATTTGACCGCTCTGATTATCACTGACCCAAATTTGGTTGAAACCTGAACGTTTGTTTTCTCTTTGATTCCAAGCTTCTTCAGGTCTTCAGGGTCAATGTAGCAGACCGAAACGCTTTCCAAGTACTCTTTTGAGGATTTTCCCTGCTCTTTTCCTACGCCCTGTTCGATTGTTCGTCCGGTAAGCAAAGTCACGCGCAGTTTCGGCTTTCCTTTCATCGAACAGCCTCAAATTGACTATTCATAGACAGATGCCACGCTTAAATCTTAACCTGCTACTCGTTTAGAAATAGGCATTTCTTCGTTTCCTCCAAAAGGTTTTAAATCAAGACACCAAGCCTTCCTTTCTTACACGAGTTCATTGAATCGATGATTGAAGGAAAGACACAATGATAATCGAAGTCGACAGAGTAGTGAAACATTATGGCAGCGTTAGAGCAGTCGACGATGTCTCTTTCGGAGTCGAGAAAGGTGAGATCTTCGGGCTTCTAGGCCCAAACGGTGCTGGAAAAACAACTCTGATGGAGATACTCTGTGGACTAAGAAGATTCGATCAAGGGAAAGTTTCGATTCAGGGATTTGACCTCGTTAAGGATTCTCGCAAGGTTCGCAGTTTGATTGGCTTCTGCCCTCAGGAAACGCTACTCTATGATCTGTTGAGCGTGCGAGAAAATCTCTCTTTTTCAGCTT
>Ga0315268_10002679_pt1 | contig 19931 bp, 23 predicted proteins | sample C1_top_MG_FD_204535 | JGI IMG/M metagenome (GOLD analysis project Ga0315268, IMG submission 204535) | Sediment microbial communities from Yellowstone Lake, YNP, Wyoming, USA - C1_top | ecosystem: Environmental > Aquatic > Freshwater > Lake > Sediment | place: USA: Wyoming | collected 2017-08-01
TCAGCAATCCCTTCTTGCCCACTCCGTATATGGCGCAGCCTTGGGCCCGGCCCTCGTATACGTCCAGTGGTACATATATTATCTGTCCGGGCTTAAAGGTTTTCCAGTCCGGAGGCTCAAGCTCGGATTCGCCCACTGCCGGGTTCCTTTGGTCAAATGGGTTGTGTAACTGCCGGAGGACTGAGTAGATGTATTCCATGCCGGGTTCATCCATCTTGGAGCTTTCCAAGTCAAGGCTGGCCGGGTAGCTGTCGTATTCCACCGCCATCTGGTCCAGGGCCACCCGCAGCTGCCGCATGTTGTTCTTGACGACGGACTCCCGGGCCAGGTTCACCTGCATGTTGTACAGCCGGTATTGGGGAATGATGATGAACAGGCTGCTGACGGCCAGGGCCGCCATGATCAGCAGGCAGCCCAGGCCCTGCCCGGGCCGGTAGAGCTGCTGCCAGAGGCTCTTTTTGTTAAGCTCGGGCAGAAGGCCGGTGCATTGGGTGCAGCGCTTGGCCGCGGGGTCGTTTAATGTGCCGCAGTGTGGGCAGTACATAGAATTTGGTTAGCAATTGTTAATGGTTATAAGTAACGTTTCCCCCTTTTTGATCAAAGAGAAAGGCAAGCTTCAACAGAAAGCCAAAACAGCTTTTCTCGCATCTCGTGTCTCGTCCATTTGCGGTGATCCCACTCAATTCCACTAATATCATCCCCGCCATATAAATATTGGCCAAACATAACATTACGATGTTTTGCAACTGCCGCAAAGGCCGAACACTCCATTTCAACAATCAAACAACCCTCACTTTTCCGTTTATCTCGCCTGTTTTCAGTTTCCCGGTAGAAAGCATCTGTCGTCCATGTTTTTGCCAAAATATATGGAATGTGTTTTGAGGTCAAAGCTGCCGATAGTTTATCAACAACACCTTTGGATATTTCAAGTTCTCGGCTTGGCGGGATATAATGATATGAAGTCCCTTCATCGCGTACAGCGGCGAAGGGAATAACAATTTTGCCAACCTGAATACTTGGATCAAGAACGCCAGCGCCACCGCAGGCAACAAATTTCCTAAAGCCACAGGCAATGGATTCATCCATCAATCCTGCCGCCAAGGGAGCACCAATGCCAGGATGAAAAAAGGAGATCCTTTTCCCTTGATATTCTATTTCATAAATAGGGTGATCTCCAATTTCACTATGGAGAGTCACTTTCACTATTGCATGATATTCCGCCACTACTTTTTCAATTACCTCCCGGAAAAAGCACATTACGCAAAACTCAGCTCCAGCAATGTTTTTATAAAAACAAGCAGGATCTAAAATTGCTTTGGATTTGTCATCAAATTCAAGAATCGGATACATTGAAAAACATTTCTCATTAAATTTTCGTGTTTCATGTTCTTCCAGCGGGCTTCGACCCTTCAGCGGTAGACGGTTCCCCTAAACAGTTGTATCAAAAAAACCAAAACCCCCGCAACTGCGGGGGTTTTAAACATGCTCGGCGGTGAATTTTCCCTGGGTCCACGAAAGCAAATTTCCCAGCGCCGCCTCGTCATTATTCCCGTCCAGGTTCCAGGCGCTTATCCGGGAGTCGTTTATCTCCACCAGCCCCCGGTGGCCGTCGCCGGAGTCCATCTCCACGTAGCCGCTCCAGTTGCCGATGAAGAACATGTCCAATAAACTGAAGACCGAAATGATGGACAGGTCGCCGGTGAACTTCTTGGCCTTCTGGGCGAAAAGCGTCTTGGCCTGCTCGGCCAGCTTCAGCCGCATGTCTATGGCCTTGATCAGGTCCTGGCGGCTGCAGGGCTTGGTGATATACTTGGAGGCGCCCAGCAGATAGCCCTGAATGCGGTTCTCTATGCCGGTCTTGGCGGTCAGGAAAATGAACGGAGTGCCCCGCATCCCAGGCAGTTCCTTTACCTTCTGGCATAGCTCGTAACCGTCCATCTTGGGCATCATGATGTCCGAGAGGATCAGGTCCGGAGTGTTCTGCTTGGCCAGTTCAAAGGCCTCGGCGCCGTCGTTGGCGGTAAAGACCTCGTAACCGTTCTTCTTAAGCTCGAACTCCATGATTTTGACGATGTTGACCTCGTCATCGGCCACTAAAATTTTGTATCCCGGCATGCGATTAGTATAAGCTAAACCTTGTATTGATGTCAATACCTTTTTATATCCCGTCAAATTTTATCCGGATGGCCGACCTTACCTTGGGTTCGGGGCAGGCCCCATCGCCGTCAGGCAGATAGATCTCGATCACCGTGACCGTCTCCACCGAGGAGGGGCTGGCCTGCGAAGTAGCGAGAGAAACCGGGGCAGGGACTGGTGCTGAAACCAATTTAACCGGGGCCTGGACTGCTGCAGGTTTTGCGGCCAGGTCTTTTTTATCCGATATCCCGGCAGAGCCAACCGCCCGGGGGCTGCCGGAGGCTGCCAGATCCATGCTTTTGGCCCGCTTGGCCGGGGCCGCAGAAGGAACTTCTTTTTCCATGGAGACCTCAGCCAGGTCCATCTCCGGCGCAGCTTCCATTTTCCGGGTCTCTTGGGCAGGTGTCTCTTCACTCGCCTCTTCGGCGGGAGCTTCGGCCAGGTTCAATTCCGGAGCGGCTTCCAGGCTTTTTGAACTTTGGGCCGGGGCCTGATCTTTTGTTTCATCCGCAGCGGTTGGTTGGGATATGGCTGGGGCTTTCAGCAAAACTGTCCTTTGTTCTTCCGGAACGGAGCGATACAGGCGGGGTTTGGTCAGATCGCCGGAAACCAGCACTATGGCCAGGCTGGCCAGCGCGGCGGCGGCGGTTACCCAGCCCCAGCTGAATCTTTTGGCTTCTTTTTGTGGAGCCAGTTTTTGCCGGGCAATGCGGTTGGCCACGGCCGAGCCAAAGGTCTGGAAATAGCCCTCGGGCGCTGAAACGTGTTCGGCCTTCTGGACGGCTTGGTCCATCAGGGACAACTCGGTCAAAACGGCTTGGCAAGCGGGGCATTGCTTTAAGTGCTGTTCAACCTCCCGGCGTTCGGTCTCCGCCAGCTGGCCGTCGTAATAGGCGCCGATCTGCTCCGGCGTGAATGTATGTGTATCTTTGTTTTTCATTTGTTTTTACCATTGTAAAACGGCTAATTCATTGTTACAAAGCCAATAAAGTGTCATTAACGGTCTGATGTAAAAATCTTTTTACCGAGGTTATCATAATATATTATATTGGTTTTTGTATGGGCTGCAAGAATATTGCCCTTTATGTGATAAATATTATCAAATTCGATTGGAAGAATCAAATGACCGGCAGGATTCATCAGCCCCTTTTTGCCGTTTTTTCTAAGGCACAGATATTTATGCGTTGTATCAGTCGGTGTAAATGACGGTACAGATATGATAAAATCTAAACTATCAACGAAAATACTTTGATTATTAATATCCTTTATAGTCCATTTATTATTATCGCATAAACACAATAGGCTGTCATAAAATATCCAAGCATTTTCATATTTTGGGGCAACAATAAATGAATCAGACTTATTGATAATTCCCTGCAGACCTTTATATGATACCGTAGCTAACTCCCCGTTAAAAACAACAAGGTCATCATAAATTGGTTTAATAATAATATTTCCGATCAAATCAATGCAACCCCAGTGATTATTTTGTTTGAAGGTACAAAGAGTGTCATGGCACAAAAACAAATCGTTATATTTTGGTTTTATAACGAAACTCCCATTTTTACCTATCAGGCCCCACTTCCCATTATAGTTCACTGCCGTATGGTTTAAATAAAAACCATGCGTTTCTCTGTAAATCGGATTTATAACCATTTTCCCAGTTTTGTCAATAAAACCCCACTTGCCGTTTATTTTCACAGCCGCCAGGTCATCATTAAAATAGTCGATCTCTTCGTAAGTTAAGGGCGTTATGGTGTTTCCAAGAGTGTCTATTAACCCCAACCTATCATTTTTTAATACGGAATATAATCCGTTTCCGATAAAAGAAATATTATCATAGGTTGCGGGGATAATAATCTTACCATCAATATTTATAAGGCCCATTAAATGATTTTCAATAAAAGTCAGTATGCCGTTATCATTAAATTTATATTTTGGCTTTAAAATGTATTCGCCCGTTATATTTATTAAACCCCATATTAAATCAGGGCGTGAATTAAAATACGGCCAATCTTCGGGACTATTTTTAGTAGTATCTTTGATTCCGATTCGAGCAAAGCCTTTTTCAAAATGAACGGCAGCATCAAATATTGCAGGGATTATTAACCTGCCAGTTTTATCAATATATCCATATTTGTTATTTTGCTCCACAACGGCCAAGCCATCATAGAACAATTCACCACCATCAAACTGTGGCGGAATGACTACTTTTCCGGAAAGGTTGATATAACCGATTTTTTTACCTAACTTTACCGGCAATAGAACAGCATCGTTGTAGTTTTTATTGCCGCAAGATGAAAAAACAAGTAAAGCTATTATAAGAGAAGTAGCTGTCTTCATAAAACCTCTTTCAAACTTTTTCCCAGCGCCAGCCGGGCCCGGGACAGCCGCGACATCACGGTACCGATCGGTATCTTCAGGGCCTGTCCGATCTCCTGGTACGAGAGATCCTTGTCCACCCTCAGCTGAACCACCATCCGCTGGTCCAGCGGCAGTTTGTCGATCTCTTTCCGGATCTTTTGGCAGGCGTCATCATCGGCGAAAAGTTCGAAGGGGTCCGGGCCAGAATGTTCAATGGCTTCGTCCAGGGGCGCCTGGCGCTTTTGCTTCTTCAACTGGTCGTAGCATAAGTTAAGGCAAATCCGCAGCAGCCAGGTGTAAAACTTATAATTTTGGTCGTATTGCTTTAGGGCGAAATAGGCTTTGACGAAGGTTTCCTGGGCGGCCTCGTCGGCCAGGTCATGGTCCCGCAGGATGCGGGCGGCCGAAGAGTAAACCGCCTTCTGGTAACGGGTTACCAACAGGTTAAAGGCCAGGTTGTCGCCGGCCAGGGTCTGTTCTATAAGCGCTTGATCGGTTTGCTGTTCCAAGTATATACTTTCAAAAGGCTTGGTTTATTCCCGGGGTTGCCACAGGGATTCATGGAGGCTTGGAATATTACTGAAACTGCCACGGAGACTCAGAGACACGGAGGATTTTTTAAAAGGTGCGATTGGATTTTACCAAAATTGTCACAGAGGCTTAGAGACATAAAGAATAATTCAAATAAAGAAATATCTAATATTAGTAAATAAAACTCTCTGAGCCTCTGTGTCTCTGTGGCGAAAAAGCACGATTTATAGTATAATACAAAGGCCACCCCAATTCAAGCAAATAATAAAGGAACTGAAAATGGCCAGGATAAAGATAGACCTTCCCCCAAAATTCAGCTTTGAAACAGAGCTGCCGGTGCGGATCACCGACATCAACTACGGCGGACACCTGGGCAACGACGCCCTGCTGGGGCTGATCCACGAGGCCCGGCTGAGGTTCCTGAAGAGCATGGGCTGCAGCGAGCAGGATGTCGAAGGCGCGGGGATCATCATGTCCGACGCGGCCATCGTCTACCAGGCCGAGTGTTTTTACGGAGATGTCCTGAAGTTCCAGGTAACCGCCGGGGAATTCTCCCGGGCCGGCTGCGACATCTTTTACAGGGTCACCAACGCCAAGACGGGAGGTCCCGTGGCCGAGGCCAAGACCGGGATAGTGTTCTATGATTACCAGAACAAGAAAGTATTGCCGGTGCCGGAGGGGTTTAGGAAGAGGTTTGAGTGACCGCCCCACTTCGTAGGTCTATCAGGTAAGCCTTCTCAGTGCATTGCCTCTTTCCCCCTCCGTTGCGGAGGGGGATGCTCGCCCCTTCCCTTGCGGGGAAAGGGGAGGGGTTAGGTCGAAAAAGACGGAACTTAGTTAACTAAGTTCCGTCTTTTTCTCTTTCAACCTTCCACAAATTTCACCCAGACCTCCCTATTCCTCGGTCCGTCGAACTCGCAGAAATACAGTCCCTGCCAGGTTCCCAGGGCCAAACGGCCGTCCTGTATTATCAGGGTCTGGGAGCAGCCCATCAGGCTGGACTTGATGTGGGCGGCCGAGTTGCCCTCGGAGTGGGCATAGTTGTCGTCCCAGGGGAATCTCTTGTCCAAAGAGGCCAGAATGTCCCGGACCACCCCGGGGTCGGCGTTCTCGTTGACGGTCAGCCCGGCGGTGGTGTGTGGCACCCAGACCAGGGCCAGGCCGTCTTTGATCTTTTCCCGGGCAATTATCTCCTGCACCCGGCCGGTGATGTCCAAAAACTGGGAGCGGGACCCGGTGGAAAGGCTTATTTTATGCAGTTTATTCACGTTCTATCGTTTCAGCCATATTTAACGGGCATTATCAAAGTTCATAATGTGCCAAGCCCCCAATGCCAAGGCTCCGCCGTTGAAGAGGAGAAGGTAAAGCTCGTTGCGCAGCAGGATGAAGAGGACGAAGCCGAAGATCCCGGGGATGGCGGCCAGGGCCACGGCTATTATCTGCATCGGCTTGACCACCGCCGGAATGGCCGGCTCCGGTAATTGCCCCGGGATGGGCCTGGGCCGGCCGGCCAGGGAGGCGAATTTGAAGGAAAGACCCGCCACCACCAGCGAGACCAGGGTAAAAACGGTCGTTATGATCTCCTCCGGGGCCCCGGTGACCGGCCTGCCAAAAGCTCTCTGCAGGTCCAGGAAATAGGCGATCCCGGCCAGGAACATCGGCTCCGCGGCTACGGCCCAAAGGATGATCCTGTTGATCTGGGGACTTGGGGTTGCTTGTTGCACGGCCTATTTCTCCCCTTTTAACGGTTCATATATTTCCAGGGCTTTCAGGGTTATCTCGTATTTGATCCCGGAACGCTGGGAAATCCTTTGGGCCCATTCTTCCAGGGAGTTCAAGCCCGGCTCGTAAATCCTGCTTTCGTCATTGCTGATGAAGCTTTTCTTTTCGGAATACTCCCAGTGGACCTGTTTTCCTCCCTGCCAAATACGGCATTCGCACAAGGCGTCATGCAGGTTGTTCTGGGTGGCTTCGGCCCGGGCCATCAGATCGGCCTCCTCCAGGGGTGTCAAATTGAATGCCTGCCGGCTGATGTGGCCGCCGGGCCGAAGGTACTCGATATCCAAAATGTTCCCCGAGATGCGGGGCTTTATTTTTGCCCCGGGGAAAAGCCCTTCCAGCTCCAGATCCTCCCGGTAGTCGGGATGAGCGGGGTCGGCCAACAGGGGAACCAGCCACTGGTCGCCCAGGTCGCAAAAATACTTGTAACCCTGGCCATCCTGCGCCATCAGGGCGGCATGGTCATGGTCGGTGCCCACGGCCCAGCAGGAAATACCGTTCTTTTGGAACTCGTCTCTCAGCCAAAAGGCCAGGTCAAAACAATTGCCGGATGTGCCATAGCGATGCCGGTGCTCCTTCATCAGCTCCAAAGGCCGCTGCCGGGCCCGGCCCGGCGGGACCTGGTTGTAATACCAGGCCTTGGTGAGGGTCTCCATGGGGAAATCATCGAACCGGGACCAGACCCCCAGTATTTCACGGCTGATGTTCATTTAAACCTTCGCAGTACCGGCGTTCCCAGGTCCATGTGATCTTTAAGATACCTGAAGTAACCCTCCACCGTGAACCAGCCATCCTTGCCGTAACCCTCCAGGGCCTTCTCGATATGGAACTCCTGGGCCGGCATGTAGCTGAAGCCCAGCAGATAAAGCTTTTGTCCGGCAGAGTTCCGGCAGGCATTCATCACCACCGAAACGTGGCCCACCCCGCCCCGCTCGTTCTGGACCACCATGTCGCCGGGGGCCAGGGCGGAGGTGTCGACAACGGCGCAGCCTTTTTTAAGGGAATGGGAGTTGCTGTTGGCAAAGGCCCGGCGCAGGAAATTGAGGTAGCTCAGCCGGGAGGTCTTATAGTTCTGGCGCCTGCCGTTGTAGTCGAACAGGCAGAGCTTATCCAGCCGGTTGGTATCTTTGTGATACTCGGCCCACAGACGCATGGCGTAATCGGCGCACTGCTCTATGTCCCCGGTGAACAACAGCGGCAAGTCCAGCACGGCGTAAACGCTGTATGACCCGGCCGGAACCTTGCGTCCGGAATGGTCCAGAATCTCCAAACTATTTTTCAGCGGATGCCGGGTGATCCACTGGCTGTAGCTGCCTGCGGGATATTCAACCATAGTATAGCCGGCGGGAACGGGGATATCCCCGACTAGCTTTTGACCCTGGGCAAATGCCAGTATCGGCCATGCTAAAATGATGAATATTTTTTTCAACATTCTGTGTTTCCGTGGTAAATCTGTTCCGGCGTGGTGCAGCCTGTTACTGTGTGTTCTTGCCCGCAGGGGCGTTCTTAGGCGGCCGGGTCATCAGGTACATCGGCAGGAAGAATATCAGCACCAGGAACACCAGCATGGCCCAGAGGACCGGCACCCAGGGCGCCCGGTAGCGCTGCCTGGCGTCGAAATACACCCAAAAACAGACCGGCACCAGGATGGCCATGGCGATCACGGTGATCACCGGGTCCTGCTGGGCGAAGGGCGAACCTTGGGAAAGATCGAGGCTGTTGTCTAAATTAACGCGCATACTGATTGAAATCCTAAATTCTAAACACTAAATCATAGGATTTAGTGTTTGTTCTATGGTTGGTGTGATATACTGATGCCAAATTTGATAAGTTCATTCCTAAAGCTTATTCCCGGCCGGTAAAGCAGGGCATTGAGGCCGCAGAGCCGGGCCGCCTCCACGAAAGCTGGTTCGTCGTCAACGTAAAGCACGGCATCCGCCGGCAGGCCGACCTCCGCCAGCGCCAGTTGGTATATCCCCCGGTCCGGCTTGGCAATTCCCATCCGGTAAGAGGCAAAGATCTGGTTGAACCGGGAGACCACGGGGAAATTGGCCAGGATGTACTCAAAATGCAGGATGTCGGTGTTGGTCAGCAGATAAACCGGGTAATTACTATAGAGCTCTGGCAGAACGCCGGTCACATCAAGGTTCTCGCTAAAAATATCGCTCCAGATCGGGTGGAAATCATCGAAGCTGATCTTCAGGTTGAACCTGTCCTTGATAAGACCGAAGAATTCCTCCCCGGTTACCTGTCCGCGGTTGAATCGGTCCTTGAGGCTTCCGAAGATGAAGGACTCAATCTCTTTTTCACCGCATCCCGATATCCTTGCTATCTCCCTTGCACTGCGGCCGTGGTCGTAATTCAGTACCACGTTGCCCAGGTCCAAAATAAGGGCTTGGATCTCAGCCATGCCGCTTATCTTCCCCCGCCTGCGCAGGCGCAGGCGCAACCGGCGCAGGCGCAGGCACAGGCACAGCCCCCGCCGCCGCTGGACCTGCCGCTGCCGGAGCTGACCGGGATGGGGTTGGTCTTGTCGGTGATCTTGCCGGTGAAATTGTCCACCTTGCCCACCAGCCCGGCGGCAAAGCCCTCCATGCCGGTGGTCATCCTATTGGCAAAATCCGCGCCGGGCAGTTTGGGCATCTCAACACTCGGCCCTTTTCCGACCGAGCCGCCGCCCCCGGTGGTGGTATGACCCCCGCCGTATCCCCAGCGGCCCCACCAGCGGGGAAGGAACACATCGCCCGTGCCGTACTGGCTACGCATCCGGTCGTTGTAGGCGGGGTCCATGCTCATCCAGTCGAATTGCTCCTCCAGCTCTTTGGTCTTAAGCTCCGGGGTCTGGGCCGCAGTGACCTGCTGCCAGGCCTGGGAAACGATGCTCTTGTAATAGGCGATGGTCTCCTTGCGGGAAAAGCCCTTCATCTTGGCGTTGGTCTCTTTGATAAAGTCGATCATCAGCGCCTGCAGCTTGGCTTCGGGAGCCAGGCCCTGCTTGTCCAGGGAAGCCAAAAATGTCTTTTCGTACGGCTGGTCGGCCGGGGCCGCATCCAGCACCTTGAACTTAAGCTGGGGCGAGCGGCTGGAAACCTCCAGCGCGCCTTTCTTGATCAGCCCGAACAGGATCATGGTCAGCACCTTGTCCAGCGGCATCTCCAGCAGTAGGCCGGCCTCGGGCGCGGTCAGGCCCCGCTTGATGCCCACGCCTTCCACCGAGACCTCGGGCGGCAGGTATTTCATCTTACGTTTGCGCGCATTCCTGATTCCGAAGAAGATTATGGCCCCGAAGATCCAGAAGACAAGGTTGTTCAAAACGAACTTGATGATGGTCCACAGGAACCCGAAGAACCCGCCGATGATCCGGAAAAGCAGGGGAGCCGGTTTGGTGATCGCCCCGGGGCTGACGTATCTGGCCGGGAAGGAGGCCCCAAAGGTGTACTGCTCATAGGGGTTGGCGGTTTCCATCACCCAGCGGTAGACCGGGGTGTTGTCCACGGTATCGTACCAGGCTTCGGTGAACTGATTTTCGTGGTAGCGCGGCTCGTCCGCCTGCACGCCGGGCGGGAAGACGAAGTTGCATTCCAGGTAAGTGCTGCCGGAGACATATTCCGAGCCGTACCAGGTGGGCGAGAATTTAAAGGAGGCGTAGGCTTCGTCCTGGGAATCCTGGTTCAGCATGCTGGTCAAATGCACCCAGAACTCCAGCGTCCCGGAATCGCCGGGGGCGATGGACATCTCGTCCAAATGCACCTCCACCCCGTAGGGCTTGACGTACTCCGAGACCCGAATGTCGGTGAGCACGGCCTCGCCGACCTTGGCCCGGGCTGATTCCAGCTGGTAGCTGCCGTTGGGAAGCCCTATGTCCACGATGTCTATGGCCTGGCCTTCGGGAAGACAGTTGAAGGTCAGCGAGTAATACAGGTCGGCCTGTCCCGAGGGATTGATGGTGACCCAGGAGACATTGCGGGGGAGCTCAAAGCGGTAGTCGGCCAGGGTGGTGGAGCCCAGGGCCAGAAGGAGGCACGAGGCCAGGAACAATGTTTTATGTTTCATTGTAAATCCTTTGTTTTAACCGGATACTTTTCCCTGAAACCATTTTCATTTTTCGCAGGAATGCTATTTTATATATTGGCTAATGTCAACTACTCCGCCATCAAGGAACTCTTTATCGAAGATCAGAGAGATAACCTTCTCAGCAACAAACTCCGGTTTTAAAAGTTTACCGCCATTTTTATAGCCGATAAACCTTTCAAGCTGTTCAAAATCTTCCTTGTTCGATGAACGAAGCTCCCGCTGCATATCTGTGTCCACTATTCCCGGCGCAAATGATATGATTTTTACCGGATATTGGCGGGGCTGTTGCTCCAAGCTGACGCACCGGGTAAAGATGTCTATAGCCGCTTTGGACCCGCAATAAGCGGCCCAGCCGTAATACGGTTTTTTACCGGCACCGGAAGAGATATTGATCACTCTTTTTTCAATTTTAAAATCTTTGGTGTGTTTTGAAAAAAGGCTGGTCAGGACCATTGGAGCTATTGCATTAACGGTGACATTCTTTGCAATTTCGACGCCGGTGCATTTGTCAACGGGCTTGACAGGCGTTACAGTTCCGGCATTATTAACAAGAAAAATCCCATCACTTTCTTTGACCTTAATGCCGGCAAAAATTTGTTGCATCAAGGCATCTAATCTGGAGATATCTGAAAGGTCATATTCAAAATAGTCCAAGCGGCAATTATTTGATTGAGCCGCTTTAATTAAGTCCGAATTCTTTGTGCGCGAGATACAGAACAAATGATTATTCTTGTTGAGCAGTCCGGTTGCAATGGAATAGCCCAAACCTTTAGACGCACCGGTTATAATGATATATTTCATTTTAGAGCCATTTTGGGTTGATTAATGCCGCTGAATATAAATAGAGTCCCATACCACAATCATCTTAATATATGTAAAATCAATTGTCAAGAAAATTTGAAACAAAAGACGGTGCCACTGCGTATTCAATCTAAACACAGCAAAAAACCGCCAAAAGAGGGGAAAAACATGAATTTTTCATCGTTAAAAACCAGAATCAGCCAAATGCCGTATATGGTCACCGTCCTGGTATTTTTATGGACCGCCTTGGCCCGCGCGGCCGGGCCGGAGGTCCAGGTCAGGAACACCGGGGACTTCAGCAAACTGCATTTCGACGGGGCCTATACCGTCTTCGTTGAACAGGGTCAAACCTGCTCGGTCAAGATAGAGGCCGAGCCCAAACTGCTGGCCAAGGTTACCACCGAGGTCAAGAACGGAACGTTGAGGGTGGACACCAAAGGCCGCGGATGGTTCGGTTCCTGTCACAACGGCCGGGAAGACGTCAAGGTCTACATCACGGTCAAGGACTTGAAAGCCATTGACATAGACGGGTCGGCCGACATCACCGGCAAGGGAAAGTTCGTCAGCGATACCATGGAACTTTCGATCTCCGGGTCCGGGGATATCAGCCTGGAGCTGGAAACCAAAGTGCTGGAAACCGCCATCTCCGGCGCGGGAGATATCAAGCTTACCGGCATGGCCAAAACCTTCAGCGCCGCCATCGCTGGAGCGGGAGATATCAAGGCCTTGGACCTGATCACGGAAAAGTGCCATGTCTCCATAGCCGGCTCGGGCGACTGCCAGGTGAACGCGTCACAGGAATTGGAGATCAGCATCGCCGGCAGCGGGGACGTCAGCTACAAGGGCAACCCAAGCAAGGTCAGCAACAGCGTCAGCGGGTCGGGCGAGGTCAGGAAGCTGGAGTAAGGATTGGATCTGGCAGATGCAGATTTGGGTTTTTCTTTTTCACGATAGCCTGAAGGCTATCGCTAGTTATTCATCAAGGCCTCTGGCGAGGCCTATCAGGATAGCCCGATTTATCGGGGTTGATGATTAGTAGCGATGTCATTCATGGCATCGCTGGAATTAAAAAATATTGCCACGATAATAAAAGAGGCAGGTTCGCTGAACCTGCCTCTTTTATTTTGCCGGGGGCTTCGGTACGGGCTTACGCCCTACTCAGCCCCCGACCGATCCTTGTCCCGAAGGTGGCTGAGTAGCCGCACAGTGGCGGCGTATCGAAGCCACCTGCTTAGTGCTTCTTTCTGAACACCTTTTTCGCTAATTTGGGCAAATCTTCAATAGTTCCTTTTATCAACGCACTTTTCTTTGCCCTGGTCCATCCCTGAACTTGTTTCTCCCGATAAAAGGCGGTAGCTACCCAATGGTATTCCTCATAGTATACTAATGTGACGGGCAAATGTTTCTTTGTATGGTTCGCGCCCAGGCCGTTCTGGTGTTCCTTTAGGCGCTTTTCCAATGAGACGGTACTACCCGTATAATAGCTGCCATCGGCGCATTCTAAAATATACATGTAAGGCATTTGGATTCTTTGGTTGGTAGCCGGGGGCTTCGATACGGGCTTACGCCCTACTCAGCCCCCGTTTGCTTTTTGTTTTGGTGTTGGATGATCGTCTGAGGTGGGGCTTCGATACGGGCTTTCGCCCTACTCAGCCCCCGGCTGCTTTTTGTTTTGGTTTTGGAGTGATCTTCTGAGGTGGGGCTTCGGTACGGGCTTACGCCCACTCAGCCCCCGACCGAGCCTTGTCCCGAAGGTGGCTGAGTAGCCGCGCACAGCGGCGTATCGAAGTCACCTTCGTCACTCCCCGATTATCTTCACCAGCACCCTCTTCTTCCTCCTTCCGTCGAACTCGCCGTAGAATATCTGCTCCCACGGCCCGAAGTCCAGCCTTCCCTTGGTCACCGCCGCCACTATCTCCCGGCCCATCACCTGCCGCTTGAGGTGGGCGTCGCCGTTATCCTCGCCGGTCCGGTTGTGCAGGTACTGGGAGACCGGCTGGTGCGGGGCCAGCTTCTCCAGCCATTTCTCGTAGTCCTGGTGCAGGCCGCCCTCGTCGTCGTTGATGAAGACCGAGGCGGTGATGTGCATGGCGTTGACCAGGCACAGGCCCTCGGTAATGCCGCTCTCCCTTAAGCATTTCTCCACCTGGGGTGTGATGTTGACGAACCCCCGGCGGTCAGACAGATTGAACCAAAGTTCCTGGCGATAGGATTTCATGGCTACGATCCTTAAAAGGTGTTTGGTATGTTCTATGGGCTGAGACTTTCCAATTATAGGGCCAGGTCGGCCCAAAATACAAGGGCCAAAAATAATTAAACCAGCTATTGACAAAACCGGACGTTTTATATATGATAGGACTAAATAAGTCTCATTTAATATAAGGATTTTATGCTTCTGACCAAGCGCAACGAGTACGCCCTGCAGGCCATGATCCTGCTGGCCCGCCAGAAAGAGGGAGAACTTGTACCAGCCTCGGCTCTGGCCAAAAAGCTGAAAACCACACCGGCCTTCATGTCCAAGATAGCCCAGCAGCTTTCGGGGGCCGGGCTGGTAAGGGCCCAAAAGGGCAAGAACGGGGGGCTGTTCCTGGGCCGGCCGGCCCACAAGATACTGGTAAAACAGATCTTCGCGGCGGTGGACGGTACCCTTTTGGTCAGCGCCTGCCTGAACGAGGGCCGCTGCAAACATCATGTCTGCCCCATCTATCCGGCCCTGGCCAAACTGCAAAAGGACCTGGACAACCGGCTGAACTCGGCCAAACTGTCAACCTTTGTGTGAACCCCACCCCATCCCTCCCCTCGAGGGGAGGGAAAGAGGGAGAGGTTAAAGGATATCATGAAACGCAAGATAGTCCAGATAGACCAGGATAAATGCAACGGCTGCGGAGAATGCATCCCCAACTGTGTGGAGGGAGCGCTTAAGATCGTGGACGGCAAGGCAAAGCTGATCAGTGACAAGTACTGCGACGGGCTGGGGGCCTGCCTGGGACATTGTCCCCAGGATGCCATCAGGTTGGTCGAGCGCGAGGCCGAGGGATTCGATGAAAATATTGTAGGGGCGATTCATGAATCGCCCCTACGGGATAAAATAAATAATTCCCCGGTCTGCGCCTGCCCCGGATCGCAGATCCGGCAGCACCTGCCATCACAGGCAACTTCAAACGTTACAACTGTAAACTCTCAACTGGCTCATTGGCCCATCCAGCTGCACCTGATGCCGGTCAACGCCCCGTTCTTCCAAAATGCCGATCTGCTGATCGCCGCCTCCTGCGTGCCTTTCTCCTACGGTGATTTCCACAATGTGATGCTGGCCGGCAAATCGCTGATCATAGCCTGCCCCAAACTGGACAAGACAGAGCCGTATCTGGAAAAGCTGACGGAGATCTTCCGGCAGAACGATATCAAATCAGTCACTGTGGCCATCATGGAGGTGCCCTGCTGTCAGGGCCTGCTGCGGCTGGTGCGCCAGGCTTTGAAGGATTCCGGAAAAAGAATGTCCATTACTGTAGAAACCATAACCGTAAAGGGCGAAAGGCTGTGACCTCACCCCTCCCCCTCTCCTAACGCATTAGGAGAGGGAAGTTTTATAGAGTTAAACGTTATATTTAACCATATATTGGAAAGGAACTGCCATGAAAAAGTACCGCTGCACTATCTGCGATTACATCTACGACCCGGCCGCCGGGGATCCTGATTCCGGCATTGCGCCGGGGACCCCGTTTGAGAAGATCCCGGATGATTGGGTCTGCCCGATCTGCCAGGTGGACAAAAGCAACTTTGAACCCTTAGACTAACTATGCCACTGAGACACGGAGACACAGAGCGAATTAATTATTGGAGACAATAATGATAACCATTGAAACTTTGGACTTCAACACCACGGAAAAGGCCCGTAAGGGCGTGTTCAACCAGCCCCAGGCGCTGGTCAACTATCTTCACCTTAAGCAGGGACAGGAAGTGCCCAGGCACCAGGCCAACGCCGACATGGTCTACCTGATCGTGCTGCAGGGTGAAGGGAATTTCAACTTTGACGAAAATGATCACATCCTTAAACACGGCCAGCTGGCCGCAGTGACGCGGGGAACGCCGATGCACATCACCAACCAGAAACCGGAGGACTTGAGTTTTCTGGTGATAAAGACGCCCAACCCGGAAAACAAGTGACAGTGATCGCCGCCCGCGAAATACGCGAAAGTATCCGGACAATTATAATCAAGGAGAAATACCAATGACCATGTTCTGTCATCAATGCCAGGAGACCGCAGGAAACAAGGGCTGCGCCGGGGCCAGGGGCGTCTGCGGCAAGCCGGACCAGGTGGCGGTATTACAGGATCTGCTGATCCACACCCTGAAAGGCATTTCCTATTTCAACACCAAGGCCAAAGACGGCGGCCAGTGCGATCCCCAAGCCTCGGAATTCGTGATGGAGCAGCTTTTCGCCACCATCACCAACGTCAATTTCGATCCGGAATACTTCGTCAAGCAGATAGACCGGGCCCGGGAGATCCGCGATCAGCTGAAAAACACCGCCGCCAAGGATTCCTCCGGCAAATTACCGGATGCCGCCACCTGGTCCGCCCAGAGCGGCCTGAACGAGTACCTGCTCAAGGGCGCCGAGGTTGGCATTCTGGCCACGGCCAACGAGGACGTCCGTTCCCTGCGGTCGCTCATATTATTCGGGCTTAAGGGGCTGGCAGCCTACGCCCATCATGCCTATGTGCTGGATGCCAGTGACAACGAGATCCTGTTGTTCATGCAGCAGGCCCTGGCCGCCACGCTGGACGACAGCCTTTCAGCCGATGAGCTGACCGGGCTGGTGCTTAAGTGCGGCGAGTACGGGGTAAAGGCAATGGCATTATTGGATACGGCCAACACCGGCAAATACGGGCACCCCGAGATCACCAATGTCAAACTGGATGTGGGACAGAATCCCGGGATCCTGATCAGCGGGCACGACATGAGGGATCTGGAAGAATTATTGGAGCAGACCAAGGGCCAGGGGGTGGACGTTTACACCCACGGAGAGATGCTTCCGGCCAACGCCTATCCGTTCTTCAAGAAATATACCAACTTCCACGGCAACTACGGCGGTTCCTGGTGGCACCAGAACGAGGAATTCGAGAAATTCAACGGCCCGGTGCTGATGACCACCAACTGCCTGGTTCCGCCCAAGGACAGCTACAAGGACCGGGTGTTCACCACCGGGGTGGTGGGTTTCCCGGGCGTCAAACATATCGCCGATCGCAAAGAGGGGAAGCAGAAGGATTTTTCCGCCGTCATCGCCATGTCCCAAAAGTCCAAGGCGCCGGATAAACTGGAAGACGGGAACTTGACCATCGGCTTTGCCCACAACCAGGTGCTGGCCCTGGCGCCCAAAGTGATAGAAGCCGTGAAAAGCGGCGCCATCAAGCGCTTTGTGGTAATGGCCGGCTGCGACGGCCGGCACAAGTCGCGGGAATATTTCACCGACATAGCCAAGGCCCTGCCCAAGGATGCGGTCATTCTGACCGCCGGCTGCGCCAAGTACCGCTACAACAAGCTGAACCTGGGCGACATTGGCGGAATACCAAGAGTATTAGATGCCGGGCAGTGCAATGACAGCTACTCGCTGGTCTTAATTGCTTTGGCGTTGAAGGATGCATTCGGGCTGAAGGACGTCAACGAACTGCCGCTGAGCTTTGACATTGCCTGGTACGAGCAGAAGGCGGTGCTGGTGTTGCTGGCCCTGCTGCATTTGGGAGTGAAGAACATCCACCTGGGCCCGACCCTGCCAGCCTTCGTGTCGCCCAATGTGCTGAAGGTGCTGGTGGAGAAGTTCAATGTCCAGCCCACGGCGGGGGTGGAGGAGGATGTGAAGAAGATGATGGCGGGGACCTAACCCCATTTTATTCCCCACTTTCGTTAGCAACAACACAATGCTTGCCTCAGTGCAGGCTCTTCCCCGTGAGGGAAGGGGGAAATGAACAGTAAGCTGACATTAAAAAAGCCGTGGCGTTATGCCACGGCTTTTTGACCTAACCCACTTCGGCGCTGCTCAGTGCAGGCTCTTCCCCATAAGGGAAGGGGGTTAATTATTTTTCAAACAATTTCTTATACTCCCCGTAACCTTCCTTGTCCAGCTCCTCCACCGGGATGAACCTCAGCGAGGCCGAGTTGATGCAGTAACGAAGGCCGGTGGGCTGGGGGCCGTCATCGAAGACGTGCCCCAGGTGGGAGTCTCCGGCCTGGCTGCGCACTTCGGTCCTTACCCGGCCGAAACTGGAATCCTTCTTCTCCAATACCAGGCTTGTCTCCAAAGGCTTGGTAAAGCTGGGCCAGCCGCAGTCGGAATCGAACTTGTCCTTTGAGCTGAACAGGGGCTGGCCGGTGGTGATGTCCACGTAAATGCCGTCACGCTTCTCGTCCCAGTATTTGTTGTCGAAGGACGGCTCGGTAGCGCTCTTCTGGGTCACCTGGTATTCCAGGGACGAGAGTTTTTTCTTAAGCTCCTTGTCGCTGGGTTTGGACCAAACCTTGACCGCGGGGGAATCCTTCCAGATCTTCTTTAAGGCGGCCTCGCGGCCGGACATCACCTTATAGGTGCTGTAGCGGGCCGGGCATTTCTGGTAATACTTCTGGTGGTATTCCTCGGCCGGATAGAAGTTCTTGTAGGCCAGGATGGCCGTGGCTATTGGTTCCTTGAACTTTCCCGAGTTCTGCAGGGCGGCCTTGGATGCTTCGGACAGTTTCTTTTGCTCCTCATTCTGATAGATGACGGCGGTCTGGTACTGGGGTCCCTTGTCGGCGAACTGGCCGGTAAGGTCGGTGGGGTCTATCTGCCACCAGAAGTGCTCCAGCAATTGGGCGTAGCCGATCTTGGCCGGATCATAGGTGATGCGCACCGCCTCGTAGTGCCCGGTCTCACCGGAGCAGACATCCCGGTAGCTGGGGTCCTTCACGTGGCCGCCGGAGTAGCCTGGCATCACTTCCTTTACGCCGGGCAGGGAGTCAAAGGGGTGCTCCATGCACCAGAAACAGCCTCCGGCGAAGATGGCGGTCTCGGTCTTATTGACGTTGGCGGCTTCAGTCATAGCCAGTCCTCCCGCAAGCAGCAGGGCCAGGGTAAGATAAATAGATCTCATTCATGTTTCCTCCTTCATATATCAATGTAATCATGAAAAGAGGCAAAGTCAAGGGTTGGTGCGAACACAAAAAAGCGTCCCGTCAAAGAACGGGGCGCTTTTGTCGTAAAACGGCGCAGTTTGTTATTTAAGATTATTTTCTAGATCTTTTATGTACCCAGGATTGTAACTATAACCCAATTTTATTGCTTCATCTGCTTTGTTTTTGGCTTGCCGGTAATCCCCTGTATGAAAGAAGTAAAATGACCAATTTCCAACAATCGGCGGGTAAGCGGGTTCAATCTTATATGCTGTTATGAATAACTCTCCGGCTGTTTCAAAGGATTTTTTTGCTTCAATATCGTTCTTTTTTTTATATCTGTAATACTGCCCTAAAAAATTGTGAGAAATAGCAAGATCTCCGATAATTCGCCCATTATTGGGATCTTTTTGGATGGCTATTTGCAGAAACCTTATAGACTCCAGCAGGTTTTTCTCCATATTTTCTTTAAGCGCCCGCTGGCCCATGATGACGCCAAAACCATGATATGCCTGGGCATTGTTTGTGTCAAGAAGCCAGGCCTGATTGAAGCGATTCAAGGCTGTAACCAGGTCATTTTGGTAGTAACTTTTCCAACCCCGATCGGCTGCATCCTCACTGGCCTTGGTAGGGCTTCCAAACTCGTTTACGGCCCAATCAACGAATTCCTTGTCGGCTTTCTGAACTTCGGGTGATTTAGGAAGTTCACCGTACATGGGCAATTCGTAAAACGGAATCGTGCGGCATCCGGCCAACAGCACAATAATCAACAGCTGGGTAAACAGCCTTTTTAAAAACGCCACCGTAATCTCCTTTAGCTAACAAATGGTTTAACATGCAATTTATTCTGCCTATGATAATACAAGAAAGTATCTTATGTCAAGCAAAATACTTTCATTCTATGGTCCGAGGAACATCAGGGCAATGTTTTATAGTATTTTTCCCTTGAATTACCCCTAAAAAGTGGTAAAATAAGAGGTTAGGAAATAAAGGAGCAAACATGCCATTCAAACGATCAAGCCAGGTTGGCCAGCAGATGAAACGGGACCTGTCCGAGATCATCGCCGGCAAGTTGAAAGACCCCAGGCTGGGGTTTGTCACGGTCA
>Ga0315268_10002680_pt1 | contig 19925 bp, 13 predicted proteins | sample C1_top_MG_FD_204535 | JGI IMG/M metagenome (GOLD analysis project Ga0315268, IMG submission 204535) | Sediment microbial communities from Yellowstone Lake, YNP, Wyoming, USA - C1_top | ecosystem: Environmental > Aquatic > Freshwater > Lake > Sediment | place: USA: Wyoming | collected 2017-08-01
CCGGCGTTAAGGGCGGCGTCGTGGACGGCGCGTTTCTCGACCTCGGTGACGCCGCTGGGAATGCCGACGACGACGCGCGGCCGCGGGATGCCGAAGCCGAACTTCTCGTGCACGGAGCGGATGAAGTACTGGAGCATGCGCTCGGTGACCTGGAAGTCGGAGATGACGCCGTCGCGCATGGGGCGGACAGCGACGATGTTGGACGGGGTACGGCCGACCATGCGCTTGGCCTCAGCGCCGATGGCCAGGATCTTCTTGCTGACGCGGTCGATGGCGACGACGGAGGGCTCGTCGATGACGATGCCGCGGCCTTTGACCATGACGAGCGTGTTGGCGGTGCCGAGGTCAATGCCGATGTCGTGCGAGAACGCGCCCAGCAGGGCGGAAAGGGGACTCCACACTCAGCCGCTCCTTGGCTAGATGGCGGGCCGAATCGTGGGGCATTATAGCGCATCGGTTGGGCTGAGGAAAGGGGCCTCTGGGGTCAAACGTCTGCCGCTTCGATATGCTCTTGTAGGCAAACAAAAGCGGCGAACGTCCAAATGAGGCCGGAATTACATAACGTGCTCGGTGGGATTGCAGACCAGGGCGCATCCTCCTGGGGCGGACAGGTCGTGATGCCCCCCTACCTCTTCTCGATGAGGGCAAGGAATTCTTGTTCGGTGAGGGTCTTGGTGCCGAACTCCCGCGCGCGCTGGGCCTTGGACCCGGGGTTCTCGCCGACGACGACGTAGTCGGTCTTGCGCGTGACGCTCGAAGACGCGCTGCCGCCCAGCTCGCGGACTCGTTCCTCCGCCTCCTCACGCGTCATCGTCGATAGCGTGCCTGTGATTACGAACGTCAGCCCGCGCAGAGGCCCTTCCTCTCGAACGGCGCGCTCCTCGGCGAGGCGCACGCCGGCCCGGCGCAGCTTGTCGATGATGCGGCGGTTGTCTTCGTCTTCGAAGTAGGCGCGAACGCTCTGGGCGATCTTGGGCCCGACCGTCGGCACCGATTCCAGTTCTTCGACGCTCGCCTCGGCGACAGCGTCGATGCTGCCGAAGTGCTCGGCGAGGCGGTCGGCCATCTCGCTGCCGACGTGGCGGATGCCGAGAGCGAAGATGACGCGGCTAAGCGGCCGCTCCTTGCTGCGCTCGACGGCGTCGATGATGTTCTGCGCACTCTTTTCGGCAAGGCGCTCCACGCCCAGGAGCTGCTCCTTCTTGAGGAAGTACAGATCAGCGGGGTCCTTGACCAGGCCCGCGTTGAGCAGCGCCGCCGCCAGTGACTCGCCGACGCCGTCGATGTCCATGGCGCCGCGGGAGACGAAATGGGTGAGGAGACGGAACGCCTGCGCCGGACAGGCTGTGTTGGTGCAGTAGCTCATCGCTTCGCCCTCAAGGCGGCGGACCGGCGCGCCACAGACGGGGCACTTTTCCGGCGTGCGATAGACCTTCTCCTTACCGGTGCGAACGCTCACGACCGGCCCAACGACCTGCGGGATGACGTCGCCGGCGCGCTGGATGATGACCGTGTCGCCGACGCGGATATCCTTGCGGTGGATGTCATCCTCATTGTGCAGCGTCGCCAGCTTGACCGTCGCGCCGCCAACGCGCACGGGCTCGAGGATGGCGTAGGGGTTGAGGCTGCCGGTGCGGCCGACGTTGACGCCGACGTCGATCAGCTTCGTGGTTGCCTGGATGGGCGGGAACTTGTAAGCGATGGCCCAGCGCGGCTCGCGACCAACGACGCCCAACCGGTCCTGCAGCGCCAGGTCGTCGATCTTCGAGACGATGCCATCGATCTCGTAGGGCAGGCTCTCGCGCTTGCCGACCCACTCGTTGCACACGCGGATGGCGCCGTCCATCGTCGGGACGCGGACGTTGTCAGGGTTGATGCGGAAGCCGAGGTTGCCGAGCCACTGAAGCGCTTCCCAGTGCGTCGGGGGCAGCGCGGCGCCTTCGAGCCAGCCGAGGGCATAGATGAAGATGTCGAGCGGACGCCGCGCCGTGATGCGGGCGTCGAGCTGGCGGACGGACCCGGCGGCAGCGTTGCGCGGGTTGGCGAACAGGGGCTGGCCCTCGTCGGCCCGCTCCTCGTTGAGGCGCTCGAAGCCGCGCTTGGTCATGTAGACCTCGCCGCGGACCTCGAAGCGCGGCGGCGCGCCCTTATCCAGTCGAAGCGGGATGCTGCGGATAGTGCGCAGGTTCTCGGTGATGTTCTCGCCGCGCCGGCCATCGCCGCGGGTGGCGCCCTGGACGAAAGCGCCGTTTTCGTAGACGAGGGCGACGGCAAGACCGTCCATCTTCGGCTCGCAGACAAGGGCGAAGTCGTCGACGCCGGCGAGGGCAGCGGCGCGACGGTGCCAGGCGCGGAGCTCGGCCTCGCTGAAGGCGTTGGCCAGGCTGAGCAACGGCAGCCGGTGCTCGACGATGCCGAATGCGGCGACGGGCTGGCCGCTGACGCGCTGCGTCGGGGAGTCCGGCGTGATGAGCTGCGGGTAGCGCTCTTCGAGCTGACGCAGCTCGCGCATCAGGTCGTCGTATTCGGCATCGCTTATCTCGGGGCTATCGAGGACGTAGTAGCGGTAGTCGTGGTAGGCGATGAGGGAGCGAAGCTCCTCGACGCGGAGCTTGACGGCCTGAAGGTCGCGGTCCTCCTCCATGACGTTCCTTCCCATGGTGAAGGGGTGCGGACAGGCTCAGTATAGCATAGCGTTCGAGAGATTCCCGCCATCTGCACGGGCCACGGGAAGACTGAAGTTCTCCCCTGCGTCGGGCCTACGGCCTCATCACTTGTTGCGCTAAAGAGGGGTTGCCCACGACAGGAAGAGAGAGTAGATTGAAGGCTATCCGGACGCGGGCAGGGCAAGCCCGGTCCGTCGGCGACTGCCCTCGCAGGCGTGTTGCCGGGGCGGCGAGGGGAGGAGGAGCCGATCGATCGTGCGGGGCATCCCGCCGACGAAGGTCCCAAATCGTGACACAGTACATAATCCGTCGCATCCTCTATCTCTTCCCAGTCCTCATCGGTGTATCCCTCATTACTTTCATCTTGATGCGCATGGTCCCCGGCGACGTGGCCCAGGTGGCGCTGGGCACGAATGCCACTGAAGAGTCGCTGGGGGAGTTTCGCGCTGCGTACGGGCTCAATAAGCCGCTATTCGACTGGAAGCCGCCGTTCGGACAATACGGCGACTGGGTCGGCGGGCTGCTGAAGGGCGACTTCGGCAAGTCGTACTACTACCGGACGGAGGTGCGCGACGACCTGGCGCAGCGCCTGCCGGTGACGCTGGAGCTGATGGTCCTGGCGATAGTCGTGATGATATTGATCGCGATACCAGCGGGCATAATCGCCGGCGTGAGGCCGAACAGCCCGGTGGATCTCGTGATGCGGACGGCCGCGGTATTCGGCCTGTCTATTCCCGGCTTCTGGCTGGGCACGATGTTCATCATGTTGCCGGCCATCTGGTTCAACTGGATGGCGCCGGCCGGGCATATCTCCTTCTTCAGCGACCCAATAGGAAACCTGCAACAGTTCATTCTCCCCGCGCTGGCGCTGGGAATCCCGGGCGCGGCCGGCGTCATGCGCCTGACGCGGTCGTCGGTCCTGGAGGTGCTGCGGCAGGATTACGTGCGCACGGCGTGGTCGAAGGGGCTGCGTGAGCGGACGATTATTCTGCGGCACGTGCTCAAGAACGGGCTGATCCCCATCGTCACGATCGTGGGGTTGCAGATGGGCGCGCTGATGGGCGGCGCGCTGATCATCGAGAAGATCTTTTCGCTGCCGGGAATCGGCATGTTCACATATCAGTCGATCCTGACCAGGGATTACCTTGGCGTGCAGGCGATTGTAGTGCTGGCGGCGGTGGTGTACGTGTTCGTCAACCTGGCGATTGACGTGTCGTATGCGTGGCTGGATCCGCGCATCCGCTATACATAGGCAGGTCTCTCTTGGCTACTGAAGCGGCGACTATCGAGAGATGGCAAACGATGCAGGCGGCCCGGCCATGGCCGGTCACGTTCCTTGCCCGGCTGCGGCATCATCCCCTGGGCATGTTGGGGCTTATCGGCGTGACCATCTTTCTGATCCTTGCCCTCTTTGGCCACTGGATTGCGCCCTACAGCCCGACGGGGCAGGACTTTGTGATCATGCAGTCCCCGACTCTATCGCATCCGTTCGGCACCGACACGTTGGGGCGCGACATCTTTAGCCGCGTGATCCGGGCGACGCCGATAGAGCTCCGGGTGGGCCTGATCTCTGTCTTCACCGGGGTGGCGCTGGCCACGGTCGTCGGGCTGGTCTCCGGTTACCTGGGCGGCGCAATCGACGGCGCGATTCAACGTGTGGTCGATTCCTGGCTGGCGTTCCCGCCGCTGATCCTGCTGCTGATAATCACGTCCGTACTCGGTCCGTCGGCGCGCACCCTGATCATCGCCCTTGTTATCGGGACGATCCCGGGGACGTCGAGGATCGTGCGCGGCGCCGTACTAGCGGAAAAGAATAATTCGTATGTTGAGGCGGCGCGTGTGATAGGCGCATCGCAGATGCGGATCATGGTGCGCCACATCCTGCCCCAGATCGTGGCGCCGATAATCGTCATCATAAGCATCATGATCCCGGTGATATCTCTGCTTGGGGCTGCGCTGAGCTTCCTGGGGCTGGGACTGCCGCCGCCTCAGCCCTCGTGGGGAGCCGACGTGAGCGGCGACGCGCTGACCTACTTCCGCAACGCGCCCTGGATGGCTATTTTCCCCGGCGCCATGCTCAGCATCTACGTGCTCTCGTTCAACCTGCTCGGTGACGCGATGCGCGACATCTTCGATCCCCGTCTCCGCGGCTCCGGGGCGATGCACTAGGCCGCGCGTGCTCGCCCGGCTGGGCCGCCATTCTGCTTTCCGGGTAGACGGGAGCCCACGATGACGTTCCAACCGTCCCGGCCGCATCCGAGGGTATTCTACGGCTGGTGGGTCGTCGCTGCCCTGTGCGCCGTGATGTTCCTGAGCGCCGGCGCCGCTTTCTACGCCATGGGTGTGTTCGTCGTGCCGCTGCAAGACGCGTTCGGCTGGTCGCGAGGACAGATATCGGTGGCGCTCTCGCTCTCGGCATTGACCAGCGGGCTGTTCGGCCCCCTGGCGGGGGCGCTCGTCGGACGGGTGGGCGCGCGACGGCTGATGGGCGCCGGCGGCGTAATGCTGGGCATAAGCCTGGGTCTGCTGGGGCTGACGGGGTCGCTGGCTTACTTCTACATCATGTTCATGATCATGGCCGCCTGGCGGTCGTCGACGATGATCGTACCGGTGGGGACGGTAGTCGCCAACTGGTTCGACCGGCGGCGAGGGCTGGCGCTGGGATTCACGACGGCGGGCATCGGCCTGGGCGGGCTTGTGTTCGCGCCGCTGGCGGCCCTGCTGATCGACGCCGTCGGCTGGCAGACGACGTTCTTCATTGAAGGCGGCATCATCATCGCCGTCATGACGCCGCTGGCTGCGTTCGTCATCCGGCAACAGCCGTCGGACATGGGGCTGCTGCCTGACGGCGCCGAGCGGGCTGTCGAAGAGGAGGAACCGCGAGAAGAAGCGGCCGACGGCTGGCCGCTGGGGGAGGCGTTGCGCACGCCGACGTTCTTCTTCGTGTCGGCGGCGTTCAGTCTGGCCTTCGCAACCCTGGGCGCGGTGCTCATCCACGTGGTGCCGTTCCTGGAAGACCAGGGGTTCTCCAGCGCAAAGGCCGGCCTGATCCTGGGCTGCGTCTCCGGCATCGGGGTGATCGGCAAGATAGGGTCGGGCTACCTGGCGGACAGGGTCTCGCCACGGCTGGTCACGGCCGCCGTGTTCCTGATGCAGGCGGTAGGACTGGCTGTGCTGCTACAGAGCGGCGGCAGCGTTCTCGGCGTGGTGGTGTTCGCGCTGGTGTTCGGCTATTCGATGGGCGCGGTGGTGGCGCTGCAGCCGATGATGGCGGTGTACTGCTTTGGGATGGCGTCGATAGCGACGGTCCTGGGCGCGATGGTGGCGGTGACGAGCGCGTTCAACGCGCTGGGACCGATAACGGCCGGCTTCGTTTACGATGCGACCGGGGCCTATAGCATCATATTCGTCGCCTACATCATCATCGACTGCCTAGCCGCAGGGCTGGTCTATTTCATGGGGCAGCAGCCGTCGCGGGCTCCGGCCGTCGAGAAGGCGTTGCTGGAAGGCTCCGAGTAGGCCGTCTGAAAAACCCCTCTGTTGACAAGCTTATGCACTTCTGCCTATTCTTCTCGCAGAACAAGACGCCCTCAGCGGATTCGGGGGAATAACGTCGATGGCCCGCCGAGCGGACACGAAACGCGGCGAGCGCCTCCTGCGCGAGGAACTGCTGCTCGCTCAGTCAGCGGCGGGCACGGTCCTCGAAGAGAGCCTCGCCAGCCCGCTCTACCTCATCGATTTCTACCGGAGCACGCCTCCCGAACGCGAACGCGCTCCCGCCGACGTCTGGCCGGCGAGCGCTGAGGCCCTGCTTCAGAGCCTCCAGGCAAACGACCGGCTGCGCGCGGCCTTCGACCTCGACGACGGAACGCTGGCGGAGCTGGCCGCGAAGGCGCCGGAGGCCATCGCCCACTTGAGGGCGGCTCTGGCCAGTGGCCGGCTGGAGCTTATGGGCGGCAATTGCTGGCGCGGGCTGCTGACGCTACCCGGCGGCGAATCGATCCTGCGTAGAATCGCGCGGGGCGTGGCGGCGCTGCGCGAAAGTCTGGGCGTCGACGCGATGTCGTGCCTGGCGCGCGAGGACGAACTCTTCCCGCAGCTACCGCAAATACTTGCCGGCTTCGGCTTCAGGCATCTGATCGCGATCGCCGGCGGCGACCCGGTCGTGGAGCGCCCGTCCGCGGTCCGGCTGCACGGGCCCGACGGCAGCGAGATATCGACCGCCTTCGCCACTGCCGGCGCAACCGGCGTGGCGGGCGATGATCCCCTTACCTGGAGCAACGAGCGCCTGGAGGGCGTACGCGGCGCGGCCAGCGCGACGGCGCCGCCGCTCCTCTGCCGGCTCAGCGACGCCGCTTCCTGGGAGGGGCCGGTCGCCGCCAGGGCAGCGGTGGCAGCCCGAGAGGACGTTCGCTTCGCGACGCCAAGCGAGTACTTCGCTGTGGCAGCAGCGGAAGCGACCCAGGCCGGGCGTGGCGTCGTCGAGGACGACAGGGCATGGAGAAGGGATGCCGTGTCGAGTCGCAAGGCGGCGCAGGCGGAGAAGACGCTCCTCCTGGCGGAATGCCTGGACGCCCTGGCTTTCGCCATGGGCAGGGACAGCGACGAAGGGGAGATCGGGCAGGCCTGGCGAGACCTGGCGCGCCCTGAGACCGCGCCGAAGCGAGACGACAACGCTGACGCTGCTCTCGGCGCCGCCCGATCCCTGGCGGAGGCGGCCGCGGAATTCCTGGCCTCGCATGTGGACAGCTCCGGCGTCGAGGGGCGCGGCCTCGTCGTGTTCAATCCTTCGTCGTGGCCGCGAGACGAGTACATGGAGATAACGCTGGGCGGCGAGGGCTACCGAATCGCGCGGGGCGGGCGCGAGGTGCAGTCGCAGGTCGTGGAGCGTCGCGATGGCTACGTGACGTTGGGGTTTGTCGCTCAGGTGCCGGCGCTTGGCTACCGGCTGCTGGAGGTGAGGCCGTCGGCGCCGCACGACATTCCGCCGCCGGTGACGGAGCCGCCGGCCTCGCGCTTCTTCGCCAACGAGTTCTACTCGGCGGAAGTGGGCGAAAGGGGCGGCTTCGGCGTGGAAGCGGCCGGGAGGAGGCTCGTCGACCCTGCAGGCTACGTGACTGCCTGGAAGGACGGCCGCATGCACGACTCCCGCGAAGGCGTCAAGTCGCTTGAAGCCGACCGGCACGGGCCCGTTCTCGAACGGTATCTGGCCGAGGGGCGTTTCGCCGGCATGCCGCTGCGTCAGTGGACGACGTTCTACCGCGGGCTGCCTCGCATTGACCTGCGGACGGAGATCGACTTCGGGCAGGGGGTAACTCTGGGGCCGGAACGCCGCAATGGCACGCCGGACGACGGAGAGCCGGGCGGGCTATGGCTCGAAATGCGGCCAGCTTCAGATGGACGTCTCTTCGCGGGTTCTCCCTTCTATCTCGGCGACGCGCCGGGCGGACAGGCGGTCGCATTCGGGCTGGCGGGCCTCGACGACGAATGGCAGAGAGGCTTTGCCCTGTTGAACCGCGACCGCTGCGGCTACCGTTTCGATGCGGCGGAGGGTGTGCTTCGCGCCATACTCGCACGGCCTTCCCAAGAAGCGCGGCTCAGCGGGACCCGCGTCTGGGAGTGCGCCCTGCTGCCGTGTGCGTCGCGGCTGGAGGCGGTGCGATGGGCGCTGGACTATCAGCTTCCCTGTCTGGGCGTGTTCGTCACACCGCACGCCGGCAATCTGCCTCCCGAGGGAAGCTTCCTGAGCGTGGGGCCGGAGGAAGCGCTGCTTTCGGCGATGTTCGTGCGGCGCGGCAAGGTGTACGTGCGTCTCTGGAACGCGTCCGCGAACAGCATCGAAGCGAGAGTCGGCAGCGGCGGCCCGCTTTCGCTGTGGCGGTGCTCTCTGGACCTCGTCGACGAGGCGCCTCTAGACGGCGCCGTCCCCCTTCGACCGTGGGGAGTGCAGACGGTGCGTTTGAGCGCGGCCGGCGAGCGCTGATTGCCTAAGGGCCGCGCTGGCAGCAAGCGCTCCATCAGGAGTAGATGGGTCTGCCCCAGGTTATCAGCCTCACTGCCCGGCCCTTTAGATTGCTGTCCCCATATCCGCCCTTCCATCCCCCGTGTGATAATTGGCCTCAGCACAGGGGAATTAGATGGGGTCGGAATTCATCCGGCGCGGCGAATGAGATGCCGGGCCACATGCCCAGGGAGGAAAGCGCCGATGGAAAAGACCCGCGTTTTGATAGCGGACCCGGCGGACCTGGCCAGACAGGGCCTCCGCGGACTCCTCTCAACCCAGGAAGACCTTGAGGTCGTTGCGTCCTGCAAGACAGTCGACGAAGTCATATTCGAGTCCATCGCGCAGTCGCCGGACGTGGTCCTTTTGGGGTACGGCTTTTCGGAGCCTCAGCGTCTGGAGGCGGTTCGGCAGATAGTGATGAATCGGCCCTGGATCCCCGTGCTTGTCCTGACCGACCACCCGGAGCTCGATGCATTCCTATCGGGTGTTAGAGCTGGAGCTCGCGGCTACCTGGGAGGCAATGTGGACGCGTCGGGACTTATTGAAGCCGTCCGGAAGCTGAGATCCGGCGGCTGTGCGATGGAACTCAGCATAGTCTCGGAGCTATTCGCCTATCTATCGCAGGGAGCGGAGCCCGCGCGAATGCCGGCCCGCGTCGGAGACGGAGGGTCGCCCCTGAGCAGGCTGACGCCTCGCGAGAGGGAGGTGCTGCGTCTGATGGCCCAGGGGCGCGCCAATAAGGAGATCGGCGCCTTGCTCGGGATAAGCGTTGGCACGGCAAAGACACACCTCAGGCACATTTTCCGCAAGCTGCGGGTCTCCGACCGCACGGGCGCAGTGCTCACGGCTCTCGAGATCGACGCGTCGCGGCTGTTGCCGGCGGCGTAGCGGCCGCCTCCTCGCTACTTCGGCCCTCACGCCGGGATACGTTTCTACCCCTATGGCGAAGGCGGCCCCGCGGAACGATAATTCAGCATGATACTCCACAGACCGCGGGGCGAAGGCACAGGTTTGCCCGGGGGTGAAGACGCCCAAGAGCGTACCCTCCAGGGCGAGGCGGCGCCACGGCAGACCCGCGTTCTCATCGCCGATCCGATAGACCTGGCGCGGCAGGGCCTCTGCGGGCTCCTCGCGGCGCAGCCGGACCTGGAAGTGGTCGCGTCCTGCGGCACGATCGATGACGCCGTGTATGAGTCGGTCGCGCAGTCGCCGGATGTGGTCCTTGTCGGTTACGGCTTCGCGGAGCAGCAGCGGCTGGAGGCGATCCGCCAGATATCGCGCGTCCAGCCCTCGCTGCCCGTCATCGTCGTCAGCGACCGTCCGGAGCTGGACGAATTCCTGGCATGCGTCAGGGTGGGGGCACGCGGCTATCTGGGCGGCAACGTCGACGCCTCGGCGCTGGCCGAGGCGGTCCGGACGTTGAGCTCCGGCGGCTGCGCGATAGAGCCATCGATCCTTGAGGACCTGTTTGCCTACCTGTCGCGGATCAGCGCAGCTTCCGGCTGGGCGATGAACTCGCCGGACAAGAGCTCGGCGCTGGGAAGGCTCTCGCGACGGGAGCGAGAGGTGCTGCGGCTGATGGCGCAGGGAATGGGGAACAAGGAGATCGCGTCGACGCTCGGGATAACTCCCGGCACCACGAAGACTCACCTCAGGCACATATTCAGAAAGCTCCACGTCTCGGACCGGACAGGCGCTGTGCTGGCGGCGCTGGAGATCGACCCGCAGCGGCTCCTCCCGGCCGCTTGATAGCCGGCGGGCGGCCGCGTCTATCGTTTGACGGATTCTAAATCGCGCTGATCGGCCGAAGAATAGTAAGGGGATAGCCCCGGATCGAGAACGCTTGCTTCGAGGGAGCCGGCGCTGTGAGACTGATCAGGAGGGCCGGGACGGAACGCGCACGACGGGCTACAAGCTCACTCTACAGGAGCTATTTCCGCACGCTCTACCTGAGCCGCCTGGCATGGGTCGCGTTTTGGGCGTGTTTCGTCTACTTCGTGCTGTGGTCGATCCCGCTGTTCGGCATCGGTCTCTCCGTGGAGGACTACACGCCGCAGTTCGCGATTACCGTGGTCTTCGCCAGTTGCTGCATGCTGCTGGGAACCCTCTCCGGGATGCTTCGAAAGACGGTCCGGCGCAAACGGGAGACGCTGGTGGCGTGGTCGTCCCTGTACGACGAGACTACCGGCGCTCACACGCGAAGCCACTTCTACGACCGCCTGTCGCTGGAATGCGAGCGTTCAGAGCGCCATGGAGGGTCCTTCGCGCTGCTCCTGCTGAAGCTGAGCGCGCTGCGTGACGGCCACCGCCTTGTCCGCGGCAACAGCGATTTCCTTCGCACCGCGGCCCAGCGCGTACAGAGTCTGATCCGCAGCAGTGACCTCGTCGCCCTGATAAGCAACGATGAGTTCGGGGTGCTGCTCTGCGGAGTGAGCGCCAGCACCGCCGCAGTGCTGGCGGGGCGACTCCGCGACTCTCTGGAGTGGAACGTCCTCGAAGCCACGGGGAACGGCGACTCTCGTGTCGATGTCGTCGTGGACGTCGGCATGGCCATGTACGGTGAGGACGGGCAGACGCCGGAGGCGCTTGTCGAGGCGGCGCGGGAGTCAACCGCGGAGGTCGACGATTCGCCGCATGTCGCGCCCAAGAGCGAAGCCGCCTAGCCGGGTCTTGCGGGAGCACGGGCCGGCCATCGCCACTTCAGGAACCGCTCAACGCAAGACAACGTAGAGAATGAAAGCCAGGTAGAGTATGCCCGCACGCGCCAGCACGTTCGGGCTGAGATGGCCACGGCGGGTAATCGATGCGTATACGACCGCCGTCGAAAGCAGGGCGATAACGGCGGAGACGAGCGCCGGCTGCGTGAGGTCCCACTCCGTGAAGATGAGCCCGACGGACACGGGGATGCAGCTCTGGAAGACCATGGCGCCGCTGATGTTACCCATCGCAAGGGTGTCTTTGCGCTGTCGCACCCAGATCACGCTGTTGAATTTCTCGGGGAGCTCAGTCGCGAGCGGCGAAAGGATCAGCGCGAGGATGAGCGCGGGCACGTCGAGGCGGTCTGCCACGGTCTGCACGTTGGCCACGAAGAGCCTGGCGCCGACGATCATGATGGCAAGGGCAACGAAGAACTGGAGGAGGCTCAGGATGAACGAGGCCTCCTCCGTCGGATAACGCACGAGCCTCTCAAGGTACAGCCTCGCCGGCTTTTCGCCCGTTTCGCCGCCGCCGGTCACGGTCTGGTAGGCATAGAATGCATAGAAGATGAGCAACAGGGCAGCGAAACCTGCCTTGAAACCGTGGTTGGGGAAAAAGCTGGCGACGATCGCCAGGACGTAGACGACGAGAAAGTACCCCATGTCTCGACGCAGTATCTCCGCGTTGAGGCGCATCTCCCGCGGCCGGCGCCCCGACCGGGCGAAGGCCAGCACGGCGATGCCGGTAACACAGAATGCGGCGGTCGAGAGCATGAACGGGGCGCCGAGGATAGCGCCGATGCCTATCTCGTCGTGGGTGGCGCCGGTGCTGAAGAGGATGGCGATGAGCGGGATCAGCGTCTCCGGCATGGCGGTGCCGACGGCGGCGAGAATGCTGCCGACGGCCCCTTCGTTCAAGCGAAGGTGGAGGCCAAGCCATTCGACGGCGTTGGTGAAGAGCTCGGCGGCGATCAGGATGACGGCAAGGCTGACAGCGAGCAAGATGAGGGCTAAGGCCATGGGCGTCCCTGTCCGCCGGTCGGAGGAGATATGCGGATCATCTCCGGCAAGTATACATCAGGGCGTGATTCCGCCAAAAGGGGGAAGGGAATCCCCACCGCGGCCTGAAAGGCCGCGGCATGAGGATGGAAGGTCGTAACGGCGCTAAGGCGATGCGAGGGACAGATACGGCTCTCGGGCGTGGGTTGCGTCGTCTTTGACAGGCTCCCCGGCAGTTGATATGATCTTGGTGCCCGGTGACGGCCCCCCTGTTGAGCGGGACGCACCGAGTTGATTTATATGGTTCCACCTCTTGCTGCGCAGGACGGGCTGGCTGCGAGCGGCCTCAGCACTCCCCTCGTCGCCGTCATCCTGGCCGTCAGCGTCGTTCTGTACGCTCTCGTCAATAGCATCGAGATAGCGATAGTCGCGTCCGACCGCATCCGGATTCGGCACCTGGCGGAGCTCGGTGATGGGCGCGCGCGGGCGATCGAGCGGCTGCGCTCAGACCGCGACCGCTTCTTTGCGGCTATCGTCCTCTTGCAGAACCTTTTCGTTGTGATCGCGGCGGCGATGGCGAGCGTCATTTCTGTTGAGCTCGTCGGGAATATCGGTCTTGTCTTTGGCACGCTGATCACTACCGTGCTGCTGGCCCTCTTCGGCGAGGTGACGCCCAAGGTGCTGGCGGCGCAGTCGACCGAAGGCTACGCCCTCTTCGTCGCGCGGCCGGTCGAGTGGCTTCTGCGCGCGGTGAGCCCCGTGATAACGGTGCTGGCAGCGATCCCGCAGGGCTTCCGTCGCCTGTTTTTCGGCAGGGCGCAGCGGCCGGCGCCGACGGTCACTGAGGCGGAGCTGCGCATGCTGATCGACATCGGGACGGTGGAGCGCGTGCTCGGCGAGCAGACCGGCGAGCTGCTGGAGAACGTGTTCCAGTTCCGCGACCGGCAGGTGCAGGAGATCATGGTGCCGCGGACGGAGGTCGTGTGGCTGGAGACGGACACGACCGTCGGCGACTTCTATCGCATCTTCCTGGAGACGGGGCACTCCCGCTTTCCGGCGTACCAGGAGAGTGTGGACAACGTCGTCGGCGTCGTGAGCGTAAAGGACGTGCTGCGCGGCGTCGCGCGGGGCGAGCTCAACAGCGATAGCGCAATCACAAGCTGCATGCGGCCGACTTACTTCGTGCCCGAAACGAAGCCGGTCGGCGCGCTGTTTCGCGAGATGCAGGCGCAGAACCAGCACATGGCGATTGTTGTCGACGAGTACGGCGGGACGGCGGGAATCGTCACCATCGAGCTGCTGCTGGAGGAGATGGTGGGGCCGGTGGCGGAGGAGGAGGCAGGCGTCCCCAGGGAATTCGAGCCTATCGACGAGCGCACGTCGTCGGTCGACGGCGGCATGAGCGTGTGGGACGCGAACGAGGAGCTCGGCCTCCGCATACCGGAGGGCCGCTATGAGACGGTGGCCGGCTACGTGCTGGACCAGCTCGGTCATATCCCGAAGGAAGGGGAAGCGGTGGAGGCCGACGGCTTCAAGATGGTCGTCGCTGAGGTGCGCGGAACGAAGATCGAGCGGGTGCTGGTGACGAAGAAGCAGCCATGAGCAGGATTGCGGCAAGCGGCCACGTCGCGCGCTGGGCATCGGGTGCGCCGATAAGTCCGACCTGACTGAGGATATCGAGGGGTAATGAAGGTACAACGACTGAGGGTCCGGTTCTCGCGCGGAGAAGAGGTGAAGTACGTGACCCACCTCGACCTCATGCGGCTCTGGGAGCGCGCGCTGCGAAGGGCGGGCATCGACGTCGCCTATTCGGAGGGGTTCACGCCGCATGCGCAGCTCTCGCTGGCGGCGCCGCTGGCCGTCGGCGTGACGAGCGAGGGCGAGTTGCTGGACGTCTTCCTTGCCGGCCGCCTGACGCCGCTCGACTTCATGCGGGCAATCGGCAAGCAGTTGCCGGCCGGCATCGAGGCGCTGGAGGTGGAGGAGGTAGGGCTGCGAGCGCCTTCGCTGCAGTCGGAGCTGCGGGCGGCGGAGTATGAGGTGTCGCTGGCGGCGACGCTGCCGGAGGCGGACGCCCGGCGCGCCGTCGAGCGCTTCCTGGCGGCGGAGAGCGTCCACTGGGAGCAGGTGCGCGACGGCGAGACGCGTCGCTACGACATCAGGGCGCTGGTGCAGGACCTCTGGCTGGATGATGCGAAGAACGGCTTTGTGGTTATCGGCATGCGTGTCCGCGCCGACAGCGGCGGCAGCGGCCGGCCGGAGCAGGTGATAGCGGCGATGGGCCTGCCGGAGCCGGCGGCGATTCATCGCCGGAAGCTGCTGCTGGCGGAGACTTCGCCGGCGCATGAGGCGTGGCGTCGACACGGGAGGTTCGCGTGACTTCGATGAGACTGATACTGGCGAGACACGGCGAGACGGCGGCGAACCGCGACGGCCTCGGCCTGGGGCTCCAGGACGTGCCCCTGACGGAAAGGGGCCTCCAGCAGGCAGAGGCGCTGGCCGATGCGCTGGCCGGCGCGCAGATTGACGCCGTCTATTCGAGCCCGCTGCGTCGCGCCATGGACACGGCGCTGACGATTGCGTCGCGCCACAGCCTGGAGGTCATCGCCGACGAAGGGCTGACGGAGATGGACGTCGGCGACCTCGACGGTCTGACCTTCGAGGAGATGCGCCAGCGCCATCCCGAATTCCTATCACGCTGGTTGGGCGAAGAGGCGGGCACACTGCGCATGCCCGGCGGCGGCGAAAGCCTCCAGGACGTGCAGAACCGCGCCCGCGAGGCCGTGCAACGGATCGCGCGGCGGCACGAACGCGGGACCGTCGTGGTGGTGACGCACAACTTCACCATCCACGCGCTGCTCTGCGACGCCCTCAACATGTCGATCTGCGACTTCCGGCGTCTGCGCCACGACCTGGCGGCCATCAGCATCCTCGACCTTCGTGACGAACGCGCCGTCGTCATCCACCTCAACGATACCTGCCATCTGGAAGCGCGGGGGCTCGTGGAAGCGCAGATGTGGCCGGTGCGCCGGCGGCAGGAGTGATCCCGGTACCTCTGAGTGCCGCTTCGCCTTTCCGTTAGTTATCCCCTGTGCTACAATTACGCAAAACAGGCGAAACCCCTGCGACGACCCCGAATCTGACGCTTGAAGGGTCTCCGCGCGGCTTCGTCGCGATACTGTGAGGAGGCCCGAGCGTCTTGACTAACGATTCACGGCCTGATTCGGAAGGCGACACAAGCGAGGGTTACCAGGACATGGCAACCCTGTTGGAGGCGGAGTCCTCAGAGTACAAGAGTCTTCGGCGCGGCGATATTCTTGAAGGAGAAGTAGTGGACTCCGACCGCGATGGGATGGTAGTGGATGTCGGGACGAAGTCAGAGGGTATCGTTCCTCCCAGCGAGATGCACTCCCTGGGGCCGAACGTGGAGAACTGGCCGCAGCCGGGCGAGCACATCCTTGTCTACGTCGTGCAACCGGAAACACCGGAGGGACAGGTGCTCCTCTCCCTCGACCGCGCGCGGGGGGAGAAGGGCTGGCGCATTCTGCAGCAGCGCTTCGAGGAAGGCGAAAGCTTTGAAGTCACTGTGAGCGGCTACAACAAGGGCGGCCTGCTGGTGAACGTCGAAGGGGTGCACGGTTTCATCCCGTTCTCGCAGTCGGTAAGCGCGCAGTCGCCGGCGGAGGGCGAGGAGAAGCCGAGCGAGGCCCCACCGGAGGCGGTTGTCGGCAAGACGCTGCTGGTAAAAGTCATCGAAATCAACCGGGCCCGCAACCGGGTCATCCTTTCGGAGCGCGCGGCCTTGCAGGACTGGCGCGCCCTCCAGAAGGACCGCCTGCTGGAGGAACTCCAGGAGGGCGAGATCCGCAAGGGACGCATAAGCAGCATCCGCAGCTTTGGCGTGTTCGTGGACCTGGGCGGCGCCGACGGCCTGGCGCACCTCTCCGAGCTGTCGTGGGAGCGCGATAAGACGCCGGAGGAGCTCTACCACGTGGGCCAGGAGGTCGACGTCTACGTGATGAAGGTCGACCAGGAGGCGAAGAAGATAGCTCTGAGCATCCGGAGGGCGCAGCCTGAAAGATGGGAGGAGATTGTCGATAAATACGCTGTCGGACAGATCGTAACCGGTACGATCACGAAGCTGGTAACCTTCGGCGCGTTCGCCCGCATCGAGGGCCCTGTTGAGGGGCTGATCCACGTATCGGAGCTGGTGAACCGGCGCGTCGCTCACCCGCGCGAGGTCGTGAAAGAGGGCGACGTGGTGCCTTTGAAGATCGTGCGGATCGAGCGCGACCGCCAGCGGCTCGGTCTGAGCCTGCGCCAGGCGCACGACGAGGCCGAGGAGATGGGCTTCGTGTTCGACAAGGACGGTCGCGTGGTCGGCCTGCCAGGCGGCGAGCCGCAGAAGGGCGCGAAGGCCACGGAGGAGGAGCAGGCCGCAGAGGCGGAGGCCGTCGAAACGGCGGCCGAAGAAGCCCCGGCGGAGGCAGAGGAAGCCATCGAGACAGCAGCGGAGGTCGCGGAGGTCGTCGAGGAAGCCGTAGAGGAGGCAGCGGCCGAAGAACCTGCCGCGGAGGCGGAAGCCGTCGAGATGGCGGCCGCGGAGGTCCCGGAGGTCGTCGAGGAGGAAGCCGTAGAGGAGGCAGCGGCTGAAGAGCCTGCCGCGGAGGCGGAAGCCGTCGAGATGGCGGCCGCGGAGGTCCCGCAGGTCGTCGAGGCGGAAGCCGCAAAGGAAGTCGCGGCTGAAGAGCCTGCCGCGGAGGCGGAAGCCGTCGAAACAGCGGCTGAAGAGGCTGCGGTAGAAGCCGTCGAGACGGCGACCGCGGAGATCGCGGAGGCCGTCGAAGAGGAAGCGGTAGAAGAAGTCGCGGCCGAAGAAGCTGAGGAGACGGTCATCGAAGAGGCGGCCGAGGTGGAGGAGGAACCGGCGAAGCCCGTGGAGATTGCGGCCGCCCCGGACCTGGAGGCGGAGGCCGTCGCGGAGATGGAGCCAGCCGAAGCCGCGGAGACCGTGACAGCGGAGGTCAAAGAGGCCGTCGAAGAGCCGGTAATCGAGGAGGTCGCAGCCGAAGAGGCTGAAGCCAGGGATGACGTCACCGGAGGGGACGGTAGCGGCGAGGAACCGCCCGCCGTCGCCGGCGAGGAGGGAGCCGCCAAGGAGGACGCCTAAGAGAAAAGCAAGGCTGCCATGGAAGCCCTAGACTAGGTTCAATCCGTGTGCTAAGGTTGATCTAGGGGTTTGGTGAGACAGGCATGGCAGAGAGATTTGACAAATTTACCGAGCGCGCACGACGTGTGCTAACGCTTGCCCAGGAAGAGGCTCAGCGGTTCAATCACAACTATATCGGTACTGAGCATCTCTTGCTGGGCTTGGTGCGTGAAGGCGACGGCGTGGCAGCTAAGGTGCTCGCCAACCTGGGCATCGAGCTGAACAAGGTGCGCTCGGCAGTCGAGTTCATCATCGGGCGCGGCGAGCGTTCGACGATGAGCGAGATAGGCCTGACGCCGCGGGCGAAAAAGGTCATCGAGCTTGCCGTCGACGAAGCGCGCCGGTTGAACCATCACTATATCGGCACGGAACACCTGCTCCTGGGCCTCGTCCGCGAGGGCGAAGGCATAGCCGCGGGCGTCCTCGAAAGCCTGGGCGTGAACCTGGAGCGCGTGCGCGCCGAGACCACGCGCATCCTTTCGCAGAGCATGCCGCAGGGCGCTCAGCCGGCGGGCCGGGCGACGACACGCACGCCGACCGTCGACCAGCTCGGCATGGACCTGACGGCGGCTTCCCGCGGGGGCAAGCTGGACCCGGTCATCGGGCGGCACCGCGAGATCCAGCGCGTCATCCAGATCCTGTCGCGTCGCACGAAGAACAACCCCGTGCTCATCGGCGAACCGGGCGTCGGCAAGACGGCGATCGTGGAAGGGCTGGCGCACCGCATCGTCGCCGGACAGGTGCCGGAGACGCTGCAGGGCAAGCGACTGCTCACGCTGGACATCGGCTCGCTCGTCGCCGGCACGAAGTATCGCGGCGAGTTCGAAGAGCGCTTGAAGAAGGTCATCGAGGAGATTAAGGGCGCCGGCAACTGTATCCTGTTCATCGACGAGATGCACATGCTCGTCGGGGCGGGCGCGGCCGAAGGCGCCGTCGACGCGGCGAACATCCTGAAGCCGTCGCTGGCCCGCGGCGAGCTCCAGTGCGTCGGCGCGACGACCCTCGACGACTACCGCAAGCACATCGAGCGCGACGCCGCCCTGGAACGGCGTCTGCAGCCGGTGCTGGTGGAGGAGCCGAGCGTCGATGAGACCATCGATATCCTGATGGGCATCAAGGAGCGCTACGAGGACCACCACAAGCTTGTCATCTCAGAAGAGGCGGTGAAGGCGGCGGCGCAGCTTGCGTCGCGCTACGTCTCCGACCGCTTCCTGCCGGACAAGGCGATAGACCTGGTCGACGAGGCAGCCTCGCGCGTCCGCATCACGCGGTCGACGGCGCCGCCATCGCTCAGAGAGGCGATGCACGGCCTCGATAGCCTGCGCCGCGAGAAAGAGGCGGCTATCTCCGCCCAGCAGTACGAGTACGCGGCTGAGCTGCGCGACCGCGAGATGAAGCTGCAAACGAAGCTCGATGAGATGGAAGAGGGCTGGGAGAACCAGCGCGAGGCGAGCAAGCCGGTGGTGACCGAAGAGGACATCGCCGAGGTGGTCAGCATGTGGACCGGCATTCCCGTCTCCCGCATCGCGAGCGAGGAGTCGGCGCGACTGCTGCAGATGGAGGAGAGCCTGCACGACCGCGTTATCGGCCAGGACGAGGCGATCACCGCTGTCGCCAAGGCCGTCAGACGCGCGCGCGCCGGCCTCAAGGACCCGCGACGCCCAATAGGGGTGTTCATCTTCCTCGGCCCGACGGGCGTGGGGAAGACGCACCTGGCGCGGGTGCTGTCGGAGTTCATGTTCGGCAGCGAAGACGCGATGATCAAGCTCGACATGTCGGAGTTCATGGAGCGGCACACCGTGTCTCGATTGGTCGGCGCACCGCCCGGGTACGTCGGCTATGAGGACGCGGGACAGCTCACGGACACCGTGCGACGGAAGTCGTACTGCCTGGTGCTGCTGGACGAGATCGAGAAGGCGCATCCCGAGGTCTTCAACATGCTCCTGCAGATCTTCGACGACGGGCACCTGACGGACGCCAAGGGGCGCAAGGTCGACTTCCGGAACACGATACTGATCATGACAAGCAACGTCGGGTCAGACCTGATCCGGCGGGAGACGACGCTGGGCTTCGCGACGAAGACGGAAGAGGCGAAGACGCACGAGCAGCGCTATCAGAAGATGCGCGAGAAGGTGCTCAACGAGCTGAAGAACACGTTCCGGCCGGAGTTCCTGAACCGCGTCGATAGCACGGTGGTGTTCCACGCGCTGTCGCGCGACCACATCCGCGCCATCGTCGACCTGATGCTGCGGGAGGTCGATATCCAGCTCTCCTTCAAGGGGATAACGCTGGAGATCACGGACGCGGCGAAGGAGTGGCTCGGCGAGAAGGGCTACGATGAGACGTTCGGC
>Ga0315268_10002681_pt1 | contig 19924 bp, 21 predicted proteins | sample C1_top_MG_FD_204535 | JGI IMG/M metagenome (GOLD analysis project Ga0315268, IMG submission 204535) | Sediment microbial communities from Yellowstone Lake, YNP, Wyoming, USA - C1_top | ecosystem: Environmental > Aquatic > Freshwater > Lake > Sediment | place: USA: Wyoming | collected 2017-08-01
CACCCCCATGATTGGAGATTGAAGCGTTACTGCATCACTATTTAATTTTTTGGTGGCCACGGGATCGCTCCCGCACGCTAATTGTAGAAGATGATCGCTAGATCGCGTAATCAGTTAAGTTGGATGAGGCATTTGTACGGATATGGAGCGGAAACTAAGAGCAGCGAGTGGTTGCTTAGCGATCCCCAGACTTTCCTGAACGACGGCGGGAGATTTCACGCTCAACTTCTCGGCCCATTTCACGCTCTAGGAGTGCTGCACGCTTGTCGTGGGCCTTCTTACCGCGTGCAACGGCCAGTTCGATTTTGGCTTTTCCGTCCTTGAAATAGAGCGTCAGCGGAATCAACGTCAAGCCGCCCTCTTTGGTTTTTGCGATCAGCCGGTCCAATTCGTCACGATGCACTAGCAATTTCCGGTCTCGGCGCGGTGGATGATTTGTCCATGTGCCTTCGGTGTATTCAGGAATGTGCACCCCACTCAACCAGAGCTCGCCGTCCTGAACCATGGCAAAGCCATCAATCAAGGAGGCACGTCCTAAGCGCAGCGACTTAACTTCCGTCCCAGTCAGAACCAAGCCGCACTCAAAGACGTCCTCGATCGAGTAATCGTGGCGCGCCTTTTTATTCTGCGCAATGAGTTTGCGACCGACCTCTTTAACCATGATTGGCCATCAGCGATTAGACCTTGAGGTAGCGACGAAGCGTAAATACCGAAGCCAAGATAGAAACAACCAAACCGGTCGCAAGAAGATATGCCGAAGCAACCCAGACTTCTCCCCAACCGAAGAATTTGGTAAAGGTGAGTAGCGGTGCAACTCGAGTATCGATCACCTGTTTCAATGCCGAAAGCAATCCGGTCGCAATCGCCCAACCGATGATGGCCGAAATGATTCCTTCCATCAAGAATGGAAGTTGGATTGAAAGGGATGTTGCGCCGACAAGTTTCATGACGCCGGTTTCACGACGCCGGTTAAAGGCGGCAATACGTAAGGTGTTGCTGATCAATAGCGCTGCAGTAAGGACAGAGGCAAGGCCGACTAATAATGCACCGTTGCGAAGAACTCCCAACAACCTAAAGAACTTCTCCAAAATTGCGCGCTGGTCTTGTACAACGTCAACACCTGGCCTGCCGGAGAATGCGCTCACAACAACTGGGTATTGCGTCGGATCCTTCAATTTCACTCGGAAGGACTCCGGCAGCTGATCTACCGTCACGTTCTGCGCAATTGCTGAGTTCTTGAACCGCTCTTCAAAACGTTGAAAAGCCTCTGATTGCGACTCGTAATAGACACTTTGGACAACAGGCAGCGCTTCAAGATCCTGTTGAATCTGCAGACGCTGCGCGGGAGTTACTACTCCGCCAGAGCATGACGGCGACTCCGACAAGGTGCCGCAGAGATAAACAGAGACTTCAATCTTGTTGTACCAATAATCTTTCATGGCACTTACCTGCGCGTTGGAAAGCAGGCCGATACCCAGAAGCGAAAGTGAAATGGCTACCGTGATTACAACAGCGAAGGTCATGGTGAGGTTGCGGCGCAGCCCAATTCGGACTTCGCTTAACAGAAACCGTGCGCGCATTTCTCTTCTCCCTTAACCGGTGTATCCATAGACGCCGCGAACTTGATCGCGAATGACATGTCCTGCATCAAGCTCGATAACGCGCTTTCGCATCTGGTCCACAATCCCCGAATCGTGGGTAGCCATCACGACGGTGGTGCCTTCGCGGTTGATGCGGTCGAGCAATTTCATAATTCCCACGCTGGTAGCAGGGTCTAGGTTTCCGGTCGGCTCATCCGCGATCAAAATGGCCGGTCTACTCACATAGGCACGGGCGATGGCCACGCGTTGCTGCTCGCCACCTGAAATCTCACTGGGGCGTCGATCGCCTTTGTCTTCCAGGCCGACGAGTTCGAGCACCTCGGGAACTTCGCGGTTGATTTCTTTCTGTGAGTAGCCCAGCACGTGAAGGGTGAAAGCCACGTTCTCAAAAATGGTCTTATTCGGCAGAAGGCGAAAATCCTGAAAAACCGTTCCGACTTGGCGGCGCAGTTCTGGAACTTTATGAGTTGCCAAGGTGCCTAGATCCTTGCCCGCTACATGGATCGTTCCAGTGGTTGGGCGCTCTTCACGAAGCACTAGACGAAGGAAGGTCGACTTGCCCGATCCTGATAGTCCGACGAGGAAGACAAACTCGCCCTTAACCACTTCGAGATTGACGCTATCGAGAGCAGCCTTCTCTTGGCCAGGGTAAAGCTTGCTTACATTTTCAAAGCGGATCACAAACACTCCAAATGGGTCGAGATGGATCTATCACCCTAGTTTAGGCAATGGGCTCCCTTAATCGCCCCAAAAGCCTCAATTTTTGCTCAGAATTCGACTCACCCAGGGGTCAATTTACGGCCTTACTGAAATCACCAGGTCATCACGGTGAATAGGGGTCCGCCACAAACTGTGAGAAATATCCATTTCTGCCGAGAAACTAACTAATCATCACTTACTGCCGAACTTCTCCGCCAGCGAATTCCAGCCTCGATGAAATCGTCTATTTCGCCATTTAGTACCGCGGCAGTATTCCCGGTCTCATGATCGGTCCGTAAATCTTTCACCATTTGATAGGGGTGCAGAACGTATGAACGCATCTGGTTTCCCCAAGAACCGGAGTTGTCACCTTTGAGCGCGTTCATCTTTGCCTGCTCTTCGTGACGACGACGCTCCAATAATTTCGACTGCAACACCGCCATCGCGGTCGCTTTATTTTGAATCTGCGAGCGCTCGTTCTGACACGAGACAACAATTCCCGTCGGCAAGTGAGTAATGCGCACAGCTGAATCGGTTGTGTTGACACCTTGTCCGCCTGGACCCGATGAGCGGTACACATCAACACGAATTTCTTTGTCATCGATTTCGATGTGATCACTCTGTTCAACAACTGGAACAACTTCAACACCAGCAAAAGAAGTGTGGCGGCGGCTCTGACTATCAAAGGGCGAAATACGCACTAATCGGTGAGTTCCTTGCTCGACTGAAAGTGTGCCGTAGGCATATGGCGCGGTAACACGGAATGTCGTCGACTTAATTCCGGCTTCTTCGGCGAAGGATGTTTCCAGAACATCTACCTTGTAGTTGTGCCGCTCGCAGTAGCGCAGATACATGCGCATCAAAGTCTCTGCCCAATCCGCGGCCTCGACTCCCCCGGCCTCTGACCTAATCGTGATCAGCGCGTCGCGGTCGTCATATTCGCCGTTGAGAAGCGTCTGAACTTCAAGTTCACCAACTGCCTTTTTAACCGACTCCAACTCGCGCTCGGCATCCTTCAGAGCAGCCTCGTCAGATTCGTTCTGGGCCAATTCGATAAGGATGGGAAGGTCTTCCACCCGTTGGCGCAGATCCACAAGACGCTTGATTTCACTCTGGACTCGAGAGAGTTTGCTCGTGACCTTCTGGGCGGCTTCCGGATCGTCCCAGAGATTGGGCACCCCGGCCGCCTCCTCCAAAACCTTGGCATCTTCGCGAAGTTTGGGAAGGTTAAGGACCTTTTCAATGGATACGAGGGTGGCGTCTATTTCGGCAATCTCAAGATCATATTCACGCTCGGCCACGGGGTAAGAGTACCCAGAATTTTAGAAGCTTGGTTTACCGCGCTCGATTGCTCTGCGCCTCGACGGTTGCATGGATTTCAACAGATGCAGAAGACACAGGCAATCGAAACGGGAGAAAAGCACGTGCCGCCGTTGAAAGTTGCACCCGATTACCCGCACATGAGAAATCCGTCAACCATACTTGCTGTAGTTCCTGACGTCGCATATCAGCATCACTTTGCATCCAAAGACTCAACTCATCAACCAACTTCTGATACGCCGCGTGGCAATCGATAGGAACGCTGACGCCTGCGTCTCCACGATAGTAAGCCCCAAGATCAACATTATGAGTAGCACGAATTGCGGCCGATTCTGTTGCGTGCACCAGCGATTGTTTTGAAACAGAAATTGACGCCAGATCGGTGATAAGCATTAGAAGCGCCACTGTTAGCAGAAAGAGTCCGATGGTCAGGACAGATATCGAACCTTCTTCATTGTTGAATTTCGCACGGAATCTTTTCATTGCCGGATTTTTCATTGCCATGGCGAGACATATTCTTGAGCAGAAACTGAAACCGATCGGTGAAGCGTTGGCGTACGCAGACCAAGGATTGCCCGAACTCTCGCCCCCGGCGTCAGACATGGATTAGCCGAGCACGAGAAGGTCAATTGCATAGTTGAGATTTCTGACTCACTAAATCCCATCCTGTCAGCGCCATAGTGCAGAACTGTGTTGGCTCGACTTTGCGCATCATCTATTGACTCGCTGGCTACGTATGCGCGCACTACTTGTCGCACCAACGATCTCGCCTTGATCTCTGAATTGCTCACTTCCGCGAATTGTGTGAGATATAGAAATATCGGCAGGAAGAGCGGAATCGCAAGAATCACAAATTCAACTGAAGCGCTCCCCCTCTCGCCGCTGAGAGTGGATTGCGTTCTTCTTGTACAAGAAGAAATCACGGTTAAGGCTGACGTTCCATCACGGCCACTCCCGCTACATCAGTGGAAGGGGTCCCGATGCCGCTTAAGAAAGGCAGGTTTGGAATTAGCCGCGGCAGAAGTCGAGTGCGATGGCTCACCACTAGGCGAAGTTCGTCGAAAAAATGCGGTGAGGAGAAGGAAATCACCTCATCGGAGGTGGAGACCACGGTTGAAATAGCTTCCTCCGAAGCAGCACTCTGCATATAGGTGAGATCAAGATTCCGGTAATTCACGGCCACGATCAATTGGACTGAAATCAGGAATAGCGCCATCAACGGGATGACAACAAGAGCACTCTCGACTACTCCTTCTTGATCGCGCCAGAGTCTTTTAGCGAATTCCATTCATCGAATCCAATGAGTTGCGAAGAATCGCCGTCAGTCGGGGTGCAGCGATAGTCCAAATCGCGGTCACCAATCCGGTGGTCATCAACACAACCAATACCCATCCTGGAACATCTCCCCTCTCATGCTCGCCTGAATTGCATAGGAGGAGACGCTCTTGCATATTTCGCCGCACACAATCGATACGTACATGAATACCGATCATTACGAGTTTGCCGCGATCACTCAGGCGCTTTAGGGAAATAGCGCTACCTTCAAATAGTTTCATTGATGGACTCCTAATTAGGATTGCGAGTGCACGATGCACCTGGAGAAGAATTCTTGACGCTTTAGAGATTGAGAAAATAGAAAATCAGTAAAGTGTGGAAATCATTACCCGGCAAAGAGATTGAGATGCGTAAGAGATGGCCAAAGAGCGAAAAGAACGGATATAGGCAGGATGAGGAACACCACGGGGACCATCATGGATATTTCGGCCTTGCCCGCCTTGTCCATCAGGATATTTCGCTGATTTTGGCGCGCTTCCGCTGCATGCCGTTGTAGAACTTCGATAAGGGGTGCGCCCCGCAACATCGCAGTTACCAGCGAGTCCACGAAGCGCCGAATCACAACCGAGTCCACCCTGCGGCCGAGTGCATCAAGGGACTCATGGAATGACACCCCCGCTCGAACTGCGTCGATAACTTGCGCAAATTCACTGCCCAACAGCCCGTGGGAGCGTTGGGCAACGCGAGTCATGGCACTCAAGGGCGCCTCACCAGCGGATAGCGACAAGGTCAGCATTTCGATGATGGAAGCAAACTCACTTTCAATCGCCAGACGATAGGCGCTTACTTCTCTGCTCAAACGATGATCGACCCACCAGTAGATCGAGATTCCGATGAGGCCGCTTGATAAGGCAGCAACAATTGGCAGGCCGGTTTTCAACATTGCAACAAGGAATGTGACTCCCATAGCCATGAAAGATCTAGATATCTGCTTGATTCGGAAGTTCTCGTACTCCCCTTCACGACTTAATTGTGCAAGGCGGGCCCGTACCCGCGTTTTATCTGGAAACTCTTGTGCACGACGTCTTGATTGGCTGCGGAATTGTTCTGCGCCCACAGGGAAAGATTCAAAATTCCATAGAAGAACACCAACAACGGCAATTAGTGTCGGAATCAGTACCTCTTCAATTGGCATCGGCTTTTACTCAAACACCCGAGGAGTCTTAGGCAATTGGCCGAGCCTTCCCATCCACAAGTAAGCCACGCTCGTCAGAAGGAGTCCAACAAGGAGAATCGCGACCCCACCTGGTTGGGCAAACGACTCCGCCGTACCAGGTTGGCTTGAAAGCAGAAGAAGCAGCAACCATGGGGCAGCTGACGACAAATGAGCCGAGTTCTTAATCCAGCCATGTTTGATTTCTATTTCTTTACGGAGGGCGAGATCTTGACGCAGGAAATCTCCAAGCGTCCTAAATATTTGAAGCAGCTCGGAACCGCCCAGGGATTTGGCCAGCAAGATGGCTTCTAGAATTTGATCACTTCCGTGACTATTCAACCGAACTTTCAATTTCTCCGTGGCCTTCGCGAAATCTCCACTTGTGAGTAGTTCTTCATGGAATAAGAGAAAATGTGGGCGAACCAATTCGGGCCCTCTTCTTGCTAGTCCAACCAGTGCCTCAGAAAGTGATAGTCCCGAGTGAATGGCCGAGATGAGATGGTCGGTCACTTCTGGCCAGACCTGCGACATCGCGGCGGCTTCGCGGCGGCCCTTATTGCGCAAATAGGCCCACGTGATAATGATCGCAAAGAAAGAAAACGGCGTCGTAATGATCACCGATTTCGTCCACACCAGAACGACGATGGTCACGGCGGCGGCACTCAATGTGCAGTAGAGAAGAGTCTCTTTGCTACTGCTAGAGATTCCTACTCCTCCCTTCGCATTCGACTCGCCTGCTCCTTCACGAACCGGAATCCTCTTTGAATCTTTGATGAGGAAACTCAGCCCTAAAGCGCACAACGAACTGGCAATGAGTCCGACAAAGACTGGCTGGTTAAAAACAGCGGCCACATCAACCACCGTGCTAGAAATTGATTTCACTCCTTCCACCAGCTCGCGATGGGAACACCAACATTGGCGAACTTTTCAGGATGTGGGAGTGAACCTAAACCTCTCTCATACTTCTGGTCATTCCAGAACCAGAGGGTCTCCACCTCGATCCGTTCATTCTCTAATCTGCCTGTAATTGCGGAGACTTCGATTATTCTTCGCCGACCCTCACTATCGAGAGCAACTTGAACCACCAGATCAATAGCGGCAGCGACAGTTGGGCCGATGAATTTTTGCGAGATATTCTCACCCGCAAGCAACGGAAGAGTCTGCAACTTAACGACCGCGTCGCGTGCGGAATTCGCATGGATCGTGCCCATTCCTGGCAGGCCAGAATTTAGTGCAATGAGTAGATCCAGTGCCTCAGCTTCGCGAACTTCGCCGACGATTATTCGAGAAGGTCTCATGCGCAATGATTCTTTTATCAGCCGGCGTAGCGGTATCTCACCTTCGCCCTGCAGATTGGCGCTCCTCGTCTGAAGGCTAATGACATCAGGCAAATTGGGTCTTAACTCGAAGACCTCTTCAATTGTTATCACTCGCTCTTGCACGGGTATTGCTGATACTAAGGCGTTGAGCATCGTGGTCTTGCCCGCTTGAGTTCCCCCGCTGACAAGAATGTTGATTCCTGCGCGCACACAATTAGTCAATAAAACCGCTATCGCTGGAGACATCGCCCCTCTGGTCGCGAGATCCCGCAATGACAGATTGCGCATGAGATGTTTACGAATATTGACCGCCCAGTGTTCTGGTGTGATTTCTGGGATTGCCACATGAAGCCGGCTGCCATCGGGAAGCCGGGCATCCACAAATGGATGAGATAAATCCAATCGTCGCCCACTCCACATCAATGCCCGCTCAACAATATTCCTGACATCATCACCGGACAAAAGAAGATTGGTAAGTTCATTTTTCCCGGCTCGCGCAACAAAAATTCGCTCCGGTGAATTGATCCAAACTTCTTCAATTTCGTTGTCGGACATAAAAGGAGCAAGCGGTCCAAAAGTCATCGCAAAGTCATGAACAGCCATGGGCAGACATTAGGTTCTCAGCAATCAACACATGCTTGAGATTTGCGCTTCGGTGGATGAACTCTGTAAGAGCCTCACCCTGTGTGAGGTTGAAAACACTTATTGCAGATTGATCTTGCGTGCTATATGTTGCGTGAGTTAGTTAACCACGGGAGTTCGCACCAGCGGACTGAGAGGACGACCAGGGTCGTCGACCGTAGAACCTGTCCGGGTAATGCCGGCGTAGGGAGGAACCCAAATGCTCATCAATGACCCAACAAAACCAGCAACAGTGACAACTGGGCCTATCCAAGGAAGTTGCAAAAGGTACGAGGAGGTCCCGGGTTATCCCGCGATGCGAATCCCAGTCAGGCGTGTAAATCTGACCAACGACGAGCATTTCGACCTTTACGACACTACTGGTCCATATACCGACGACAATGCCGTGATCAACATCGAAAGCGGTCTTCCCAAGACTAGAGATACGTGGGAGCACCCCGCGCCAATCAATGGCGCCGCCACCCAGTTGGTCTGGGCTCGAGCTGGAATCATCACGCCAGAGATGGCGTATATCGCAGCTCGCGAAGGTCTCCCCGCCGAACTAGTGCGCGATGAAGTCGCACGCGGACGCGCGGTAATTCCCGCCAACCGCAATCACCCCGAAAGCGAGCCGATGATCATCGGCAAGAAGTTTGCCGTGAAGATCAACGCCAACATCGGCAACTCCGCCGTCACATCCTCAATTGCCGAAGAGGTGGAGAAGATGGTCTGGGCGGCACGGTGGGGCGCAGACACTCTGATGGATCTATCAACAGGTAAGAATATTCACGCAACCAGAGAGTGGATCCTGCGCAACTCCCCCATTCCTGTAGGCACCGTCCCGATCTACCAGGCTCTAGAGAAAGTAAAAGGCGACCCAACCGCGTTAACGTGGGAAATTTATCGAGACACGGTTATTGAGCAGTGCGAGCAAGGCGTTGACTACATGACCGTTCACGCAGGAGTTCTCCTTCGCTACATCCCGCTCACCGCCAAACGAGTCACTGGAATCGTCTCGCGCGGTGGATCCATCATGGCGGCATGGTGTTTGGCTCATCACCAAGAAAGTTTCCTCTACACGCACTTTGCAGAACTGTGCGAAATCCTCCGTCGCTATGACGTGACATTCTCCCTTGGAGACGGCCTGCGTCCCGGTTCCATCGCAGATGCAAACGACGAGGCACAATTTGCCGAACTGACGACTTTGGGCGAACTCACAAAGATTGCAAAATCTCACGGTGTTCAGGTGATGATTGAAGGTCCCGGGCATGTTCCAATGCACAAGATCGTTGAGAACGTCCGGTTGGAAGAGGAGCTCTGTGAAGAGGCTCCTTTCTACACTCTCGGACCCCTAACAACTGACATCGCACCTGCCTACGATCACATTACTTCGGCGATCGGCGCGGCCATGATTGCACAAGCAGGTACAGCCATGCTCTGTTATGTAACGCCAAAGGAGCACCTTGGCCTGCCAAATCGGGATGATGTAAAAATCGGCGTCATCACTTACAAAATTGCCGCCCACGCCGCGGATTTGGCGAAGCAGCACCCGCGCGCAACCGAACGCGACGATGCCCTGAGCAAAGCACGTTTTGAATTTCGTTGGGCAGATCAGTTTGCCTTATCCCTTGACCCCGATACAGCACGAAGTTTTCATGATGAAACCTTGCCCGCAGAAACTGCAAAGACAGCCCACTTCTGTTCGATGTGCGGACCGAAATTCTGCTCTATGCGCATCTCTGCAGATGTCCGAACATACGCCGAAGAAAACGGCCTGCTGACTTTGGAGGCAATTGAGGCAGGTATGGCCGGTAAATCCCAAGAATTTATTCGAATGGGCAACTCTGTCTACTTGCCAATAACGACGAAATAAGAGTTACGGAGAATTCACGTGACTTCGAAGAGTTCCACTCAAACGATTACAGAAGACGCAATCCGCGTCCTTGCGATAATTCGCGAAGGCGCTCCCCTCGTGCACTGCATGACTAATATCGTTGTCGCTGGATTTACGGCGAATGTGCTTCTGGCGGTGGGCGCATCCCCTGCAATGGTAGAAAATTCTGAGGAATCGGCAGATTTCGCGAAAATTGCGGGCGCACTCCTTGTAAACCTGGGAACCTTGTCTCCCGACAAAGTCTCTGCAATGCGGTTGGCAGTGGCTGCCGCAAAAACCTCTGGTACGCCTTGGGTACTTGATCCCGTTGCAGTGGGTGCGCTGGCTTACCGAACTCGTTTTGCCTCTTCACTTCTTTCCGAATCACCAACCATAATCCGGGGAAATGCCTCGGAAATCCTAAGTCTTGCCGGTGTCGCCAATTCAGCGGGACGCGGTGTTGATTCCACTGCAGATTCACAGAGCGCATTAGAAAGTGCATCGGATTTCGCGCGACGACAAGAAACTGTAATTGCGGTAAGCGGCGCGATTGACTACATCACCGATGGAACCCGGATAATTGAAATAAAGAACGGCGATCCGATCATGACGAAGGTCACCGGAGTTGGTTGCGCCCTCGGCGCCCTCATGGCCGCCTGTGCAGCAGTGGAATCCTCGCCACTTATTGCCGCCGCTGCAGCGACCACAATTCTTACTGTGGCCGCGGAAGTTGCCGTGGAGCAGAGCACGGGCTCTGGAAGTTTTGCTGTCTCCTTACTCGACGCGCTGTACACACTCGATGGATCGACCATCGATAAGCATGTGAGCAATCGACGTTGAAACCAGACCTCTCCCTCTATTTAGTTACGGATTCCACATTGTGCGGCGAACGGGGAGTCCTTGCGACGGTCGAGGCCGCGGTGCAAGGAGGTGTCAGCGCAGTTCAACTTCGCGATAAACATGCATCTGCACGCGAACTCTCGCAATTAGCGCTGGCTTTACTCGAGATACTCAGAGACCGTGGTGTTCCGCTCTTAATTAACGATCGGCTCGATGTCGCTTTGGCTGTCGGCGCAGACGGAGTGCATTTGGGCCAGTCGGATATTGATGTTGAGGTAGCTCGCATAATTGCTGGCCCTGACTTTCTTATAGGGCTTTCGGTCTGCCAATCTGAAGAGATGACCGAAGCGCTTTCGCTGCCATCTAAGACCCTTGATTATCTTGGAATCGGCCCAATTTTCACCACCTCGACCAAGATGGATGCGCATCTCCCGATCGGCCTGAAAGGCGCAACAGAACTTCGACACTCCACCCATCTTCCCTGCATCGGAATCGGTGGCATCAATTCTAAGAATGCCGCATCCGCATGGTCTACCGGTTTGGACGGAATTGCAGTGGCATCTGCTATCTGTGCAGCAAATGATCCAAAATCGGCAGCAGAGCTTCTACGACGCAGCCGACAATGATTTTTAATGCATTAAGTATTGCTGGCACCGATCCAAGTGGCGGGGCTGGAATGCAAGCGGATCTGAAAACCTTCTCCGCCTTGGGCGCCTATGGAATGAGTATCGTCACTGCCGTGGTCGCGCAAAATACCCAAGGAGTTGCCGAAATTCATCAACTGCCCGCCAAGTTTGTAACAAAGCAGATAGAAGTTTTGTTCAGCGACGTGCGGGTGGATTCGGTAAAGATCGGAATGTTGGGCAACGCTGAAGTGATTGAAGCCGTTGCCGCAGCGCTTAGAAAATACCGATTCACCTACATTGTCTTGGACCCAGTCATGGTTGCAACAAGCGGTGACCCTTTACTTTCACATGATGCGATTGATGCGCTTCGAGAGAATCTGCTACCTCTTGTAGATCTTGTCACCCCGAATATTTCAGAGGCCGCCCGACTCCTAGGCGAGGAAGTAGCAGGGGACGAAGCCGAGATGATGGATCAACTCAATCGACTAGAGAAATTTGGTTCTGGCGTTCTCATCAAAGGCGGTCATCTCAACGGAGATCAAAGCGTTGACTTTCTTAGAATTGATGGTGCGACGACTCGCCTAGAAGCACCAAGGGTTTCAACTGAAAATACACATGGAACAGGCTGCACGCTCTCTGCGGCGATTGCAGCGCTTCGTCCGCAGCGCGCAGATTGGGTCAGTGCCGTTTCTGACTCCAAGAAGTACCTGACATCGGCGCTAAGGGCATCGGGTGATCTTCATGTGGGGAGAGGGCACGGCCCAGTCCATCATTTCTACGAAAGTTGGTCGACATGACGCAATCGATACACATCGATTCATTGACGGTACCCATCGACACCATTCCTGCTAATGCGCGGCGGGCGATTCGCGGCGGAATCTTCGGAAACTATGTTGACCAATTCGACATTTTTCTTCCAGTAATTGCGCTGGCTCCTGCAGCAGCACATTTGTACGGCACCGAAAACATGGCCAGAAACGCTGGTCTTATTTTCGTTGCCACCCTTATGGGTCGGCCTCTTGGAGCTGCCATCTTTGGTCCGATTGCCGACCGGATTGGGAGAACCACTACAACAAAGGTAACTATCTTCGGGGTTGCCGTTACGACGCTTCTAATCGCATTAATACCAAGTTCGGTCAAACCCTTCACTTTATTCGCCATCCTTGCTTTGCGACTTATTGGAGGCGTATTTATTGGAGGTGAATACACCTCTGCAGTCCCTCTTGCCATGGAGTGGACCACTGCCCATCGACGTGGTCTTGTCAGTGGATTAATCATGTGGATGTCACCCTGGGCCAATGCGTCAATAGCAGCTTTGGTCTTCATTCTCCTTAAAGTGCTCACTCCTCTTCAGTACGGCGCATGGGGTTGGCGCATTCCATTCTTTGTTGGAGCATTGATGGCTTTCGCAATGCTTGCTTATTACCGCGCCTACGTCACTGATTCACCAGAATGGGAAAAGAGCACAAAAGCAACCAATTCATTCAGAAATATTTTTGCTGGAACAAATAGACGCTCCCTCCTACAAGTCTTCGTGCTGATGAGTGGAATGTGGATCTTCACCTACATGGCAGTTGCTGTACTCACGGGGCAGTTAAGAATGGAAGCAAGCCTTAGTTATGTAGATGTGACATTCACAATGATGTGTGCAACCGCCGCTTCTGCGATAGCAATGGCAGGGTGCGGTCATCTATCAACTTTTATTGGGCGTCGTCAATTCTTTATAATTTTCGGTATCTTTTCGTCCATCCTTGCGCCTTTGTTGTACTTAAGAATTTTCCAGCGCGAAGGAACGTTTCCGCTATTACTAATGGTCGTCGCTCTTCAAGTCACTACAGTTTCCGTCTATGGGCCAGTTGCAGCATATCTTACCGAACGTTTCCCAACCGCTATTCGTTCAAGTGGCTACGGCACTGCCTACAGCATGTCAATCATCCTGCCCGCCTTCTACCCGTATTACCTACCACCGCTTCAAAGGGCATTTGGCGACCATGGTGCCATTGCACTTCTTCTTGCTTTGGCAGGAATTCTCGTTGCAACTGGCGCGAGGATTGGACCAGAGACATTTAAAAGAAGGAAGTAAGTACTACGCATACGAGGTCAGAGGTATGTGGTCCAGGTTTTGTAAAAGTTCGAGTGCGCTCTGTCCCGATTGAGAAGTTAAACAGGATGCAATGATCTTCACGGAAATATGACTCTCCCAATCATTACGCTCGGCTGAAGACACATTCCACTCACGAGAAACCCGTTGAATATAATTTTTGGCAACTGGCTGTGGTGCAAAGAGAAGAACTATAAATTCCATCTCCCCCATGCGTGCACATAGATCTTCCCCACGAGTAAGTCGCAACAAAATGTCAGCGAACTTTAGAATTTCCATGTCATCTGGCAATTGTAAATTTGACTCGTCTGCGAATTCCTCCTTAACAGCCCTTCCTAGAATCAGTCGAATAAGCGAAAGTTGATTCCCGCTACGCTCCGTACGCAATATTCCACGACGAAGCTCTTCATAGAAAAGTCCAGGAGCGGCAAGATTGGTCAAGGAATCTTTCAGGCCATCATGGGAATACATGATCAGCGATAGAGCCTTTGGAGTATCCGCCTTGCTATGGTTGCTGTCATGAACCCAGATGATGCCAAGATGGCATCTCGCAGGAACATCGTGGCAACCCTGCTTCAAGTGGAAGCCGCCGCCCTGCTAGCCCTAGGGGCCTTTCTCCTCATCAAGAGCATCGGCCACCATCTCGAGGCGCCTTTGGCCCTGGCTGGCGTGGTCATCTTTGCCGTCCTTGGGGCACTGACCCTTCTGTTATCGGCCCGCGGATTTCGAGCCGGTAGGAACTACGGTCGTGCCCCCGCAATCCTGCTCAACTTGATAATGCTGGGCGTGTCCTACTTTCAGGTTCAGGCTCATCTCTGGGCGCTAGCCGTTCCGCTCGGTGCGATCTCGCTGGTCACCCTCGCTTTTGCCTTCTCGATCGTGCCAAACTAAGAATTCCCTTAAGTTCTCTCATAGTGAGACACTTGATCTCACCAGAAATTCTCACGGTTAAATGTGGCCTATATCGCTTTCAGTGCTCAACTTTGGAATTAGTCCTGAAACATTGAGTCGGTAGGCTTTGTCCGCTTTCAGAATGAACACACGGAGAACATTTCACAAGAAGGAGCTCGCCAGTGTCGGCACATGAGCCTTTGGATCCCACCACGCTCGGCAATTCGTCATTCGCCGGAAAATTCGGCGAAGACGTTGCAGAGCAATTCGGAGCAAACGAATGGCTCGTCGATGAGATGTATGAGCGCTATCTGCAAGATCCAAGTTCTATCGATAAGGCCTGGCTCGATTTCTTTGCCGAGTTCACTCCTCCTTCACAGCCTGGCGAACAGATCGCCGCGCCGCAGGCACCGCGCCCCGGATTGCCGCCGATTCCCAAAGGTGCGACCACTCAACCCGTCGTCCCAGAGCGCACGCTGATTCAGAGCACACCCCAGGTTTTAGAAATCGCACAATCACCAACACAGCCAGTAGTTCGTCAATCCGATTTGGCTACACCGACCCCGGCAGACCCCGTTGTGAAGCCAGCACCTGTTCTTGCTACACCAAGTGCTGCCTCCATCGAACCATTGCGCGGAGTCGCAGGGCGCGTTGTGCAGAGCATGGAAGCATCTCTGACCGTTCCTACTGCAACAAGTGTGCGCGCAGTTCCAGCAAAACTTCTCATTGATAATCGCATTGTCATTAACAACCATTTGAAGCGCGCGCGTGGCGGCAAAGTTTCCTTTACGCACATCATCGCCTACGCCATGATCAAAGCACTCGATGCGATGCCAGAGATGAACTCATTCTTCACATTATTAAATGACAAGCCAGCAATCGGACATCCCGAACACATCAACCTCGGTATCGCCATCGATCTAACAAAGCCAGATGGAACTCGGCAACTGCTTGTGCCATCCATCAAAGGCTGCGAAGGAATGGATTTCGGCCAATTCTGGCGCGCATACGAAGCCACTATCGCAAAGGCCCGAAGTAATGCACTCACAGTTGAAGATTTCGCCGGTACCACCGTCTCGCTAACAAACCCAGGCACGATCGGCACGGTTCACTCAGTACCGCGTCTGGTTGTCGGGCAGGCGATGATCCTTGGCGTCGGGGCACTCGAGTACCCATCGGAATTCCAGGGAGCCAGCGAAGAAACATTGGCACGTCTGGCAGTAAGCAAAGTTGTCACACTTACCAGCACATACGACCACCGCATCATTCAGGGGGCGCAGTCTGGAGACTTTTTGCGCCGTATTCACGAATACCTGCTCGGCGCTGACAAGTTCTACGATGAAATTTTCGCGGCTCTTCGCATTCCATACGAGCCAATCCGCTGGGTTGCCGACATTGAATTCGCACGCGACGAAGAGATAAACAAGACCGCCCGTGTACAGCAGTTGATTCATGCCTACCGCACCTACGGCCACCTCATGGCAGATATCGATCCGCTGGAATACAAACAGCGTTCACATCCTGACCTTGATGTAGTCACACATGGATTGACTCTCTGGGATTTGGATCGCGAATTTGCCACTGGCGGATTCGGTGGCAAGAGTTTCATGAAGTTGCGAAATATCCTGGGGATTCTCCGCGACTCATACTGTCGCGCCGTCGGCGTCGAGTACATGTACATCGAAGACCCTGTTGAGCGCAACTGGATTCAAGAACGCGTTGAACTGGGGGCACCAAAGTTGCCACGGGAAGAACAGCTGCGCATCTTGCGCAAACTCAATGGCGCCGAAGCATTCGAGTCTTTCTTGCAGACCAAATATGTCGGACAGAAGCGCTTCTCACTTGAGGGGGGCGAGACGGTTATTCCGCTCCTTGACGCAGTTATCTCGGCTGCTGCCGAAGAAGGACTCGACGAAGTCTGTGTAGGTATGCCACACCGTGGCCGACTCAATGTTCTAGCAAACATTGCAGGCAAGTCTTACGGACAGATCTTCCAAGAATTTGAAGGCCATTACACGAAGAACGCAGTGCACGGCACGGGCGATGTGAAATACCACTTAGGAACCGAAGGGGTATTCACCGCTGAATCCGGCGCCAAGACGAAGATTTATCTAGCGGCGAATCCGTCGCATCTTGAGGCGGTAAACCCGGTACTTGAAGGCGTTGTCCGCGCCAAGCAAGACCGCCTCAACATCAAGGGGTCGTTCTCTGTTCTCCCAATTCTTATTCACGGCGATGCTGCCTTTGCAGGTCAAGGTGTTGTCTTTGAAACGCTCAACCTCTCCCAACTTCGTGGATACCGAACAGGTGGAACAATCCACGTTGTCATCAACAACCAAGTTGGTTTCACTACTTCTCCGGAGGCATCTCGCTCCTCAACGTATTCAACCGATGTTGCCAAGGGAATCCAGGCACCGATCTTCCATGTCAACGGCGATGATCCCGAAGCCTGCGTCCGTGTTGCACGTATCGCATATGAGTATCGCCAGAAGTTCAATAAAGACGTGGTTATCGACATGCTCTGCTACCGACGCCGCGGACACAACGAAGGCGACGAACCAAGTTTCACTCAGCCAATGATGTACAAGCTCATCGACGCAAAACGCTCCACTCGTACCCTCTATACCGAAGCACTCGTCGGTCGCGGTGACATCACTGAAGACCAGGCACAGGAAGTCGCTCGCGACTACCAGGCGCAGATCGAGGCAGTATTCGCAGCTGTCCATAACCTCGAACCGGACACCGATCTGACTTTTGCCGCGCCCGAAGCTCCCGCACCACATGAGATTGCCACAAATATCGATGAGGCAACGGCTCGCGCGATCGCGCAGACTCAAATCACGATTCCAGAAGGATTTAACGTTCACCCCAAGCTTCTGCCGCAATTGAACAAACGCGTCGAGATGCTCAACGACGGAACAATCGACTGGTCCATGGGTGAAACCCTTGCCTTCGGTTCGCTGCTTTTGGAAGGCACTCCGATTCGCTTGGCAGGACAAGATTCAAGGCGCGGAACATTTAGCAACCGGCACGCAGTCATCATCGACAAAGAAAACGGCAACGAGTGGACTCCACTTCGCGGCCTCATCTCTGAAGAGAACCAATTTTTTGTCATCGACTCTCTTCTTTCGGAATTCGCAGCGATGGGCTTTGAATACGGCTACTCCGTTGTTCGCAGCGAGGCTCTTGTCATGTGGGAGGGCCAGTTCGGCGACTTCAGCAACGGCGCACAGACCATCATCGATGAATTCATTTCTTCCTCATTGCAGAAATGGGGCGAGCGCTCTGGCGTCGTTCTTCTCTTGCCACACGGGTACGAAGGCCAAGGACCAGATCATTCCTCTGCTCGAATCGAGCGCTTCCTTTCACTGTGCGCAGAATCAAACATGACCGTTGCCCAACCTTCATCGCCAGCCTCCTACTTCCACCTTCTTCGTTGGCATGCAAAGAATCCGACGCCGCGTCCGCTCATTGTCTTTACTCCTAAATCAATGCTCCGCCTGCGCGCGGCTGCCTCATCACTGTCGGAGTTCACGCAAGGACATTTCCAACCGGTCATTACCGATACCACGGTCACAAATGCCACGCGCGTTATCTTCTGCTCGGGCCGGGTCTATTACGACTTAATTGCAGAGCGGGCAAAACTTGGCGAAGAGAGCACCGCAATTGTCCGCGTCGAGCAGTTCTATCCGCTACCTACCGAAGAATTGGCATCGGAAGCCGCTAAGCATCCACGGGCAAACCTTCTCTGGGTTCAAGACGAACCAGCCAACCAGGGTCCTTGGCCCTTCATCGCCCTCAATACCCTTGGCGTCTTCGGCGATCGGACACTGCGCCGCGTCTCTAGGCGTGCCACCGCAAGCCCGGCAACCGGCAACCACTACGTACATGAAGAAGAAGCCAAGGCCTTGATGATCGAGGCCTTCAACCGCTAGTTCTCGCTGAACCACGATCTTCTAGATCTAGTCTTTCGAAATCGAAAGAGCACACTAGCCACAATCTCAGTTTGACTCACGGCACCCCATTGCCGTGAGTCTGTGCTCTCGGCCTTGTTGTCGCCTTCAACCCAATACTTTCCCTCGGCTTGCCGTAACACTCGCTTGATGAGAAAGACGCCAGGTTGATTCTCTCGCTCCACAAGCACGACCTGGCCCTGGCGATATACCCCGCCCCAAAGAACCAACAGCCAATCACCTGGGGAGTACGTGGGTGCCATCGACTGGCCAGCCACCGCCACTGTTCCTAGCCCTCGCTTCTTCCCGGGTATGTCTTTAGGCGCCATGAGGGGTAGTCTCACATCAGAAGAGTTTTTATGCACGTACACAAGGGACGTGCGGCGTTCGAGAGAAATATTGGAGAGATACATGTTCACCCCAAAGATAACCGTTTATGCCCACTGCGACCTTCCCTGCGGAATCTATGATCCAGCGCAAGCCAAGATCGAAGCACAATCCGTGAAGGCCTGCATGCAAAAGTACGCCGCCAGCACCGATCCAGATTTCAAGGCTCGTGCGGTGACAATCAAGGAAGAGCGCTCAAATATGGTCAAGGAGCACCTCTGGGTTCTCTGGACTGACTATTTCAAGCCACCTCACTTTGAGGCCTATCCAAACCTGCATGTTCTATTCAACGATGCAACCAAGCTTGCTGGTGCTGCCGGAACCAAAGGCACCAACGATGTCGCAGTTGCCGACCAGTTGCTAGCCAAGATCGATGAGATCTCGGAGATCTTCTGGGCCACCAAAAAATAGTTAATTATGCTAATTATGCGATGAGTTCCCAATAATTGACTGGGCGGCGGTTCGGGCGAGGAAAGAAACTCGTTCGACCACCGCTCTTTTCATTGTTGCACGAGAAACCAATCGATCTCCGTCGTAAATCTCGCAGGCGAAAATAATCTCGCGACCAGTGGACTCAGTACAAGTGGCAGTGGCACGAATCTCCGCACCTATTCCGGCAGCCTCCAACACATCAAGGTCGATCTTTACCAAACGGGTTGTTTCGCCAATATCAAGAAACTCAGCAATGGCCGTCAAAGCAGCACTCTCCATCACGTTGACTAAGTGTGATGTCGCCGCAATCGGCAGATCCCCCAAGCCCATGGCGACCGAGCAATCCCCAGGCCGAATCAACATTGAAGAGAAGCCGACGGCTCCGACGATCTCGTTAGTGCGACGCATTTCTACTCTTCGCGTGGCAGGCGAAACTCTTGTGTGCTCTCAATGGTAATTTCGCGATGCTCTACATTTCCGAATTCATCAACTTCAATGGATATCTCGGTCATTCGATATTCGGTCACAAAATCTGCCGGTCCTTGCCTCATGGCAGCAAGTTGATAAGCGATCTGATCACGCAAACCTTGGGGCGCGCTCTCACAACATGAGCGGGTGAGCATCTCCTGAAGCAATTGGTGCATTCGGCGCTCGTGCTCCATCTCCTCACGGCATGGAGAGCACTCTTCAAAATGAATTTCAATGGAATGTATCTGGGACATCTCGTGGATTTCTCCGTCGATGAGCAGGGCAACCGAGTTAAGTACCTC
>Ga0315268_10002683_pt1 | contig 19924 bp, 17 predicted proteins | sample C1_top_MG_FD_204535 | JGI IMG/M metagenome (GOLD analysis project Ga0315268, IMG submission 204535) | Sediment microbial communities from Yellowstone Lake, YNP, Wyoming, USA - C1_top | ecosystem: Environmental > Aquatic > Freshwater > Lake > Sediment | place: USA: Wyoming | collected 2017-08-01
TGATCTTGTCCCAGGTCCACTTGCGGCGGTAGAGGTCTTCCCAGCTGCGGTAAGGGACGATGTCTGGGGTCAGCAGGCGGCGAGCGGTGCCCGGCCAGCAGGCCAGCTGGTTCATGGACAGAACCAGGACGGCCGCCCCCGCCGTACCCTGGAGAAACCGCCGCCTCGTTATCTTGCGCATGGCGTCCGCCCAGGCTGGCCGCCTAGTCTAGCTGCTCACCTCCGCTCGGGGGAATGTCAAGAAGAGTGGCTTCCTCCTCGAGTAGTCCCGCAATGCTTTTGGCGGCGACCCGGCCGGCCGGGGCGCCACCCATGCTAGAAGGGGGAGGGATTGAGGATGGACTTAAGATATTGGCGCTCCCTCCCCAGGAAATCTTCTGTCCAAGCCACCAGTCCGCTGAAGAACGGCAGCGGCTCGACCTCGGCGAGCTTCTGGTGCAGCACCGGCACCCACTTGCCCAGGTGGCGGTCGAGGAAATCCTTCTCGGCCCGCTGGTAGGACCCCTGGTCGCCGCCGTTCTGGCTGGCCTCTTCCTCCTTGTAGGTGAGGTAGTGCATGAACTCAAGCTCGACCGTGATGTGGTCGGGGAGCTGGCCCTGAGCCAGGCCAAGGCCGAAGTAGTTGTAGAAGCGGATCAGCTCCTCCATCACCCGCATGCGGTCGCGGTCGTAGAGGCCGCCGAATAGGGGGCAGGGCGGCCCACCCATGGTTCCCACTTCGAACAGTCGGTTGTACTCCGCCTGGAAGTCGTCGGGGGAGACCGTGGGCGGGCCGCCTCCCAGGGGCGGCACAGGGAAGGGGAGCTGGGGCAGGAAGCCGGCCGCTTGCTCCTGCCAGCGCCCGCAGGTCACGTCGTCGTAGAAGGCCTGCCTTGGGAAGGCGAAGGTGCGGCCCAGGAAGAGGTAAACCTGGCTGCGGGCCGCTGTTGGGCCCGTCGGACCCACCTCGGGCTGTGCGGCCTTGTCCGAAGGGGGTGTGTTGCGGGCAGGAGCCACCGTACCTCCGCCTCCCTCAAAGCCCTACCTGGTAGGCAAGTCTTACCCCGCAGCTAACCACCGCTTGACTTCCACTGGAGCTCTGCCGGGTCGCGGGTAAACGGACCGAAGAGCTCCTGCCAGTGGTAGACGATGAGCATGTCCATCAAGGCGGACTTGTCGCCGTTGCGGGTTTTGGCCATTTCCGCCTTGACCGTGTCCAGCGCCTTGCTGACGCGCGGCCCGAACAGCTTTTCCAGGTACTCGATAGGAATGCGCGGGGTCGTTTCGTCGATGCTGAGGTCCTCGTTCAGGCGGTGGGGCCCGATGGGCGGGATGTAGAACATGTTGGGGCCGGTGCCGTGCTCGGGGTGGAGGGGCAAAGCCACCTCCCACTCTCGCACCAGCTTATGAATGGGCCCCTCCTTGTCGTCGAGGTAGCCCACGAACACCAGGCGGCCGGGGCACTGGCGGGCGCAGGCGGGCGCCACGTCCTTCTCGATGCGTGGGAAGCAGAATATGCAGTGCTGGCTGATCTTCTTGACGTAGTTGAAGTAGATCTTCTTGTAAGGGCAGGCCTCCAGGCAGAAGCGGTAGCCGCGACAGCGGGTCTCGTCGCGGAGGACGACGCCGTCCTCGGCGCGCTTGTACATGGCGTTGCGAGGGCAAGCCTCTACGCAGACGGGGCGGGTGCAGTGGTTGCAGAGACGGGGGAGGTAGAAGAAGAAGGCGTTGGGGTACTCGCCGCCGCCCTGGTCCTCGTCCCAGTTGGGGCCCCAGGTGGGCTGCTCGCCGACGGGCTGGAGGAAAACGGAGCGCCCCTTGCCGCCGTAGAAGACCTCGTCGTAGTTGAAGTCCCAGCCGCCGCCGCACTCCTGGCGGGTGGGAATGATGCCGGGGACGGGGACGCCGTCGCGGTAGCCGCCGCCCATCTGCTCCCAGTCCTTGGGCGCGCCGCGTCCGGGCTGGGTGTTGACGGTGCACCACCACTGGTAGTCCATCCCCTCCTCGCGCGCCCACAGCACCTTGCAGGCCACGGAGCAGGTCTGGCAGCCGATGCACTTGTTCAGGTCGAAGACCATGGCCACCTGGCGTTCCGACTTCATCAGGTCTTCTTTGTTTATCGCCATCGCCGCCCTCCTAATTTAGAGACTGCCCGGCTGGTTCGGCCTGGCCGCCACCGCTGCTACGCTTCCAGGGTGAGTTCCCGCCATTGCTTGGAGAAGGACTTGATGCCGGCCCGCTCGCCGCTGGCTCCGTCCCAGAGGGCGAAGGCCACTTTGACCTTTTTGCCAGCCTCCAGCGCCACCGACTGGTTCCCTGCCACGGTCAGCGGACGGGCGAAGACCACTTGCCAGGTGCCGTCCTTCCACTGAGCGCGGGCAGCGATGGAGCTCTTCTCGCCCTCCTCCACGCTACCGATGCCGGAGGCGGTGATGTTCTTGGCACCGTCCTCCGAGTCGGCGCGCCAGAACCAGGCGTTCACCGGCTGGCTCTCGCTGCCCATCGTGTCGAGGGGAGCGTCGCCCTTGAGGGGGAAGAGGATGCCAGCGCCGTCCGGGAAGTCGCGTCCCAAGTAGTCGGTGTTCTGGGTGTCGTCCCGCCACTCGAGGAGGAAGAAGACCTCCGTGCCGTTATGGGCCGACCGCACCGCCAGGCTGCGCACGCTGCCGATGGGCCGGTCGCTCCAGGCGGTGCGGATGTAGCGAGACGGCTGTTGGATCAGGGGCGTTCCCCCCATGGCGATGGTCTCGGCCGGCACGTCACCCCACGCGGACGCGGCGGGGTCCAGCAGGACCTTGGCCTCGGCGGTCAGTTTCTTGGCCAGCATAGCGCCCCCTCCTTGGGGAGAGTCTCCCCTACTTCACCTTCTCCACTTCTACCCGCACTGCCCGGTCGATGGGCACCGGCTGCCACTGGATGGGCCAGTAGCGGAGGTGCCCCTGGCCGCCCGCCAGGTGCAGCCACTTGATCATCCCCGGCTCCAGGGCGGCCTGATCTATCCAGCCGCGGAACATGTACGGCTCCCAGCCGTTGTAGAGGACCAACTGCCCCGGCCGCACCGTAGGTGAGAGGCGGACGGGGATGTACATGGCGTTCATGTCGTTGAAGACCCGGGCCTCCTCGCCGTCCACGATGCCGCGGGCGGCGGCGTCGTCGGGGTTCATGAACATGTCCGGCTTGCCGCGGCGGGTCTGGGCGATGACGCGGTTGGTGATGTTCATGGTGTGGACGCTCCAGCGGTTGTGGCCGCTGGTCAGCTCGAAGGGGTAGTTGCCGCCCATGGCGGGGTTCGGCTTGTGGACGGGGAGCCCTTCGCCCGCCTCCAGGAACCAGTCGTGGTCGATGTAGAACTGGGCGCGGCGACTGAGGGTGTTGTACGGCGTCTTCTTCTCGGTGTGCCAGCGGAAGGGGTTGTGCGTCTCGTCCCAGCGGAAGTCCGAGGCCTGCCCGAGGGAGTAGGCAGAGATGCCCCAATCGATGAAGCGCACGTACCCTCGCTCCCGCAGCGTATTCAGCGTCGTGCCCTCGGGCAGGGTGCCGACCACGGCGGTGTCCTGGACGTACTCGTCGGCCAGGGCCTCCACCGACGCTACCTCGCCGTCGAGGGTCAGCCGGTTGTAGAGGTCCGACAGGTCGTGCACCACGCCGCGGCTGTCCGTGTACTGAGTGAAGCCGCGCTCCTTGGCCCGCTCCTCGATCTTCTTGGCCAGGAGGGTGATGATCTCCCACTCGGGCTTGGACTCGCCTAGCGGCGGTACGGCCTGGTCGGAGAGGGTGAGGTGGCGTAGGTGAGGTGTCGGGATGTGAAAGGTGACCTTCTCGTAGTGGTGGGCGGCGGGCAGAAAGTAATCGGCGTAGAGGCCGGTGGTGTTCAGGCGCCAGTCCACGGCTACGAACGCCTTGAGCTTGGGCCAGAGGTGCTTGAGGAGCATGGTCTGACCGCCGCGCGTGCGCCGCAGCAGGTTGCCGCCCACCTCGAACATGACCCGCGGCTCCTTGCCCTGGGTGAGGCTGGCGTAGTGGGCCCACCAGCCCTTGTCCAGCGCCTCCTTCATATAGTCATCGAAGGGGCGCTTCATGCCGGGGTCGCTCCACTCGGGCTTGTTCCAGTTCTCGTTGTAGCCGCAGTGGTAGTACCATAGGAACGCTGAGGGAATCGCCGTGTCCATGGGCCCCGCACCGGCGGCCATCTCCGCGGCGGCGATCTCGTCGGTCATCGTGGGGTCCTGGGCTTTGATGGCCGAGATCATGGCGTTGCGCAGGTTCAGGACGCGCCTTGCCTCCTGGCGCCCTGCCCGCTCCTTGGCGAAGCCCATGAAGAAGCCGTCGAACATGCCGGCTGACCAACTGCGGATGCCGGTGCCCTTCTTGCCCCAGTTCCCGGTAAGGGCCAGCACCAGGCACATGCTCCGCTCCATCAGGTCGCCGTGGTAGTACTTGCCGGCATTCCAGCCGGTGAAGAAACGGGTCTTCTTCTGGGCGATCTTGCGGGCCAGGCTGCGGATGACATCGGGGTTGACGCCGCACGTCTCCGAAGCCTTCTCGGGGGTGTACTCGGCGTCCACCTTTTGGCGCAGCAGGTCGAAGACGGGGCGCACCTTGACCTTAGAGCCATCCTTGAGGGTGGCCTCGAAGCTCCCCTCCAGGGCAGGATCGATGTCGCCCAGGGTCAGGTTGCCGCGAGACGCTTCCACTATCTCCCGGCTCTTGGTGTCGAAGAAGTAGAACTGGTTGTCGCGGCCGCCCGCCTGGACATCCGATTGGCGGAGCAGGCGGTGGTTGTCGTCGCGCACCAGGAAGGCCAGGTCCGTCTGCTCCTTGACGAACGTGACATTGTACAGTCCCTCCTCGATGAGCACCTGGCACATGGCCAGGGCGAGGGCGGAGTCGGAGCCGATGCGGACCGGCACGAAGTAGTCGACGTGGACAGACGATGGGCTGGCGTCGGGGGCGATGAGGACGACCTCGCCGCCGTTGTAGCGGGACTCGGCCACGAAATGATACAAGGGGATGCTGGCATATATGGGGTTGTGGTGCCAGATGATGGTGAGCTCGGAGTGGAACCAGTCGTCCGCGCTGGCGACGGGGTCGAACTTGCCGAAGGTCAGGTAAATGCCGGGGCTGAAGTCGTTGATCTCCGACTGGACATCGGTGGTGAGGCCGCCCAGCGCGTTCATAAGACGGTTGTTCATCAGACCGGCCAGGAATCCGCCGTGGGCGGGCGTGCTGATGTGTATTACGGACTCCGGCCCCACCTCCTGGATCGCGTCCAGGACGGCGTCGGCAATGCCGGTGAGGGCCTCGTCCCAGGAGACGCGCGTCCACTTGCCCTCGCCCCGCTCGCCGGCGCGCTTCAGGGGATAGAGAACGCGCTCGGGGGCATAGAGGAGCTGGCTCCAGGCAGCACCCTTGTTACAGCCCATGGGGTTCAGGTCCGGGACGCCCTTCTCGGTGGGCTCGTACAAGCCGGCCTGCTCCTCGCGCCAGACCATGCCGTCCTTGACGTAGACGCGGAAGGAGCAGTTGCCTGGGTAGCAGTCGACGCAGTGGCTGCCGAAGGCGACCTTGTCCCAGGTCCACTTCTGGCGATAGAGGTCTTCCCAGCTTCGGTACGCGGCCCCCGGCTGGCCGCCCTTGAGCTTGAGGTCCTTGAGACTAAGGCTGCCCAGAGAAGCACCGAACATGGGGCTCACCCCCTGAACCGTTGTTCTCGATGGCCGCACAAACGATTCTTAGCGCTTGCTAAGAAACACAACGAAAGGATACAGCGGGGGTCGAATGTTGCCATGATGAAAAGCCCCTATTTCGGGATACAGGAAAGCATCATTCGAAGGTGGCGAAAGATGGCCACGTTGGGCCACGTCTGTCAACGGATAAGAAATCGGCTTAGCGGATGGAGCCGGACAGGAGTGCGGGGGCGGCCCGCCAGCCGCCCATACGCCTGTCATGCTGAGCGAAGCGAAGCATCTGGGGAGGGGAGCGGACCACCCCCCAGCCAGACCCTTCGCTGCGGCTCAGGGTGACAGAGCGCAAGCGTGCGTGAATTCTGGGCAAAGCGAAGAATCCGGGGGCGGTTCGCGAACTGCCCCTACGAGCGCCGCCTGGACGTTGCCGGCCGGAAGTGCTGGATATCGAGGATGGAGCCTTTGCGCGCGGCCTGGGGGTGGAAGACGGGCTCCACCGTCGCCCCCACCTCCAGCTCCTCGCCGGCGGGCGCCTTGATACGGTGGAGCAGGAGGCCGTCGGCGCCGTCCAAGCGGATCAGGGCGAAGGTCTCGGGCTGGGCGAGAGGCTCGCCGTCCAGGCCGACGTGTGCGACGGTCACCGCCTCCACCGTCCCGCGCGGGCCAACGCGCACCCAGTCCCTGAGCTCGGCGAAGCAGCGTTCGCAGTAGAGCCGGGGCGGCAGGTAGGTGTAGTGGCAGTCGGGGCAGCGGCTGCCGAGGATGCGGCCTCGGTCCTTGATCTCGCGCAGGAAGCGCTCGCCGGCCACGCCGGCGGTGTAGAGGAAGCTCACGGGCATCTCGCCCGGCCACTGGCCCAGCTGGTCGACGCGCTCGATGTGCTCCAAGGAACCCACGGCCGCCTCCTAATAGGGCTTGAAGTACAGAATATCGCGGATGGAGCCGACCCGGTCGCGGGGTCGCTTCCACACCGCCTTCACCCTCATGCCGATTTTGACATCGTCGGGCTTCACCTCTCCCAGGAGGTGAAGGAAGCCCATGCCCTTGTTGGCGCCGTCGATCTCTACCACCGCGGGGATGGTGGGCTCGTCCACGCGGGTGGCGTCCCAGCGGATGTAGGAGATGGAGTAGGTGTTCACCCGGCCGGTGTCTTTCAGGTAGACCCACTCATCGGTGGGGCGGAAGCACTGCTCGCAGAACATGCGCGGCGGCACTACCGTGCGGCGGCAGCGGTAGCAGCGGCGGCCAATGATACGGCCGTTCTTCAGCTCCGCCAGGAACCGCCCGATGGCGACGCCGGTGTCCCAGGCGTAGTGGGCGTTGGGATCGGCCTCCACCGTCAGGACCTTGCCCTGGTGGAGGTCTTCGTCGCTCAGGGGCGTGCCGGGGTATTCGCGGTCGCCAACCATTCCTTCGCTCCCTAAGTCCGCAGGACGATGACCGTCCCCACCTGCATGAGGTCGCCCCAGGCCTGGGCCAGGCCACAGGTAGGCTTGCCCGGCACCTGTCGCGTGCCGGCCTCGCCGCGAAGCTGCCAGAAGATCTCCGCTGTCTTCATCACCCCGGAGGCGGCGATGGGGTTGCCCACGCCCATGAGCCCGCCCGAGGGGCAGACCGGCAGGTCGCCGTTGCGCTGCGTCACTCCGTCGGCGGTAAGCTGGGGCGCCTCGCCCTTGCCACACAACATTAGGCCCTCTAGGTGGTGCAGCTCTTTGTACGAGAAGGGGTCGTAGGGCTCCACGACGTGGATCTGCTTCCGCGGCTCGGTAATGCCCGCCATGCGATAGGCCATGCGGGCGGCGTACTCCACGTACTTGGGGTAACAGAGCTCGCGGTTCGTCCAGTAGGACGAGTCCAAGTGCCAGCCGACGCCATCGATCCAGACGGGCTTGTCGGTGATCCGCTTGGCCACGTGCTCGGCGGCCAGCACCAGGGCGGCGGCGCCGTCGCTCACCGGGCTCACGTCCAGGCGGTTCACCGGCCAGACCATGACCTCCGAGTTGAGCACGTCGTCGACGGTGATGTTCTCCGCCACCTGGGCGCAGGGATGGTCCAGGGCGTTGCGCTTGTTCTTGACGGAGACGAGGGCGATGTCGCGCTTGCTTAGGCCGTAGGCGGCCATGTAGCGGCGCATCTCCAGGGCGAAGATCCAGATGAGGTTGGGCTCCAGCGGCCGCTCGATCATGTTGTCGAAGATGGAGAGGAAGGCGCCCTGGGGGTGAGGGTGGCAGGTGGACATCTTCTCTTCGCACACCACCAGGACGACGTCGAAGAGGCCGGACGCCACGTGATACCAGCCCTGGATGGGTGAGAAGACGCCGGTGCCGCCGCCCACGTATCCCCGCAGGACCGGCTTGCCCCAGGCGCCGGCGCCGTCGGCCAGGTACTCGCCCTTCATGTGGACGCCGTCGAAGACGTCGGGGGCGGTGCCGAGGACGACGCCGTCGATGTCCTTCAGCGTCAGCTCGCACGACTCCAGGGCCATGCGCGACGCCTGCCAGGACAGCTCGCGCCCAGTCTCCAGGGCGCGGCGCATGAACTTGGTCATGCCCGCGCCAACGATGGCTACTCTGCGCAGACCCACGCTATGCCTCCGGTTCCTTGCCCAGCACGACAACCGCCCCTGTAGTCGTGGGCACGCCCCGCCAGGACTGGGCCAGGCCGATCTCCACGTCCGGTAGCTGACGGGGGCCGGCCTCGCCGCGGAGTTGGCGCACCGCCTCCACCAAACGGTAGAGGCCGGTAGCCTCGCCCAGGTGGCCCACGCCCAAGCTGCCCCCGGAAGGATTCACCGGGAGGTCGCCGTCGAGGCCGGTAAGACCCTCGACGGTGGCCGGGCCGGCCTCGCCTGGGTGGAAGAGGCCCAGGGCCTCCAGGTGCTGGAGCTCCTTGTAGGAAAAGGTATCGTCTACTTCTGCGAAGTCGATCTCGCGGCTGGGCGTGCTGATCCCCGCCAGCCGGTAGGCCTGCTGGGCGGCCAGGTGGGCGTAGTGGGCGGTGCCCCAGTGGCGGCTGTCCAGCGCGGGAGTGTCGGTGCACCAGCCGGCGCCCAGCACCCAGACAGCGTCGGCGTCCAGGGCGCGCGCCCGCGCCTCCGAGGCCAGCACGACCACCACCGCCCCATCGGCCGGGGCGGCCGCGTCGAGCCGGGACAGAGGCGCGAAGGTGATCGCCGCCTGCAGCACCTCTTCGGGCTCGAGGTCGGCGCCGTAGCCCGCCGCATCGTTGAACAGGGCGTTGCCCCGGTTCTTGGCCACGACGTGGGCGCAGTGCTCGCGGCTGCCGGCGGTCTCGTAGAGGTAGCGGCTCATCTCCAGCCCGGCCACGACATGGGGGTGAGGATCCAGCGGCCGTACGTATATTGGGTCGAGGGCCAGGGCGAGCACGTAGTTAGGGGTGAGGATGTTGGAGGCCTTGCTGTGGGCCTCCACCGCCACCACGTCGAAAGCGCCGGTGAGGATCTGCATGTAGGCAGCGACCACCCCCTGCAGGCCATCGCCGGCGATAGTATGGACGGGGCGCAGGGCGGCGCCGATCTGGTCGGGGACATACTCGTCGAAGATGCCGGTGCCTTCGCTCAGGTCCTCGGAGCAGCAGACAAAGCTATCGATGTCGCGGCGGGGGTCAACGCCGGCGTCGGCGTAGGCCTTGGTGGCGGCTTCGAACATCAGTTCCTTGTAGGAGAGGCCGGGGCTGGTGGCGCGGAACTGGGTGTGACCTACACCCACGATGGCTACTCGGTCGGGCATGTCGCCTCCTTGGGCCCGGGCCGAAGGTCGGCCGACCTGTCGGTCCCTAAGGCGGGTTGCCACCACACAACGGCCCGCATGATACCAAAATTGTGGCCTTAAAACCAGAGGATAGCCCATGATTGTCCCAGATTTCTGTGCTATGCTTTGCGCTTGCCTGGCAGCTACATTCGAGGTTCTATTCCAAGAAAGAGGGAGGTGAGGAGCTTATGACCAGACGTGTGGCCATCGTGGCCGTAGGTCAGACGCGACACCAAGCGTTCAGAGACGACCGCGTCTACTGGGAGAACGACTACGAGGCCGCCAAGCTGGCTCTGGAGGGGGCAGGTCTGGACAAGGGCCAGATCGATACCGTCATCGCCTCCGGCTGGGACGCCGTGGACGGCCGAACCATCTCCGACATGCACACCTGCATGGCCATCGGCGGCTACCTGAAGGACTCCGCGCACGTTGGCGAGGACGGCATCTTGGCCCTGGCCTACGCCTATCTGCGCATCGCCTCCGGCCAGTTTGACACGGCGGTGGTGGCCGGGCACGGCCACCGCGAGGCGTCCTTGGAGCGGGTGAGCAGCGTGTGCTTCGACCCGCTGTTCGCCCGGCCCATGGGCGCCAACTACCTGACCAGCCTGGCCCTGCAGGCCAACGCCTATGCCCAGCGCTACGGCGTAAGTCAGGAGTCGGCGGCGAAGGTGGTGGTCAAGAACCGCGCCAACGGCGCTCACAACCCCTACGCCCATCTGCAGTCGCCGGTGACGCTGGAGGAGGTGCTGGGCTCAGGCTGGGTGGCCTATCCCCTGCGGGCCCTGGACTGTCCCCCCGAGTCGGTGGGCGGCGTTGCCTTGGTCTTGGCGGCCGAGGAAAACGTCAAGCGCATCACCAGCAAGCCGGTGTGGATCAAGGGCGTCAGCTGGGCCATCGAGAGCTACTACCTGGGGTCTAAGGACCTATCCCAGATCCCCTCTCTGGCAGCTTCCGCCCAGCGCGCCTATCGCATGGCGGGGATCACCCGGCCGCTCGAGGAGCTAGACCTGGCGGAGATCCATGAGCCCACCTCCTACCACGAGCTCATGGCTTACGAAGCCCTGGGTCTGGCCGAGGCGGGCAAGGGCGGCGGCCTGGTGGACGAAGGCATTACAGAGCGCGAGGGCAAGCTGCCGGTGAACCTATCCGGCGGCGCCCTCTCCACCAACCTGCTGGGCGCCTCGGGCCTGGCCCGCGCCGCCGAGGCCGCCCTCCAGCTTCGAGCCGAGGCGCACGGGCGACAGGTCGCCGGCGCCAAGCTGGCCCTGGCTCACGGCTTCAGCTCGCTCAGCGGGGCGGCCTCGCCCACCAACTGTGTCGTCATCCTGGAGAGGGGGTGAGCCATGGGTAGGAGAGTAGCCATCGTTGGCGTGGGGCTCACCAAGTGCTCCAGCCATCGCAAGGATGTCACCTATCCCGAGCTGGTCTACGAAGCGGTGAGCGGCGCCCTGGCCGACGCCGGCATCGGCTTCGAGCAGATCGATGCAGTGGTCTACGGGTGTATGGACCCCTTCGACGGCGTATTCGCCCCCGAACGCTGGTGCGTGGACTCCTGCGTGAGCGCCGGCTTCCTGAACAAGCCCTTCCTGAAGATCACCACTGGCGGCACCACCGGCGGTTCCACGGCCCTGGGCGCCTACTATCACGTCGGCTCGGGGATGTTCGACGTGGTGCTGGCAGTGGCCTCGCAGCGGGTGGGTGAGACGATCGAGGCCCAGCTTGTCCTCAATACCGCGGTAGACCCCATCTACGAGCGCTGGATCGGGGCCGGCGCCATCACCATCGCCGCCAATCAGGCCTCCAATCACTTCCACTACTACGGCACCACCGAAGAGGACCTGGCGATGGTGGCGGCCAAGAACTACGCCAACGCCCTCAACAACCCGTATGCCCACCTCCAGCGCCACCTGAGCGTGGAGGACGCCCTGCGCTCGCGCATGATCTCCTGGCCTCTACGGCTGAGCGACTGCTGTCCTAGCTCCGACGGCGCCTGCGCGATCGTCTTCGCTTCCGAGAAGCGGGCCCGCCAAATAGCCAAGCAGCCAGCCTGGGTACGGGGAGCCGGCCAGATCACTGACAACTACTTCGCGGGCGACCGCCCCTGGTTCCACGACTGGGACAGCCTGGCCATGCTGGCGCGACGCGTCTACAAGCTGGCCAAGATCTCCGAGCCGATGGCCGAGATCCAGGTGGCAGAGCCGTACGTTGCGTTTTCGGTGCAGGAGCTCATGGAGTACGAGGCCTTGGGCTTCGCCGAGCCCGGCCGCGGCGCCGAGCTCATCCGTAAAGGCGTGACGGCCATGGGCGGCAAAGTGCCGTTCTGCCCCTCGGGGGGTACGCTCTGCACCAACCCCATCGGCGCTACAGGCCTCATTCGTGTGGCGGAAGCGGCGCTACAGGTGATGGACAAGGCCGACAAGCGGCAGGTGCCCAACGTGAAGACCGCGCTGGCCCACTCCTGGGGTGCCGTGATCGGCTTTCACACCATGATGATCCTGGACAAGGAAGCTCCCTAGAGGGCGGAGGACGATGCCATGACGCAAGAAGAAGAAATCCTGATAATGCCCGGCGCGTGGAACCTGCCCTTCCGTCACACGGCGGGCAGGTTCGCCAGTCGCTTCTTCCGTGAGCTGCGGGACAGCCAGAAGATCTATGGCGTGCGCTGCCCTCAGTGCCGGCGGGTGCTCCTGCCGCCGCGGCCGATGTGCGAGCGCTGTTTCGCCTCCATCGACGAGTGGGTAGAGGTCGGCCACCAGGGGACGCTGGAAGCGTACACTATCCTCTACGTTCCCTTCATGGGACTGCCCCCGCCGCCGCTGGCCATGGTCGTGGTGAAGCTGGACGGGGCCGACACCTGCCTTCAGCACATCCTGGGCGGCGTCGACCTCTCCGATCCGGAGAAGTCGAAGGAGGTAGTGAAAATCGGCATGCGCGTGGAGGCGGTGTGGCGGGAAAAGCGGCGGGGCGAGATCCTGGACATCCAGTACTTCAAGCCGGTCTAAGGCGCAGCGTCAAGAGCGCCGACACCTCGGCCACTCGCCGAGACCGTTCGCTTCGCTCAGGGTGACGCGCGGCCGTGTGTCATTCTGAGCGAAGCGAAGAATCTGGGGGGCGGGATGGGTCAGCACAACGTCTGCGTCGTGACGCCCCGCCCCAGACCCTTCGCTTCGCTCAGGGTGACAGCGCTGGTGGGGCCGCCTACCACTTGGGCTTGGTGAACACGGGACCCGAGCGCGGCTGGCTGGCCATCGGCGAGGCCATGAACGCCTCGTAGAGCTGGTGGTAGCGCCCGACCTTCTCGTCGTCCAGTTCCACGCCCAGGCCAGGGCCCGCGGGCACGGCGATGCCGCCGTCTCCGTACTCCAGCTTTCCGCCGCGGAGGATGTCGTCTTCCAAGTAATGGTAGTGGGCGTCAGGGGCGTGGCTCAGGTTGGGGATGGCCGCCGTCAAGTGCAGCATGGCTGCCAAGGAAACGCCGCACTCCGTCCCTGAGTGCATCCCCATGTCCAGGTTGAGGGTCTCCAGCACGGTGGCCAGGGCCTTGGTGGCCCGCAGGCCGCCGTACCAGTGCGGATCTGCCAGTACCACGTCCACCGATTCCAGCAGGGCGGCTGGCGCAATGTCCTCGTAGCCGAAGCAGGCCATGTTGGAGGCCAGGGGCACGTAGGGCACCATCTTCTTGACGCGGGCCATGCCCGCCAGGCCCCACGTCGGGTCCTCCAGGTATTCGATGTCGTACTCCGCCAGGCGCCGGGCGATGCGCACCGACGTGGCCACGGACCACACGCTGTTCGGGTCGATGCGGATAGGAATGCCCGGGAAGCGCTTGCGCAGGGCGATGAACGTCTCCACCTCCTGGTCGGGAGGGTGGACGCCGCCCTTGATCTTCATCGATCCCAGGTTGTACTTCTCCACCAGGCCGGCGGTGTAGTCGATCAGACGCTGGCTGCTGCCCTCCCAGGACGTATCTCCGGCGGCCGCCGGATAGAAGACGTAGGCGCTGAAGGGGACCCGATCCCGGAGCCTCCCGCCCAGCAGGTCGCACACCGGCCGGCCGATGGCCTTGCCCTGGATGTCCAGGCAAGCGAACTCGATGGCGGCGTAGGCGTTGGTCAGGTTCGAGCCAAACATGCGAATGAAAAAGGGGACGGCGATCTTCCAGCGCAGCCGCTCCACGCTGAACGGGTCTTCTCCTACGACGAGGGGCCGGCAGCTATTGAGCACCTCCTCCATCTGGCGGCCGTTGGGGGTCAGGCTGCACTCGCCCAAGCCGACGATGCCCTCATCGGTGTAGACCTGGACGATGAGCCGCCCGAAGGCGACGTGCGTGCCCCAGGCGTGGAGCAGGGGCGTGCTGAGGGGGATGGCCAGGGGCGTGACCTTGAGGTCGGTGATCTTCATCGCGGCGCTCCTATTCCGTAGCTGCAGGCGTTGGATCGATGAAGGATTAGTCGATCTGCGGGATGAAACCCGCAGCTTCCACGCAAGCTGCGGGTTTCATCCCGCAGGACATCTTGTGCTAGAACCGGCGGTACTTCTGGTACAACGTCATCGGGTTCTCTCCCGCTCGCAGCTCGGCCCGGATCTTATCCTCTATCTCCACGACCTCCTCCACCGCCAGCAGCACCTCCACCGTCAGGTCCTTGGGCACTATCACCACACCGTTAGCGTCGCCCACCACGTAGTCGCCTGGCTGCACCAGCACCTCGCCGATGCGGATGGGCACGTTGACGTCGACGTAGCGCCAGCGGCCGCGGATGTCGGCCGGCGAGCGGTAGCGGCAGAAGACGGGGAACCCCATCTCGATGATGCGATCCACGTCGCGGACGCCGCCGTCGATGACGGCGCCGCGACACCCCTTGACCGAGGCGGCGGTGCTCACCAGCTCGCCCCAGTGGGCGGCCATCTGGTCGGCGCTGGAGTCGTAGACGGCGATGACGCCCGGCTGCAGAGTCATATAGACCTGAAGCATCGGTTGGAGGTACTCGTCCTTGTGAATGGTGGTGGGCGTTCCCTTGGCGGTCAGCGCCGGGCCGGCGATGCGCATGCCCGGTGCCAGGGCCTGGATGGAGGGCGGCAGGATCTGGTGCATCAGGCCTCGCTCGTCCAGGATGTCGGCGATGGCGGGCGTGTAGATCTTGTGGTAGCGCTCGGATAGCTCTTCCAGGGGGATCTGCTGGCTCATGGCTCCTCCTCTGTAGCTGCGCGCCTTGGGGCATCGACACCCTGCGGGATGAATCCCGCAGCTTCTATCCAAGCTGCGGGTTTTAACCCGCAGGCATGTCCAGCCGTCCCACACCCAGGCCTTCGATCCTCACCGTTTGGATGCCCCAGGGACGCAGGCTGACGGCGCCGGCGGGCGCGCCCTCCTCCCGCAGGTCGAGGGCAACGGGCCGCAGGTGCAGGGCCTGGCCGGCGCTGCGCAGGCTCGCCTGCTGCTCCTGAGGGCAGGGGTTCCACAGGCGGGCGTAGATGCCCCCATTCTGCCCAAACAGAGCCGTAAGCACTATCCCCTCCGGCTCGACGACCAGGAAGCTCCCCTCGGGCGGCAGCGGCCCCGGCGACGGTTCCACCGTCATGGCCAGGCAGGGGAGCTGGTAGTCAAGGGCGGCCCGGAACGCCTCCAGCCGCGAGGAACAGGGCGCGACGGCGTACTCGTAGGCGTGGTGGCCGCGCAATGCGAGATAGCGCGAGCGGCCGTTTGTGAGCGAGTCGTCGCTGGCGTAGAGCCACTCGCGGGGGCCCCAGGCGAGCACGTTGCGCAAGACGCCCGCCTTCCGGTCGAGGTGGTAGCCGGGCGTCCCCCGGTTGAGGAAGGCAAGCCCGCCGCCGCCTTCGTTCTCCAAAAAGAGACCGGGCAGGCCGATGAGCCGCTCGCCCGCGCTCTCCGATAAGAGGAAGGGCGAGGGCACGACGGCTCTTCGCACGGATGTCGCGAAGTTCAGGCAGAGCTTGCGGGTGTCGTCCACATAGTAGGGGCTACCCGGCGCGCCGTCCTCCAGCTGCGGCCCCAGGTAGGTCTCGGCTCCGAAGTCGATCTCCAGGCGGAGCTCCAGGCGGAGGAGACCGCGGCGCAGCGTAGCCCACTGGCGGAAGGGGATGCCGGCGATGCGGCCCTCTACCAGAAAGCCACGGCCGCTAGGCCCGTCCTCCAACGTTTGCACAGAAGCGACGGCCTCGCGCGAGTCGTGCCAGCGGCCGTCGCGCCAGACGGTCAGGTAGCCGCCCGTCGTCAGCGGCTTGCCTCCGGCCAGCAGCGAGAAGGTGCCGTCCGGGTTCTCCTCCAGCGAGTAGGGCCCCTCTTCTGCCTCTTCGGCCCCGGCGGCAGCGACCGTGCGGTAGCCCAGCGGCGGCAAGTCGACGAGGCGGCCGATGGGCGGGATGAACTCGCGACGCGGCCAGGGCGACGGGTTGAACACCAGAAACGGCTGTTCGCCGGTGCCTCCGCCGGAGGCGGAGGTGTCCACCCGCGCCGCCAGGTAGGCCTGGGCGGCAAGGGCAACGGCCCGCGCGCCCTGGGCCGCGAGCCACGCGAGGTCGGCGCCCACCTCGGCCATGGACTTAGCGTGCGGCCGCGAGTGCCAGGGCCCGCAGACGTGGAGGTCGTGGTGCTGGGCCTGGAGCAGGTCCTTCCAGGCGGCGTCCAGTTTGGCCGACTGGCTCCCCATTCCCAGTCCCTGGCTGATGGCGTCCAGCCGCTCGGCGGCCAGCAAGTCGCCCTCTGCCTCCGTCCGTGCCCGCAGGAGCAGCTCGGCGCCCAGGCCCCAGGGAATGGCGGCCGGCAGGTCGTCCACGTCCCAGGCGGCCGTCTCCCTCTCGTCGACGGAGTCCTGGAAGTACTCGCGCACCGTCAGGAAGCGAGCGCCCTGACCGGCCAGGGCGCGGGCGTTGGCCAGAGGCGCATCAGGCCGGGCTGGGTCCACCATGTGGAAGTCGGCCACCCGCGACAGCAGGGGCCGCACGACGCCGTGTATCTCCGCGCGGCGGCGCAGGCTGTCCAGTTGGTCGCGGCCCCAGCGGGTCAGGTCGGCGCCGGTGAGGCCGCCCTTCTCCAGGCCGCGGTGGTCGGGTCGCAGCCAGCCGTAGTCGGTGAAGGCGTAGCGTGGCACAGTAGGCATCTCCGAGCCGTCGGGCGCGCGCCAGTCCACCACGGCGGCGTCGGCGCCGGGGTCGCTGCCGAAGGGCGCCCAGTGGGTGCGCAGGACGGCGCGGCGGAAGCCGAAACCCCCTAGCACCTGCGGCATCTGAGGGAAGAAGAGCGGCTCCTGCGAGAGGAACGAGTCGACCCGTGAGCCTATCGCCTCCTCGATGGCGCGCAGGCCGTAGTAGAAGTGACGGACGATGGCTTCCCCGCTCACTGTCAGCGACAGCGGCTGGCCGTAGGTGCCGTTCACCACCTCGATGGCGCCGGCGTGGACTGCCTGCGCTAGGCGGGCCATGTCCTGTGGCCGGCGACGGGCCATCTGCTCGAAGGTGTGGCCATCGACATCGAAGACGGTGTGCAGCGACGGCCGGGCCAGCGCTCGGTCGATGAGCAGGCGGCCCACCAGGTTCCAGCAGTACTCGTACCAGAAGCCGCCCCGGGGCAGGGCCAGCCAATCCCAGAAGGTGATGCCGCCGTGATAGCCGTCGATGCAGTAGACCGTCGGCGCGCCAGCGGGGCGGCGAGCATCGTGGCGCCGGTCCTGTTGCTGGATGCGCCGTCGCAGCAGGGCAACTCCGGCCCGCAGCAGGCCCAGCAACACGGGGGGCGGCACCCAGGGGGACGTGGCGAGAGCCACGGCCAGGCGCGCGGGGTCGATGCGGTGGGTGCGGGGTCGGTCCACTAGACGACGGCCGTGGGGCGGATTCCGTCGGGCGCGTCCACGGTGGCGGCCACGATCTCCTCCTCATCCGGCGTGGCGGCAATGGCCAGCAGGGCGTCCTCCAGGGAGGCGGCGGGCTTGCCGGTGTTGATCGATATGCTGGAGCGGCCCTGGCCGACCAGGTCGAAGATGCGCCCTACCATCATCGGATTAACGCCGTAGCGGATGTTCTCTCGCCCCTGGATCATGGCCGGCAGGCCGAATCGCAGCCAACCCTGGCCCTCCGTCAGACCGCGGCCGCCGGACCAGGGCCCGTCCCAGGGTTCGTTGGCGTAAGAGGGCTGAACGAGGATGTCGGCGCCCAGGGCGTCGTAGTGCTCCACGAGTGTGTGGTGGAAGGCGTCGTAGCAGATGAGCACTCCGACGCGGCCGAGGGCCGTCTCCACCGGACAGAGCTCGCTCTTGGGCCCCCGCCCGAAGCCGCCCGCCGTCTCCATAGGCTCCACCAGGTTCACCTTGGGGATGCGGCACAGGATCACGCCCTGGGGCGAAAAGAGGTAGCTGGTGTTGTAGACGCTGTTGGTCAGGACGTAGCGCCCCTTGACCGCCTCCTCCTCAATGGGCGGCGTGTAGATGCTGCCCGCAAGCAGGTAGACGCCGTGCTCGCGGGCCAGGCTGGCGAAGGTCTCGACGTAGATCTTCTCGGCGGCCAGGGCGGCGTCCAGGAAGACGGCGCGGCGCAGGCTGGGCACCTTGTGTTGCCACATGGCGCCCAGGAAGGCGGGCAGCCTGCGCGACAGCACCTTGAGCAGCGCCTGTCGCAGGGTGCGGCAGTCCTTGATGTCGTCGTAGTGGAAGGGGACGAAGGTGAGGAAGAGGCCGATGGCCTCGGGGAAGGCCACCAGTGTGGGGAGCCGGCGGTCCACGGCGGAGACGGCTCGCTGGGCCAGCGCCGCCATCTTGGTGTGGAAGGCGTGGGCGCTGGCGTAGTCGGCCAGCTCGGGCCTGGCCTGCACGGCCACCAGGTTGATCTTCTCTGCGGGTCTCTGCACGCTTCGCCTCTCGTTCTCGCGGGCCGTCTCGGCGGTAGCATCCAGAATACGACTCGGCGGGTGTGGTGGCAACGGGGAGGCGGGAGGTTGGAGTCCCGCGGGTTAGGACCCGCGGCTAAGAGAATCCGATTGTGGTGCCGCGGGATTTATCCCGCGGGCTGCAATTTCGTCCTGAACCGGGTGTCTAGGGGAAGCGCGCCGCCCCCTACCCTAGCGCCGGGGTGTCGTCCTCCACCTCGTGGTGACGGGCGCAGCGGGCGGGGCCCAGGAAGTGCTCGCAGCAGCCGGCGCAGGCGTTCAGGTGGTCAAGCTCCGGCTGGGTCGGCTCTCGCCCTTGCTCGAAGTAACGGAAAAGGGCATTGCGGGCCTGGGCGCAGGAAATTCGGGCCTCCGGCGTCGGGGCCTTGGCGCTACGGCTCACCTGCTTCAGCAGCCGCAGGGCAGGCTCGCGGCAGGACTCGCACTGCATGAAGTGGGCCTGGAGGCGCAGCTCGTCGCCCTCTTCGCCCACCAGCACGCCGATGCGCATCAGGTCGGGGAAGTGCGAGGGCGGTAGCTCTTCCTCTTCCGGTTCGACGCTGACAGACATTTCGTGCACCTCCGCTCCCAGCTCCACTCCAAACCACACTTAAGCCCGCACATGGCCCCGCGCCACGGAGCACGGCTGGCCCCTGGCGGTAGTGCGGCTCGCTAGCTGGACGAGCCGCCGTTCGTCAAGCTGGCGAAACTGACCGAGCTGAACTTCGCCACGTCGGTCAGCAGGACCTCCTGCCCCACGTGATAGACAGGGCAGAATTTCTCGCGACCGCACTCGATGGGCGCCAGCAGACAGCGGTCGACCTTCGCCGTCCCGTCGATGGCTTCGATCACGTCGAGGATGCTGATCTGGGCAGGAGGCGACGCCAGGCTCAGGCAGCCCAGGCGACCCCGCCTGTTGTCCAGGATCCCCGTCTTCGCCAGGCGCTGGGAGATGCGGCCCACGTAAGACACCGAAAGGCGCTGGCGGCGGGCGACCTCTTTGATGCGCGCCTCGGGGTGAAGCGACAGATCTAGCACTACCCGTATCGCGTAATCGGCCTGCCGACTGATTCTCATGGCTCCTTCCCATTCGAATTAGTTTAGGTAATCTTAATCTTATCACTGTGTTACGATATTCACAAGCCCTCTGCTCATGCAGGAATGCCCCAAAGTGGCTGGCGAGAACACCCCACTTTCGAATAGTAGGTTCTTGTATTGTCAAATAAGGCCTTTTGGTCATGTAACGCTGCCCTCCGGCGCCTATGGTAAGGGTTGTTACTGGGCAAGCGCTAAGTAATCGGCCTGGCGGCGGCAAGGAGGGGTAATGATGTTTGGTGCCTCCCTGGGTAGCCTCAATCTCAAGGACCTCAAGCTCAAGAGCGGCCAGGAGACGCCCGCCTACCGGGGCTGGGAGGACCTCTACCGCGAGAAGTGGACCTGGGACAAGGTGGCCTGGGGCACCCACTGCGTGGACTGCTACCCCGGCAACTGTCCCTACCGGGTCTACGTGAAGGACGGCCTTGTCTGGCGGGAGGAGGTCGCGGGCACCTTCCCCACCATCGAGCCGGGCGTGCCGGACATGAACCCCATGGGCTGCCAGAAGGGCGCCGCCTGGA
>Ga0315268_10002684_pt1 | contig 19921 bp, 19 predicted proteins | sample C1_top_MG_FD_204535 | JGI IMG/M metagenome (GOLD analysis project Ga0315268, IMG submission 204535) | Sediment microbial communities from Yellowstone Lake, YNP, Wyoming, USA - C1_top | ecosystem: Environmental > Aquatic > Freshwater > Lake > Sediment | place: USA: Wyoming | collected 2017-08-01
GCTCCTCTGAAACGCATCCCAGACAACGCGCCTTCAGGAGTGGCGATCTGTCTTCCAACATCCCAGCCTGCTCTCGGTCCAGGTGTAAGTATGACTTCCATTTCGGCGTCGGCTGCGAGCTCAGCGAGCCTCTTCAGTTCCGCTCGCGTCAAGAGCGTGGACCCCATGACGACGCTTATGAGTCTGTGAACGGGCACATCCCGTTTCTTTGACTCATCAATCAGGGCTTCCAGTGTGTCGGGTCTCTCGACGCCGGAGATCTCGACACGCCAGTGACAGCCGTCCGGGAACCTTTTGGCTGATGTGGGGAGCGAATAGAGGTCTCTTCCCGGCAGGCCGATCTTCTCTAGCGCTTTCTCGATCTCTTTCATTCGCAGAACTCCGAACAAACTTCCGTACATTATCATATAATACTTCGTTGCCGAAGTGCGGCTCGATCGTTAGGGTATGCACTTAAAACGTTCCCGTTCAATAGTAGCGGATTCGGGTTTCAGGCCTTGTTCAAGCTTGGCGGTGTGATTCCTGCTCTCGTCACCCCGTTTACGGATGACGGGAAGAACGTTGATGAAGAACGCTTCAGACGCTTGATCAGTCACCTCATGAGCCTAGGCGTGACTGGGCTAGTCCCTTGCGGAACCACCGGAGAATTCCAGAACCTTTCGGAACCGGAAAGAAGACGCGTTGTGGAGATCACGATTGATGAGGCGAATGGGCGGATCCCGGTAATCGCGGGAACTGGTGCGAGTGGCACTGATCTTGCGATCGAAAAGACCAAACATGCAAAAGATGCTGGCGCAGATGCCGCCATAATCGTTACGCCGTACTATCACAAGCCCGCAAACCGGGGCCTATACGAGCACTACAGAAAGATCGCGGAAGCCGTTGATATTCCGATCGTGCTCTACAATATCCCCCAAGCAACCGGGGTCACCTTGCCCTGGCAGATCGTGGAGGATCTTGTCGATATTCCGAACATCGCCGGACTGAAGGATAGCAGCGGAGAGCTCCGGTACATCCTCACGGTCCTCGAGAAAGTCGGCGATAGACTCCCTGTCATGTGCGGGCATGACGAGGTTGTTCTACCCGCGCTCGCCGCGGGCTGTGCGGGTGTAATCTCGGCGAGCTCCAACGTGTTCCCAGATCATCATCTGAAGATTGTAAAGGCGGTTCAAGAGGGCAAGCTTGACGAGGCGAGACGAATTCAGCTAGCGATTCAGAAGATGTCTCGATTCATGGCGAAGAGCGGTCCAGTTGCAACGAAGGCCGCGCTCAACATGATGGGCATCCCTGTGGGTCCAGTTCGCCTACCATTGAGTGTCGGCGGCGAGCTGTCATATGAGGAGAAGGATGAACTGAGGCTTGATCTCGAGAAGATAGGCAAGATCAAGCGGAGAGTGGTGGAGGTCGAAGCTCCCACGGCTAAACCGTTGACTGAACGCTTCTCAGGAATCGGAATCAGCCCTGAAGAGATCCGACAGTTCACACTGAGGATCGGCGAAGCGCTCGCAGGAGAAGAACCAGAGGTCGCACACATCGACCTAATGATTGGCAAGAAGGACGGGCCGGTTGGAACCGCGTTCGCACGGGCGAAGGCCTCGCCAGCACTCGGGCATGAGCCCCTGCTTGCAATCATTGAACCGAACCTTGCAGTGAAACCCCCGACACTCCTCGTTCCGACGGTCTCGATCAAGGGGATGCGAGACGCAAGTCTCGTCTATGGGCCGGCTCAAGCCGGCGCCGCCAAAGCGGTCGTTGATAGCGTCGCTGATGGGACAATTCCAGAATCAGCAGTGGATGATATCGTGATCATCGCGAACATATTCGTTCACCCGGCGGCTGTGGATAGAAAGCGAGTCTACATCAATAACTACAAGGCGATGAGACACGCGGTCAGGCGAGCCGTTGAGGGCTGGCCCTCCTCGCAGGAACTGACAGAGAACAAGGAGAGAGCCAAGCACCCATTCAAATACACGCCATAGGCTGTCAATATCCTTGACTCGAACCATTCTCTTCGTGTGCGTCGGGAATTCGGGCAGAAGCCAAATGGCTGAAGCCATCTTCAACAAGCTGAAGCCTGATGGCTTCCGAGCAATTAGTGCTGGAACAAGACCTGCGAAGGAGGTTAACCCGCTCGTCGTACAAGTCCTCAGAGAGATCGGAATCGACGCAAGTAACGCGAGACCGAAACCGATCTCAACTGAAATGATCGCGGAAGCCGAGAAGGTCATAACGATGGGATGTGAAGCCTCAGACTTCTGCCCAGCAAGGTTCCTGTCAAGAGTCGAGGATTGGAATATCGAAGACCCGAAAGGAAAGACGCTGGACGAAATGCGATTAATACGTGATACCACTCAGGAGCACGTAAGAGAACTGTTACGGCGACTGCAGCCAACCTGAACTCAGTTCGATAAGCGGTGTTCGCATCCGCCCAAATGTTCTCGCTGATCAGCAAGTGCACGATTCCCCTTTTGCCGGTCTTGCTTGACAAGCCGGAGAGCTCTTGCGTCAAACCCAGTAAGCTATTTATCAATGGTGCGGACCTGCAGAATGCTTCATGAGCAAGAAGTCGACTTCTTTGACTCTTCTCGAAGTCTATGAACTCTTAAAGACAAAGCGGTGGGTTGACTTGACCCATGCTTTTGCTCCCGGGATTCCTCATTGGCCCGGTTTTCCGAATGAGGAACGTGAAACCCTCTACTACTACGATGAAGGTGTTGGCAAGATCGGTTCAGGTATCTACATCCATCGATATTCCCACGTAGGGCAGTGGGGCACCCACGTTGACCCACCAGCCCACTTCGTCAGGGGCTTGAGGATGCTGGATCAGATCGAAGTGAAAGAGATGATCCTACCATTGGCCGTCATCGATGTTCATGAGAAGGTGGCCAAGAACCCAGACTACTGCGTTTCGATGGAAGATGTCAAAGCTTGGGAGACAAAACATGGCCCGATCCCTGAAGGCTGCTTCGTGGCGTTGCGTACGGACTGGTCCAAGCGGTGGCCGGATGCTAAGGCCGTGGATAACGAAGACTCAGCCGGCATCAAGCACTTTCCTGGCTGGAGCATGGCGGTGCTAAAGTATCTCTACGAAGAACGAAAGATCACAGCTTCGGGTCATGAGATGACGGACAACAATCCTGGCGTGGATTGTAGCCGAGGAGATTATTCTATGGAGTTCTACGTCCTCAGCACGAATCACTATCAGATTGAATTGTTGACCAACCTGGATCAAGTGCCCGAGCTCGGCGCGCTCATTGTCGCGACTTTTCCCAAACCCAAGAATGGTACTGGCTTCCCAGCGCGGGTCTTTGCGATCCTTCCGTAGTGAAGGCGACGTGTGTTGCCTTTTGCCAAACGGACCGATCGCCTGCGACCGGAAGGCGCTTACCAAGTTCTTGCGCGGGCGCAAGAACTAGAGGCTGAAGGACATGATATCATTCATTTGGAGATCGGTGAACCCGATTTTGACACGCCCGCCAACGTGTGCCTAGCAGGCATTCGTGCCATTGCCGGGGGGCAGACACGCTACAACCCGCCTGTAGGCTTGTCCTCGCTCCGCGAAATCATCGCAGATCAAGCTGGCAAGAAGCGAGGCATCCGTATTACTCCGAAGCAGGTGGTCATCAGCCCAGGTGCGAAACCCAACCTTTTCTTTCCCACTCTGGCTTTGGTTAATCCTGGCGACGAAGTTGTCTATCCCAACCCGGGTTTTCCAACCTATGAAGCCATGATCGGGATCGCTGGCGGTATCCCCGTGCCGGTGCCGTTGGTCGAATCCAATTCGTTCTCGTTTGATCTGAAGACCTTTGACCGGCTCGTGAACGAGCGAACTCGACTGATTGTTCTGAATTCACCCAGCAATCCGACGGGCGGCGTGATACCCTTCGCAGACTTGGAGCATATTGCAGAGATTGCACAGCGTTATGATTGTTGGGTTCTGTCGGATGAAATCTACAGTCATATGGCGTTCGATGGCCTTACGGTGCCAAGTATCGCCTCGTTGCCAGGTATGGCAGAGCGAACGATCATAGTTGACGGATTCTCTAAGACCTACGCGATGACGGGTTGGCGTCTGGGTTTCGGCATCATGCCCGAATCATTGGCTGAGCGGATGGGCCTGCTGCTTACCCATTCTGTCGGTTGTACAGCTCACTTCACGCAAATTGCAGGTGTCGAGGCATTAACTGGCCCTCAGGACCAAGCTGCTCTGATGGTCGCTGAGTACCAGCGCCGCCGCGATCTTATTGTAGATGGGCTGAACAGGCTGCCGAAGATTCACTGCCTCAAGCCTCAAGGAGCCTTCTACGCGTTCCCGAATATCCAGAAGACCAACAAGTCCTCCCAAGAGGTGGCGAACCTAATGCTGGATGGCGGAGTGGCTGTCCTACCTGGTTCCGCCTTCGGCAGCTATGGGGAAGGCTACCTGCGTGTAGTGTTCGCCAATTCGGTCGAGAACATCAAACGTGCTTTGGAACGAATGGAGAAAGTGCTGAACAAATCGCTCTAGGAAAGCGACCGGCGCCTCTCACCCCTAAGAGAGCTGAGAGGAGAAGTTCCAAGCGCACTTCATGTAGTAACTCTAGTTAAGGAAAGAAAAAAAGTAGAGAAGATGAAAGCTCGTTGGGGTTCTAGATTGGCGGTAGTTCCATGCTAGCTAGTTCTACCGGCACGCCACGCGATTTCTGGTAGAAGTACGAGATAGCGTAGATTATCAGCGCTGCCACCATGACGAAGAGCATGCTCACGACGTAGATTGGATTGATCGGGAAGCCGGCGAACGAAGGCAGGATCGTTGAGTAGGATATGAACAGTGACAGGAAGATGCCGACAACGCCGACTATGGTGATCAGCGGTACTGGCCCGATCTTGTACGTGACGATCTTTGGTGAGCTCGTGAATATGTCCTTTCGTCTATAGGGGAAGATCGCCGCCGCGAACATCACTATGGCAGCCGCAATCCACCAGCCAAAGTTCGAGTAGTACATGTAGCTGAACCATGTCGTGTATACTGTCACCCAGAGCGAGAAATAGGCAATGACCGCGTAAAGTATGACCGCGTAGTATGGAACACCTCGCTTGTCCACGCTTGCGAATTTGACTGGGATGACTCGGTCGAATGCCCATGCGAAGATGTTTCTGGTTGGAACGAAGAAGTACACAATCGCGAAGCCGATGTCGTTTAGGAACAATCCGAACGGAATTAGGAGAGCAAGAATTGGATTGTCGGTTATGAAGCTGATCAGGTACGCTGGAGAGGGCATCGCGGGCAACGGTGATTTCCCGTTCACGAAAAGAAGCGCGGAGGAAACGAGGAAGTCATGCCCGAAGACGTTGTAGATTGAAGCATAGAGGATGTAGATTAGGACGGCAAAGATGATCGGGGATACGAATATGGCGAGTCCCTGCGATCTTCTCGGATCACCTTTCACCTCACTTGCGAAGTAGGCGCTGTTCGCGTATCCGATGAAGCTCAGCATCGTGTACACAAGCCCTACCGCTGTCGCCTCGGCCGTGAAAGTGATAGGGGAACCGAGAAGGTTCGTTCCTTCCTTCACTATTGAGTCGACCGTCGTTCCTGACTTCGCATTGAAGCCTGCTACGAAAGCCGCGTTGTTGGTGGTGAGCATCATTCCGATGAAGATCACGAAGATCACTGCTTGTACGGCGAATAGCGCTATGAGGACGCGGAAGAGGTTCTTCACGGAGAGAAACATCGTCAAGATCACAAGCGTCACGATCACGGCTCCGACGATGAAGATGGTGTTCGGATCACCAAGCGCTGTGGCGAAGCCAGCATACGACTGGTCCCCTGTTGTGATCGCGAGGTTCGTGAACATCATTTGTAGTTTGAAAGCTACGGCCAAGTATGGGAATAGACCCGCCCACGTTATCATGATGACAACGAAGACAGCGTTAACCATGAACGCCAGAGAGGGATGAATGATTCTTCCAACCCAGACGTAGTCGCCGCCAGTTCTCGGCATCGCGGACGAAAGCATCCAGTACACGTATGCTACCAACAGGTTGACTGCGAGCGCTGTGAAAACTGTTGCCGTGAGATCTGCACCGGGATATGCTGAGGAAGCGTAGACGACCCAGAAGATGTTGACGAGAATGCCCATTCCGAGTAGGTTTGCGATCAAGGCGTCGTTGGCGCTGACGTTTCTGATTAGTCCTGAGGATTTTCTTACATAGAGGCCTGATTCTTTTGTCAAGTCTCTTACCTTAAGGACAAGTCTGCCGGTAGTAGCACATATAAGACTAATTACGATCTCGGAGTGGGGCTTACGTTGAGCAAGACACGTCTTTTCTTCGTCACAGATATTCACGGATCTGACAGGCTCTTCTTCAAGTTTGTGAATGCGGGGAAGGTCTACAAGGCGAATGTGCTCGTTCTCGGCGGCGACATAACCGGAAAGACCGTCACGCCCATCTTCGATCAAGGAGGTTCCTGGAAAGCTCAGTACGTCGGCACTTGGAGGGAAGTGCGTTCAGAAAGTGAGCTGAATGATCTTGAGCGGCACATCAGGGATCTGGGCAGCTACCCATATCGGACGACACAGAGCGAGTGGGAGAAACTTCGCCAGGCCGAGGCAAGCATGGAGAACGTGTTCGTTCAAGTCATGACAGCGAGTATCAGACGTTGGGTGCAGATCGCAGAGGAACGACTGAAGCCTATCGGAGCCAAGATTATCATCAACACTGGAAACGACGACCTGCCCGTGGTGGGGGACATACTTGCGCAATCGGAGTACGTGGTCTATCCAAATGAGAAGATTGTCTTGATTGACGACAAGCACGAGATGCCGAGCGCCAGTTTCTCAAACATGACTCCGTGGAGGTGCCCTGGAGATCTTTCAGAGGAGGAACTACTCTCAAAACTTGAGAAAACGACAACAGGCCTGACAGATCCCGAGAACAGCCTCTTCAACTTCCATTGTCCGCCACACGATACTCAAATCGACTTGGCACCAAGACTTGACGAAGACTTGAGGCCAATACTCACTCCAGGCGGCGAACCGGACATGGGCCACGCTGGTTCCACCTCCGTGAGACAAATGATCGAAAAACTCCAGCCACTGGCAGGCCTTCACGGACACATCCACGAGTCTCGAGGCCTCTCCAAGATCGGGAGAACGCCATGTTTCAACCCTGGAAGCGAGTACGTTACGGGCGTTCTTCGAGGACTGGTATTGAACCTGTCAGACAAGAAGCTTGACAACTATGTCTTCACAGAAGGCTGAGGATTGCATGATCCCAGTAAGGAGAGGTCTGCTCAGAGAAGGAAACGGGAATCGTAGCCTACCTTCCTCTACAACGATTTGCAAGCGTCTGGCTAGGAGCGCGTCCTAGCTTGTCACGCGAAAAGACTAACTAGCATCTCTCCTTCTCCGGGGCGGTCGCGTAGTTGCTAGTCTCGCTACCTTACGGGCGTACACAACTCACTGGACACGTACCGGAATGCGCTACGACTAGCATTGTGATCCCTAAACTGTGGCAGACAGCTTCTCAGGAGAAATCGGTAGAAGCAGCACTCAGACAACCCATTGGAGTTCCGAGACTAAGGGAACTGGCTCGCGAAAGTCGCAGTGCTGTCATAGTGACCTGTGACAGAACGAGAGGAGTCCCTAGTCGCGTCACGATTCCATTGATTCTGGAGGAACTCCGGAGCGGCGGCATGGACTTGGACCGGATCATGGTGCTGGTCGCCACCGGTCTCCACAAAGGCGAGACCATGACAGACGTAACAGAACGACTAGGCACAGAACTGGTTGGCAAGTTGGAAGTGGTAATTCATGATAGCGACGATCGGACCCGGCTAGTCGAGCTGGGAAGACTCTCTTCGGGCACGCCACTCTGGCTGAACAGATCTGTCCCCGAGAGCGATCTTGTGATAGTCGAAAGCAACGTCGAGCCTCATTTCTTCGCCGGATTCACAGGTGGCAGCAAGGTGATTCTGCCTGGAGTGGCGGGGACTGAGACGATTCTTCGAAATCATTCCTGGAAGAACATCGGCAATTCAGCTTCTCAGTATGGGGTGACTGAGAACCCTATCAGGGCTGACGCTAACGAGGCGTTGCGACAGCTGGGTAGGGCATTTGCGCTCAATATCGTCCTTGACAGGCAGAAGCGCGTCGTGCATGCGACAGCAGGAGATCCGATATCATCATTCAACTCTGTGGCTGAATCAGTAAGACAGCATTCGAGCGTCCAAGTCAAAGATTCTCCGGATGTGGTAATCACCACGAACGGCGGATATCCATTGGATAGGAATGTGTACCAATGCGTGAAGGGTATCGCCGTTCCAGAGCGAATCCTACACGGGGATTCAAGGATCATTATGGCTGGCGAATGTATGGATGGAGTTGGCCACCCGGATTTCCTAAGATTGCTAGCGAGCAACACGCCAGAAGCGGTCTATGACAAGCTCAGGGAAGGTGAAGCCCTGATCCGTGATCAGTGGGAGGTTCAGGTTCTCTGCCGCATACTACGTAAGACGCCAGTCTGTTTCATCACGAGACCCGAACTTGCCTCTGAGATAAGATCAATGCACATGGACTACGCGCAGACGATAGAGCAGGCGTTGGATTCTGCCAATCTACGTACGGGCGAGAGAGTCTTGGTTCTGCCGCAAGGACCAATGACGCTTCCAACTTTGGGGTAAGATCACAGTACAACAGCTGATAGAATGGCTGCGACGAGGATTGCGGGTAGCAGATTCCCAACTCTGATCTTTGTGATCTGAAGCAGATTCATCGCGATACCCAGAATCAGCAACCCACCCGTTGCCGTCATCTCAGTGATCATAGCTGAGGTCAGATAGGGTTCGAGCAGCGAGGCGCCCATCGTAATGCCACCTTGGTAAGCTGCGACAGGCAACGCAGAGAATAGGACTCCAATGCCAAGTGTTGAAGCGAATGCGACGGACGCTATCCCGTCCATTGCGGATTTTGTCAGTAGGACAGAGTAGTCGCCGCGCAAGCCGTCTTGAAGTGCCCCCACAATCGCCATAGGCCCGACGCAGTACAGGAGAGTGGAGGTTACGAAGGCTTTCGCGAATGTCCCACGCTCCTTGCTGAACCTAGCCTCAACTCTTACTCCAAGCCTGTCGAGTCTCTCCTCAATTCGCAGGAGCTCGCCAAGTACTCCTCCAATCACCATGCTCACGAGAACGACCAACAGGTTCTCGGTAGTTATCATCATCTTGAGACCGATCAGCGCTGTCACGAGGGCGAGCGCTTGAATAGCGATCGATTTGATTCGTTCCGGCAGCCTCTGCTTCAGCGCAAAGCCGACCAGTGTTCCAATAATGATGGCGACGACATTAGCTAAGGTTCCAAGTAGCATGCGATATCACTCGAGGACTCGTTTATGATGTGTTGACCTGTCCGGGATTGTTTCCCCCTAGGAAGTGTGATCCAACTATATACGAGATTGTTTGACTCACGGGTGGTTGTCTACCATTCAACTATTGAAGACACAGAATTGCTGCCCCTTTTCCTGAGAGTTCAAAGTTCCAACGCTCGCCCCAAGAGACCCACGCACAAATCGTGACCTTAACGACGCGCAAGGTGCTTGGAGGAATCCCATGCCAACCGACGAACCCAAGTTGTCCGAGCTAGTATATGCGCGATCTAGGCGGCGGGCGTCAGGTGTAGTATTGCCTCTGTTTCTCGATTGATGTCCTCGCGTGAGTAGAGCATGGTGCGGTATTCGCCGGTGAACCAGGCTCTTGTATGATCGTCGTAGTGCTTGCTGCCTGGTTGTCCTGACTGTCCAGGAGCCAGCAGGCTCAACGAATTCTGTAGGTTGCTCAAGTCAGCGATCATGCGGAAGGGCGGGCCGATAACGTTCTCACTGCTCAAGTCATGATAGCTGGAGCCAGTAGCCCATATCGTGGTCTGGTCGCCTCCCATGGGATACGGTCCGCGATTGAAGAACCTGTCAAGCGGCTTGACACGACCCAAGGTATGAGCATAGGTTAGCTTGTGCAGCTTCCCCCATGACCAGTCACCGACCTCAGCCCCGAATCTGGCTCTCAGAAAGCTCGCGGTCTCACTCAGGGCCAAACGCAAAATGTCGTCCCGGGTTTCACCGTGGCCAAGATCAAACCAATGCGAGGTTGGTTCAGCAAGTGTCTTCTGTAACCATTCTAAGGCCCGATGACCGAATAGGCTGATCTCCGCTAGAACTGGTGTCGGTCCCTTGCCAGCATATCGAACAGTGAGATCACCGAGCTTCCCTGAAAGCATGAGGTGGATCATTCTGCGCACAAATACCTCATAGATGGCGGCAGCTGAACTTTCGGGTGCCAGCTCCCCATCCCAATTCCTCATGATCTCAACAATAGCTTTCAATTTGGGATCGTCCACTTTCAGCTGCCCCAGATATTTGGCGACTATTCGTGCGGTGGGCGAGACTTGATCAAACTGCATGCGTTCGATGTATGCGGCATCAATCTTTTCGCAGGATTTGATCAGTTCGACGATACGTTGTGCTCGGTCGCCTATGGCATGGTCGCGACTGATGAAGTAGGGATACTTGTCGTCGGTGACGCGATTGTTCGCGGTCGCCACGTAACCTTGTGGTGGGTTGTACAGGTGCGGTAGTTCCTCAAACGGAATGTATCCGGTCCACTCGTATTCCCCTGTCCAGCCGGGCACAGGCACTCGACCCTCTCCCCTAGCGCGGATTGGTACTTTGCCCGGAAAACTGTAGCCAATGTTGCCAGCCGTGTCTGCACAGACAACGTTCTGGACCGGGGCCGCCCAGTGACGTAGAGCCTCTCTGAGCTCCAGACAACTACGCGCGCGGTTCATTCCATTCAACGCAAGTATCATCGTGTCTGGCTCAAGGGATGTCCAGCGTAAGGCCAAAGGCTGCTCGCCCGCAAAATCTGGAGCCAGCGCGTTAATCACCGGACCGTGACGTGTAATGACAACTTCCTCGACAACAGTTTCTTTGCCTTTAACCCGGATTTCCTCACGAACAACTTCCGCGTCTAACCATTCACCCTTGTATTCGCACTGCACACGACCATCACCGGTCCGGCGCAGATGCTCCATGTATAGATCCTGCACGTCCGGGAAACCATTCGTGAAACCCCAAGCAACATTCTCGTTGTGGCCGGCAACTACACCAGGAATTCCAGGAAAGGTGACGCCAGTGACATTCAAGTCGTCTCCGACCAGATGATTCTCGTACCAAATGGCAGGCATGCTGATGAGGAGATGCATGTCGTTTGCAAGCAACGGAGCGCCGGTCGTCGTGTGCGAGCCGGAGAGCACCCAATTGTTGCTACCAACGCCATCCCTAGCCGAAGGTCCAGTGAACGGTCGAGCTGCCTCAGCCCGCTCCAACGCTGTCCTCCCGACCTTAGAATAGTCCGTACCTGGGGGTACAATTGTTGGCCAATGCTCAAAGTAATCGGGCTCCAATTCGGCAGCCTTTTCCGGACCCAGGCGGGCAATCAATTGCGCGCGGAGAATCTCGGTCTCCCAATTGACCGACAGGCTCCACGACATCATCTTGACCCAGGAAAGGGAGTCGGCCACAGTCCAGGGTTCTGGTTTGTAGCGCAGAAGAGTGAACTCAATCGGCAACCGGCCTTCAGCAATGCATGAGTTGATGCCGGCGGCGTAGGCTTCCATGTCGGCACGAGGACCAGAGCCCATCAGGCTGACCTCTTTCTCCGCGACTCTTCTCATGCCTATGATACGCATCCAGCGGTCAACAGGCACCGTCACGGCACCCATCACTTCGGACAATCGGCCGGCGACGAGCCGTCGCTGAAAATCCATCTGCCAGAGACGATCTTGCGCGTGGACGAATCCCTGAGCAAACATCAGATCATGGGAATTCGCTGCGTAGATATGTGGGACACCCCGCCGATCGCGAACGATCTCCACCGGAGCTTCAATACCGGGTAATTGCAGTGTGCCCTTTGTCTGGGCCAGAGGTTTTCGCAACCAGTAGTAAACTAATCCAAGCAATCCGGATATGGTTTCCAACATCCAGCGCACATCCTATTGTCTGCAAAAACCCGCGTGGTTCTGCAGTACTGCGTAACCTGCATGTACTGTTTTCGGTCGTCTTCTTCGAGATGTCAAGCGACGTTGTACTCGATGCGCCAGGGAATTCCTAACCGCCCTCAGTTTCTACGGAGAAATGTGTGTGACACCCTCGGTGCTCACACGCAAGGATGCAACATACGACGGTTCAGATTACAACGCCCGCGCCAAGAAAAGCACACCGCCACCCACACAGTAACGAAACGATTACCGATGACGGTTCAAACTCAGATGCCCGCACCACGAGACCCACACACAACTGCTCCTCTCTCCCATTGAGGCTCAAATCCACACGGCCGGACGAAGCGAGCTGCACGTATGACACCAAAGTGGCCTTGATGCTTGCACGTGCAGCAGGATTGCTTTGCGCTATCTTGGCTTTTAGAAGCCGCTAGGTGTATGCGTCCAAGCACTAGATACTGTAGCAACAGGGATGAATTATGAGATTCCTAATTCGTATGCATTTTCCTGCGGATTCCGGAAATGAGTTGGTTCGTGATCCTAACTTCCCGAAGAAACTTGAAGGCGTATTGAACACCATCAAGCCTGAAGCAGTCTACTTTACTCCGTTGGACGGCGACCGGGGCGTGTACATGGTGGTTGACATCGCTAGTGCGGACATGGTTGCGGGGATTTCTGAACCGTTTTGGCAAATGTTCAGATGCAAGTTAGAGTTGACTCCAGTAATGGTCCTGGAGGACCTTAAGAAAGCGCTCCAGAACCCTATGAAGTAAAGCCACGCTTCTAGATGAAAGGATATGAAAAGCTGTTCCGCCATTATCCTAACGGCTGATCAGTTCGAGGACATGGAGGTATTCTTCCCGTATTTCCGATTGCTCGAGGAAGACGTGAAAGTGCACGTGGCAGCCCCCAGTAGAGAAACAATTCACGGGGAACATGGTTACGCACTAAATCCTGACAAGACTCTGGACGAAGTCGATCCTGACGACTATGACCTTCTCATAATTCCCGGCGGTTCCCCTGACGGGGCTCCCACTTCCGTGCGCAACCATCCAAAAGCCCTTTCAATCACAAAATCGTTCTTCGCCAAAAACAAAAGTGTGGCATCGATTTGCCACGGTCCCTACACTCTTGTTTCTGCCAACGTCATAAAGGGAAGGCGTCTAACATCTTACTGGCACGATGGAGTGCCAGAAGAGATCAAAGCGGCAGGAGGAGTTTACGAGGACAAAGAGGTGGTCGTTGATGGCAATCTGATCACCTCACGATGGCCACCAGATCTTCCCGCTTTCATGCACGAAGTCATGAATGCAGTCAAGAAGATCAGAAAATGATGGCGACGAGTCCTAAACAGTCGACTTCAGTATCCAACTAATGGTGTGTGCGCACCAAGCGACCTTCATTACTCGATCTCCACTAACGCCACTAACGCTTTTGGCTAGAAGCAGAAGCCGAAGTCACATAGTAGTGCACGGAGCCAGTTCCAAATGTCCGTGAGCGCCTTCAGGATCGAGTTAGGCGGTACAATCTCTTGGCAGACTCCATAGGGAACGGGCAGGTAGCCTCCAATGTGGGTCCATGTTGTCGTGCAAGTCGACTGTAGAGTCGAATCTGTAAAGATCGAGTATGATGTGACTTGAAGTGCGGCGCTTCCCTGCATACAGTAGGATGCTACGCCCGTCTTGATTTCTCCTGTGACTTGGACGTGCAGTCCATCGACACGCAGAGTGTCTGGGGCATCAATCAAGAGGTAGTCTGTACCGGTACCGTCGGCTCGGATAAGCCAGCAACCTGCCTCGACACCGGGATGCATTGTTCCAGTGACCGTCAACGTTTCGGCTGACGTCAACGTGAAGATAGATGCTAGGGCCACGACGAGCAGAAGTACGACCAGCGATGAAGAAGCTCGCAAGTCACTTCGACAGAAGAATGGTTTGGACATATGTCAACTTTCTGCAAGAACATCTCATCGGTCACTGTGAGTCTTACGTCCATAGAGTTCAGGCCGCCGGTGCGGAGGATACACTTCATAGCCCACAGCCGACCAAACCGTCGTCCGTCGTCGTTTTCGTCATTTTGTGTGTGGAATGGTTGGTGCGGCCGTCGTGATTTGAACCGTTGATTTGTGTCGTGTGCGCGCCAAGAAAAGACACATACGAGCGTTGCCGAAATAGGTTTAGTCTCCGCTAAGAAGAGTGGTGTTGAGTCACTGGAATCCTTCTACCACACACTACTGCCGTCTGTCTTCGGCTCGTTCGGAATTGTATGGCATAAGACAGAAAATGGGCCGAAGGTTCAGAGAGTATTCCTCCCGAACGAAAAGACTCGGGTGGAAAAACTCATTCACGCAGAGTTCGTCGACTCCAATCCCATGTCATGTCATGATATCTCGGAGCTCGGCGAACGAATCCAGAGGTTTCTCAAAAGCGAATCCATAAAATTCGAATTGGGCATCGTGAGCCTTGGAATCTGCTCTGCATTCCAAAGGAGAGTACTCCTAGCGGAATACGAAATTCCGAGAGGATGGATCAGCACTTATGGAAGGATATCAAAGAATCTGGGAATTCCAAACGGAGCACGTGCAGTTGGCAGAGCTCTTTCCCGGAACCCTTTTCCCATAATCATTCCCTGTCATCGAGCGATTAGATCCGATGGTGAACTTGGGGGATTTCAAGGCGGACTGAGGATGAAGAGGGCTCTGCTTGAATATGAAGGCGTGAGCATCTCAGATAAAGGAAAGGTTCTCACTACTAGGATCTACTACTGAAGCTATCACGGAATTTGTGTGCGCACCAAGTGAGGCACGCACGCCCGCTTGGTCCATGTCGGAAAGTAGGGAATAACTTCGATAACTATTTGTTATGGTGCGCTGGTTTGGCCCAGTCTCGTGTCGTCACGGTGAAGTATCGCTGGGTTGTCCTTTCAGTAACGACGGTCGGCGTTTTCATGGCCGGCCTTGACACACGTATAGTTCTAATTGGGCTTCCCACGATCGCGGAATCGCTACGCGCGGACCTCGAGACGCTGCTATGGGTGACTCAAGGGTACCAGATTGCGATAACTATCGGCCTGCTGTTCTTGGGACGATTCAGTGACATCTTTGGTCGAGTGAAGATCTACAACCTCGGCTTTGCATTCTTCACCCTGGGCTCGGGGTTATGCCTTCTTTCCCAAACAGGACAACAGCTCGTGATCTTCCGAGTCATCCAAGGAATCGGCGGCGCAATGCTGATCGCTAACAGTTTCGCACTAATCACCGACGCCACGCCGCCCGCGGAGCTTGGCTTCGCACTTGGAGTCAATCAAATCGCGTTCGTACTGGGCGCGGTTCTTGGACTGACAGTAGGCGGGGTACTGATCGAAACCGCCGGATGGAGATACATATTTGCAATGAACCTCCCGATCGGCATCTTTGGCACTCTCTGGGCTCACCTTCGTCTTCGAGAAACCGCCCAGACGGAAAGGCAAGCGAGTCTTGATTACCTAGGCCTCTGCCTGTTCACGACCTCTCTGACGTCACTTCTACTGGTAATCAGCCTCGCCACAATGGCCGCAATCGGCAACACCGAAGCCGCGATTCTGTACTTGATTAGTTTGGTGACTTTCGCCTTGTTCCTCTATTTCGAGCCGAGGAAATCTGAGCCGCTTCTCGATATGCGGCTTTTCAAGATCCGCCTTTTCTCAGCCGGAAACGTCAGTCAACTCTTGTATTCGCTTGGTTTTGGGGCTCTAAGCCTCATAGTGATTCTTTACTTCCAACTCATCCGGGGATATGACGCACTCACAGCCGGGCTTCTGTTCCTCCCGTTAGATCTTGCCTTCGTCAGCATAGGCCCAATAAGCGGGAGACTCTCTGACCGATACGGCACACGCGGATTCGCCACTTTGGGAATGGGAGTGGGCGCCGTTGGCTACGTTGCTCTCGCATTTCTCGTAACCGCTACCACTCCACTAATTCAGATCGAGATCATGCTCATAATAGTCGGACTGGGACTAGGGCTCTTCATGTCGCCAAACATCAGCTCCATCATGGGATCCGTTCCCCCTAAACGCCGCGGCGTCGCGTCAGCGATCAGAGCAACTCTCTTCAATACTGGCAATGTGGTAAGCATCGGTCTCGTAGCATACATCATTACCACAGCCATCCCGTACCAAGTTGTCTCCGGAATAATCAGCGGCGGATACACTACGCTCACGCCGAACGAGTCGACCGGTTTCGTGACCGGCATGGGACGAGCGTTTATGGTTGCAGCCGCCATTACTCTAGTTGGCATGTTTGTTTCGAGCCTACGAGGGCGCGAAATCAGGACCCGGACAATCGCCTCCTAGGCGGCCGTATCTGCGAGATCTCGTACGTAGTCATCTCGTGGAAAGATATTTATGCTGGCAAACCATTGAACCGCGTTTGACTTTAGGTGTCTCCGGTACGCGGACAGTAGTGCACAATGAACAATGCCGGCTATTTCCTGTCTGTGCGCAAGGGACACAGACGCAGAAGTAGATGCCCGCACGTATCGGTAAAGGACTTGAGGCTGGTCGATTATGGAGACGTCTCTGACGAAGCCCCCGCAGGCTCACGATTGGTTGAGTTCCACAATGAAGCTATACCCGTGTGGTTGAAAGCCCAAGCCGTCATAGAAGCGGTGGGCGGCCTCCCGCTTGAGATTGCTCGACAGAGCCAACTTGTAGCAGCCTCTTTCCCGGCAGCGGTTCATGGCGAACTGCATCATTTGCTTACCGATCCCCTTGCCCCGCCAATCTCGGTGCACTACCACATCTTCTACGACGCCCGACGGCGCTCCCATGTGTGCGAGGTTATCCATGATCAGCAGTGCAAATGTGCCAACAATCGATTTACCCGACTTGGCAACGTAGATTCTGTAGTCGGGATAGTTTCCCATCCGCGCGAAGAGCAACCGGGCCTCTTCGATCGAGATGACACGAGCGTCATCTTCGACTTCAGCGTATAGGGCAAGGATCGATGCCAAATCCGTCTCGGATGCGGCTTGAATTTCGAAGCCCAATTTCGGCGCCTCAGTGAAACAGTCTGAAGTCGTACCCGCGCAAAAACCTATTCGCTCTATTGCTCCGGACCGGAAGACAACATCGGAAACCCGTCTTTGCACCCTAACGAGAGTTTCCATCATGCGGCGCTCGTGGACTCCGTGCGCACATGCATTTTGCTTATCGACAAGCGATGGCCCTGAGAACATTGGCTTTCGCAAAAGCTGGCCTTGAGATTCTTCCCTTTTTGCTTGGTGCAGAGATATGGGCATCTGTCGGTCGTCACTAGTCTTAGTAGAGTGACGCTGCTTGGCCGAAAGATCTGTTGTCGGAGTCGTCATAGTCCTGGCCCTGTTGCTGATTGGACTTCTCTTCGTTCTTCCGATGCTGGGAATGAGTATGATGACGTGGGGAGGAATGATGGGCGGTTGGGGCGCGTGGGGCTACCCAACTAGGGTAGGCTGGGGATTCATGTTCGCGGGCATGCTCGTTCTGTTTCTCTTCATCGCGCTGTTGGTCGTCGGCGCCTACTTACTACTGACACATTGGGAGCATGCAGGCGATACCGAGAAGGCGCTTTCGATTCTGAATGAACGCTACGCAAAAGGCGAGCTGACTGAGAAGCAGTACCGTGAGATGAAAGAGCACCTCACCAAGAAGTGACTTAACTTGGACAGACGCACTACAGGAATCGTCCTCATTGCAGTCGGAATCATGGGTCTTCTTAGCATCTCTCTTTACGCAGGCTGGGCTTGGAACAGCACGCGAACGTACGGATCACCATGGAATACTGGAATGATGGGGTACGGGCAGCCTCAGACCCCGGCGTCTACGCCGATCACTCTTGACGAAGCGAAGGCGATTGCCCAGCAGTATCTCGTCTCTCTAGGGAACCCTAACCTAGCCGTCAAAGAGATAATGGAATTTCAGTACAACTTCTATGTCATCTTCTACGAGAAAGACTCCGGTCTCGGTGCCTTTGAGATGCTGATCTGGAAGCAAGCGCCATCCTCAGAAATGATGGGTGGCAACATGCGAATGGGCGCCGGCATGATGGGTGGTGGAATAGTGGCCGGCGACATCGTGCCTGAACCCGGACCGAACATGATGTGGAACACCAAGTACAGTATGATGCGGGGCATGATGGGACCAGGTCGACAGACAGATATCTCGGGTCAGATGCAGGTCAGCGAACAGGACGCCAAATCCATCGCCGAGACCTATCTATCACAGAACTTCCCTGGATCACATGTCGAGGGCATCACTCACTTCTACGGTTACTACACAATCGATTTCCAGAAGGACGGCAAGATCGTTGGCATGCTCAGCGTGAACGGATACAGTGGAGAAGTATGGTATCATTCTTGGCATGGCGCCTTTATCCAAGAAGTCGAACTGGGTTAGACACATGCTCGATACCCAATGATCGTCCGAACGCTCTGGTGCTTATATACTGATAAGTTGACGTCCGTTTTTCTTTGTAAATGGCAAGCTCACTAGCCAAATAGGCATAGTTCGTAGCATGCCTCAACGAGCTGGAACTTACGTTTGACAAATCGCAGGCGAACAGCGAAGAAGGGTCACGGCGGGATCTTGGCGTTTCTGCTGCTTCTCGCCATCTCCGGGGGAATTGCCTTTCTGGTTTCCTCTCCAATGCCTCTCCACTCAGTCGTTCAGCCATCTGTTCCTTCGACAAATGACGGTTCACAACCAGTGTCAACGGGAGACGCGTTTTTCGGCAGTATCGTAAACGCTCACATGGCTGGGAGCACAGGAGGAATTGTCCAGGCTGACACAAACTGCAAGCCTGTGGAGCACGGCCTGACAAACTGCATCGCGATAATCACAGGCTCTGATGGAACTGAGCTTCACTTCAACTATACGCACGACATGTCGAATCAAGCGTGCCTCGCCGCAGGAGACCATGTTACAATAGAGCTTCTTGGCGATGGAAATGTAGAGGTCATCAGAGGATAGCCTGTTTTGAATCCTCTTCCGCTAATCTCTCTAGGGCTGATTGACGGACTGAATATCTGCTCGCTTGGACTGCTTGGATTGTTTCTAAGCCTAATGTACTCGACTCAGACTGACCGCAACACGATCTTGGGCTATGGCGCGGTCTACATAGGGAGCGTCTTTCTTTCCTATGTGATGGTGGGACTCGGGGTCACGTTACTCTTCATCACGCTTCCTTCCGTGCCGCATTTTCTTGCAAGGATCGCGGCTGCTGGAATGCTTGCGATTGGTGCCGCTAACATTGTCAACTATTTTCGGCCACATACGATCCCACTCATGATGGGATCTGTCTCGCATGCGCTCAGCTCAAGAGCTGTACGTTTCATGAAGGCTGGCGGAGTTCCTGCGGTTTTCGCAGCGGGCATTCTGATAGGATTTCACAACTTTCCTTGTGCCTGCACGGGCGGTGTTTACATGACCTTCCTATCTCTCATATCTGGCTCGCCCCTCAAGATTCCTTACCTTCTTGCATACAATGCCGTCTTCATTCTACCACTGACCGCGATCTTGGTCGTATTCTCCAGCAAGAAGGCAATTATGAAGTTCAGGAAAATGCATGCGAGAAGTGCGTCCACGACGACGTTGCTTCTTGGGACAGCGATGGCGACAGTAGGAATACTCCTGTTGACCGCGATAATGCTAGGAGTACAATAGACACATTCAACGCTGAATTCTCGGCTTAATCGGTATTGCTCGATGTTGTTCTCTCGCTTCCATGTCTGTCTGCCTGTTCTCTCTCTTTTGCCCTTGTGTGTGCGCGGGTCTCATGGTGTCGAGATGAAAACTCTCGGCGCCTGGAAGCTTTCTTCTAGCTAGCTTCTCGAATTGATGTGTGGCCGGCCAAGCCCGAACGCCCGCTGAGCCAGCAT
>Ga0315268_10002685_pt1 | contig 19920 bp, 17 predicted proteins | sample C1_top_MG_FD_204535 | JGI IMG/M metagenome (GOLD analysis project Ga0315268, IMG submission 204535) | Sediment microbial communities from Yellowstone Lake, YNP, Wyoming, USA - C1_top | ecosystem: Environmental > Aquatic > Freshwater > Lake > Sediment | place: USA: Wyoming | collected 2017-08-01
CCAGCAACGTCCCCCAGATCCCCATCGCGTCATTGCGTGCTCCCGCTGGCAACGCCGCCACCAAGAGGCCGCACGTCGAGCACATTACCGTACGCGCAGAAATGAGTCGCAACTGTAGTACTAGGCGTTCAGGCCACGATCTGCGTGCCGTCCAATGCCCCGGCAGTCAAGAAGGAAGGCATCGCGCGCCGCGGCGCGCGCGTGCTCGACGATGCCGTCGATTACGACGACGCGATGGTGCGGGCGCGCGCCCTCGCCGCCGAGACCGGCGCTACCTTCGTCCATCCGTGCCTCGGCGTGCCGCTGCTCGCCGGTCAGGGCACGGTCGCCAGCGAGGTGCTCGACGAATTGCCCAGCATGCGGACGCTGCTCGTCTGCGTCGGCGGCGGCGGATTGCTCGGCGGCGTGGGCGCCCTGCTGCTGAGCGAAGCGCCGCATGTGCGCGTGATCGGCGTGCAGAGCGAACATACCGACGCGATGTCGCGCGCCATCGAAGCCGGCCACGTGGTCGAAATCGAATATCGGCCGACGCTCGCCGATGGCCTGGCCGGGCAGATCGATGACGACGCGCTCGCCATCGGGCAAGCGACGCTCGAGTCGATCGTGACCGTCACCGAGGAAGAGATCGCCAGCGCCATCGCGTGGCTCTGGCTGGCCGAAGGCATCCGCGCCGAAGGGTCCGGCGCCGTCTGCGTGGCGGCGTTGCGCGCCGGACGCCTGCGTCACCTCGCGCCTCCGATCGCCGCCATCGTGAGCGGCGGCAACATCGACGAACAGCGGCTGCAGGGAATTCTCGCGAAGGCAGAGTAGGCCCAGCCGGCGTTCGGGTGCGCCAGCTTCGATTACCTTCCATCGCATCCACCATCTGCCATCTGCCGTTAGCCGTCTGCCGTCTGCCGTCTGCCGTCTGCCGTCTGCCGTCCGCCATCTGCCATCCGCATCCCGTGAGCCTCTCCCTCACCTTCCTCGGCACCTCCGCCTCGCGCCCCACCGTGGAACGCGGGGTGGCGGCCGTCGCATTGGTGCGCGAGGGCGAGACCATGCTCGTCGACTGCGGCGAGGGCACGCAGCGGCAGATGATGCGCTACGGTGTGTCGTTCAACTTCGGCGACCTGTTCTTCACGCATTTCCACACCGATCACGTGCTCGGCGCCATCGGGCTGATACGCACGCTGTCGCTGCAGGGGCGCACGGAGCCGCTGCGCATCTGGGGACCGCGCGGCCTTGCGCAATTGATGAAGCGCGCCGATGCCCTGGGCGGCGAACGCCTCACCTACCCGGTGGACGTGAACGAACTCGCGCCGGGGCAGGCGGTCAAACGGAAGGACTACGCCATGATGCCGTACGCGGTGGAGCATCGCGGGGCCGTCGCCGTGGGGTACGCGCTCATCGAGGACGAGCGGCGCGGACGCTTCAATCCGGACCTCGCGCGCTCGCTGGGCATTCCCGAGGGACCGTTGTGGGGCAAGATCCACAAGGGTGAAGCCATCGTGCTCGAGGATGGCCGCATCATCGAGCCATCGGTGCTCGTCGGCCCCACGCGCGCCGGCCGCCGGGTGGTGATCACCGGCGACACGCGCCCGTGCGCGGCCACCATCGAGGTGGCGCAGGGCGCCAACCTGCTGGTGCATGAGAGCACGTTCGGCGACGAAGAAGCGGAGCGCGCCCTCGAGACCGGACACAGCACGGCGCGCGAGGCAGCGCAGGTGGCCGCGGCGGCCGGCGTCGCGCAACTCGCACTGACGCACTTTTCGGCCCGCTATTCGCGCGACCCGTCGCCGCTCGACCGCGAAGCCCGCGAGGTCTTTTCGCGTATCGCCATCGCGCGCGACGGCATGGAACTCGCGGTGCCCTTTGCCGACGAGGCCACCGCGGACTGACCGCGGTCAGCCGAGCGGAGCGAGTGCGCCGAGCGGAAGCGGCTGCCGGTTGCTGAAGCCCGTGTCGTACTCATGCCAGTGTGTCACCGCGCTCTCGCCCAGCATCCAGCAAAAGTAGACTGCGCGACCGTCGAGCGTGCCGGGAAAATCGACGAGCCCCACATCGATGCCGCGTACTTCGACGCCGAGTTCGGTCAGTTCGCGCACGCAACCGTCGATCTCGGCGGCCAGCCGCTGCGTTTCGCGCTGCCAGCGTTCGGCCTCGGTGTTCTCCAGTGCGTTGTCGTGGCTGGTCAGGTCGACCTGGCGCACGGCGTCTTCCCAGTGGCGGTAGTGGTCCACGAGATCCGCCACGATGCGGCGGACGAGCGGCAGCGCGCGATTGGCTTGGGTCGCGGTGTACGGCAGCGCGACCTTCAGCTTGGGTTCCTGGCGCTTGATGCGCACCGTGCCTCCTTCCGGGATATCTCGAGCCGGCGCAGGCCGCGCACCGGGACGCTGTCGTGCCGACGACGCCCACTGGAAGCATCGGGATGGACACGGCGATTCTCCAGCCGCCGCCGTGCTACTGGCACCAGCAGGGGCCGGCCACGCAGGCGCGGCGCCTGCACGATGCGGCTCTGCTCGGAGTAAAGCGACGCGTCGTCGAAGGCGCGCATCAGCGCTGCGCGCCCCGCCCGGCTCAACGCCGGCGCGTCGAGCCAGAAGATGCGCCGCACGGGCCCCTGCACCACCCCCACCGGCCACTCATGCTCGCCGTCGCGCAGCGCCAGCGTGGCCCGTTCACCGCCCGACGTATCGCTGCGCGCCACCAGTTCGAACCGCTCCCGCGGCCAGCGGTACAGCGGCGACGCGCCGAGCGGCAACTCATCGCGCACGTCGCGCCACCACGCCGGCTCCGCCACGCGCAGCAACGGTAGCGGAATGGTGATGCCGCCCGCGTTTCCCCCAAGGCCGGGAACGACGAATCGCACATGCGGCACACGATCCTGCGCCGCAATGGTGAAGCTCCCCGGATTGAACTCGAAATGTTCGATCGCCGACCGGGCAGCGTCCCCCTTGGTCCCGGCGGCCGTGAGCAGCGAGTCGCGCTCGCCGCGCCACACCGAATCGGCGACGGGTACGACGCGCCGCTCCTCGACCGCGCCAAAGAGGCCGCGCACCGAGAGTTCCTGGCCCGACCGCAGGTCGATGACGCCACCGTGCGCACCGTGCCGGCTGGAGCCGCCGCGCACGTCGATATCGGTGAGGTGTTCGTACGAGGCGTACGGGCCGTGCACGTCGAGCACGCGCAGTTCGGCGATGGCCGACGTGCGGGGATGCGGGGCGCCGTCCTCGTCGGGCGCGAGCGGTCGTTCGCCGGGGTGCTCGCTCGCAAACCGCTCGGCCATGCCCGCCACTTCGCCGTCCGAGAGCAACGCCGAGGAGTCGCCCGAAATCAGGTCGCGGCGGAAGAGGCGCTGACCGACGAAGACGGCGTCATAGTACGACCGGTCATCATCGGCGACGTAGAGTTCGTGAAAGCGACCCCGGTCACGAGCCAGCACCAGAGGGGCGCCCCGCATGCGGATGCCGCGGGCGTCCGACGTCACCCAGAAGGTGGAATCGGCATTGGCAACGAGAAACTCGGCGCGCGGCGCCGGCCGTTGCGGCGCGCGACAGCTCGCCACGAGGACGAGCAGGGGGAAAAGGCGGCGTGGTGGCACGCCGCAATATAGCAACGCCCGGGGGTCGCTCGTCGAGCGCGCCGCCGTGTAGTTTGCACCCCATGCGCTACGGTTTCCTGCTTTCCTTCGTCGCCTGGGCGTCTCCGGTGGCCGCGCAAGCGCCGGCCTCGAACAGCAAGGCGTCCGCAGCCGTCCCGGCGCGTTTCATCGAGTCGCCCATCGTGCGCGGCCTGTACGTCAACCGGTTCGCGGCGCAAAGCGCCAAGCGCATGCGTGAACTCGTCGCGCTGGCCGACGCCACCGAAATCAACGCGTTCGTCATCGATATCAAGGACGAGTTCGGCATCAACTACGTATCGGCCGACCCGGTGGTGCAACGCAACGCGGGACGTGCGGGAGCCATCGGCAACCTGCGCGCACTGCTCGATACGCTGCGTTCGCACCAGATTCTCGCCATCGCTCGCATCGTCGCGTTCAAGGACTCGGTGACGGCGCGCGTCAATCCGCAGTGGACCATCCGAAAGGCCGACGGCAGCGCCTGGCGCGACAAGCAGGGACTCGCCTGGGTGAACCCGTATCAGCGGGAGTTGTGGGATTACAACGTCCGCATCGCCGAAGAGGCGATACGGCTCGGTTTCGGCGAAGTTCAGTTTGACTACATTCGTTTTCCTGAACCGTACAAGTCGTTGCCACAACAAGTCTTTCCTGATGCCAGTGGACAAGACAAATCCGCCGCGCTGGCCGACTTCGTGCGCTACGCCAAAGCGCGCATCTCCAAACTGGGCGTGCGCACCACGATCGACGTGTTCGGGCTGGTCACCTCAATTGCCGGCGCGCTCGAGATCGGTCAGCAGTGGGAAGCCCTGTCGCCGCAGGCCGACGTGATGCTCCCGATGGTCTATCCGTCGCACTATCCGCATGGCGCGTTCAACGTGTCGCGACCGAACGCCGAGCCGTACCAGGTCGTCGTGGCCGCCGTCGCTCGGGCGCACGCGCGCGACGAGAAGCTCGGCATTCGGACTCCCGAGCACGTGCGGCCCTGGCTGCAGGCGTTCTCCATCGGGCAGCCTCCGTACGGCGCCGCGGAGATTCGCGCCCAGAAACAGGCCGTGTACGATGCCGGGTACGATGGTTGGGTGCTCTGGCATCCCGGCTCGAAGTACGACGCGTTCGTCGGCGGGCTCGACAAGGAACTCGTAAGCCGCAAGCACGGGACGGCGGGCAAGTAGCCGTCACCGCGCGTGCAAGGCTGAAGCCTACGATCCGGCGATCGCCGCCACGCCCGCGATGAGCCGCTCGATCTCCTCGTCGGTCGTGTAGCACGAACACCCCGCGCGAATCATGCCGTGCGGCTGCAGTCCCAGCCGTTGCACCACCGTCGAGGCGTAGTAGTCGCCGTGCGAGACAAAGACGCCTTGCGCGGCCAGGGCGCGCGCCGCGGACTCGGGCGTGACACCGTCGATGGTGAACGCCATCGTGGGCGTGCGCGGACGGCCCGGCGGCGGGCCGTGCCGCGTGACGCCCGTGACGGTGCCAAGTTCATGCCAGAGGCGCGCGAAAAGCTGTTCGCCGCGCGCATGCAGTTCGGTCATGGCATTCACGATCCTCTCGCGCTGGCCGTCCCCGGCGCCGAGTGCACCCAGGAAATGCACGGCCGCCGCGGCGCCCACAATCCCTTCGTGGTTCTGCGTGCCCGTCTCGAGCCGTTCGGGCACGGTGTCGGGCGCCGGCTCCAGCTTGGGCACGTCGAGCGCCGCAAGGCGCTGCGCCTTGCCATAGAGCACGCCGATGTGCGGTCCGTAGAACTTGTACGCCGAGCACCCGAGGAAGTCGCAGTCGAACGCCTGCACGTCGACCACGCCGTGCGGCGTGTAGTGCACCGCGTCGACAAAGCAGAGCGCCCCGGCGTCGTGCGCGAGGCGCGCCGCGCGGGTGACATCGGGTTTGGTCCCGAGTGCGTTGGACCCGGCGGTGATGGCGAGCAGCCGGGTGCGCGGCGTGAGCAGGCGCTCGAGCGCCACAAAGTCGAGTTCGTACGTCTCGAGATTGAGGGGTACCACGCGAATGGTGATGCCGCGTTCCCGCTCGAGCGCGCGCCACGGCGCCTGATTGGCGTGGTGGTCGAGTTCGGTGATGACCACCTCGTCGCCCGGCCCCCAGGCGCGTCCCAGCGAACGCGCGAGATGGAACGTGAGCGTGGTCATGTTGGCCCCGAACGCCACCTCGTGCGGCGCGGCATTCAGCAGCGCGCCGAGCGCGGCGCGGGCCTCGGCGATGGCGACATCGGTTTCCTCGCTCGTCGGGTAGGCCCACTGCGTGTTCGCGTTGTGGTGGAACAGGTAGTCGGACATGGCGTCCACCACCCCACGCGGCACCTGCGTGCCGCCGGGACCGTCGAAGTACGCAACGCGCTGACCGCGATGCAGGCGCTGCAGCGCGGGGAAGTGGGCGCGGATGGCGTCCACCACCGGCACGTCGTGGATGGTGCGGCTCATCGGATTTCTCCTCCCGTCATCTGTTCGAGGTACTTCACGGCTTCGACGTGATCGGCCTCTTCGCCGAGCGCCGCGTGCGCGGCGCGGAAGAGTTCCGCGGTGAGCTGCATCAGCGGCGAGGTGACCTTCTGGTCGCGGGCCACCTGCGCGGCGATCCCGACGTCCTTGTCGAGCAGGGCGAGGCGGAACGTCCGCGGAAAGGCGCGCGTGAGCACGCGTTCGGGAAAGAGGTTCATCGACGAGTTGGAACGCCCGCTCGACGCGTTGATGACGTCGAGTGCGACGCTCGGCTTCACCCCGGCGCGCGCGAGCGCCAGCAGCCCTTCGCCGGCGCTCCAGATGTGCACGGCAAGCAGCGCGTTGTTGACCGCCTTGAGCGCGTCGCCGGCGCCGACGGCACCGCAATGCACGATCTTCTCGCCCATCGCCTTGAGCACCGGCAGGGCGCGCTCGAGGAGCGCGGCGTCTCCGCCAACCATGATGGTGAGCCTGCCGTTCTCCGCCCCGACCACGCCGCCCGACACCGGCGCATCGATGAACCCGATGCCGCGTTCGGCCAGCTTCGCCGCAATGCGCTGCGACGTCGCCGGGTCGCCGGAGGTGCAGTCGACGAGGAGCGTGCCGCGCGCCATGCCGGCCAGCAGGCCGTCCGGGCCATCGAGCAGCGCCTCGACTTCGCGCGATGTCGGCAGGCAGGTGAGCACGAACTCGGCGCCGCGCGCGGCATCGGCCGGCGTGGCGGCGGCGCGCACGGCGTGCGCCGCATGCGCGGCGGCGAACGCGACCGACTTGGCCGCGGTGCGATTCCACACCGCGAGCGAAATACCGGGGATCGCGAGATGGCGCGCCATCGGCGTGCCGATGGCGCCGAGACCGAGGAAGGCAATGCTCGTTGGCATGAAGCGACTCTGGAGGACGAGGGCGGGTGCGAGGACGCTCGAAATATCGCGCACGCACCGCAAAACGAAAACGCCGCCCCATGAGGCGGCGCTTTCGTTCCTTGGAGGTGGCGATCGACCGACAGGGGGACACCGGCCCCCCACCAGCGCCGGCTCTTCCCCGACTGCCGGCCGACCGTCAGTCAGTTAGTACGCTGCGGGGGACAAATGGTTTCTTCCGACCGTCTCTACAACGCAAACCAGTACGCCGCCTTCACCAGCAGCGTGTTGTCGGGCCGGGCCCGGAACAGGTCGCGCAGGTCGCGGCCCGCGTCGAACGAGCCGGGGTTGAGCGCGTCCTGCTGCCGCCCCTGCGACCAGACGAAAAAGAGCGTCGAGCCCGGCCGGTACTCCCAGCGCACCACGGTGTTGGACCGGAACTGCTTGAAGTTGAAGCCGTCGCGCCATGACGCATTGCCATATGACTTGTAGCGCCCCGCGAAGCGGCGCGCGGCGGGATCGTCGAGTTCCGTCCGGTGGCTGTAGGCGCCGGTGGCCACGAACGGCGAGGCGTACATCTGCAGGCTGAGCGTGCGCGTGGCCGTGATGTCGAGGCGCGTCGTCGCCGACGCCACGTGCTGGTCGAGCCGGGCGAAGGTGTAGTGCGTGATGCCCGCGGCATCGGTCTCGTTGCCGTACCACTGCGCGGTGTTGACCGCGTGCTGGTACGACAGGCCGACGCGGGCCTGCAGGCGGTTCGCCACGCGGATGGCGACTTCGGGGTTCACGTACGCCATCCAACTGCCGGCCGCGTCGCGCAGCTGGAACTGCGAAAATATCGTAGGCTGCACCTTCCACCGCCGGTCGCCCTCGATGCCCATCCACGCCGAGCGATTGAACGTCTGGCGCACCGCCGGGCCGCCGCGCGACACGCGGTCGTCGAACGGGGCGCCGTTGCCGTTCAGGTTGAGTCCGACGTGGCCCCACCATTGGTTGGCGAATTCGGCGTGTGCATTGAAGTTCCCGCCGAAATCCAGCAGCTGCCCGCCGGTGTTCCACTGATTCCACTGGTTGAAGTTCACCCGCGCGCTGCGATACCACGACGTCGGCGTCAGGTAGGCGAGCTGCAGCCAGTTGGACAGACCCTGCACGTCGGCGCGCGACAGGAAGCCGAGGTCGTTGATCTCGAACCCGGGCGTCGTGCGCTGGTACGACGAGGCGAAGCGCGTCTTGCCGCCACCGTTCTTGCTCAGCGACAGTTGCATGGTCGCGCCGCCCATCGATGTGGCGCTCGGGTCGTAACCCAGGCTCGACCCGGGACGCTGGTAGTTGTGCACGCCGTTCTGCTGCAGCGCATCGATGGCGGCGGCGCTCCCGTTGACGCGGCTTCCCGCCAGATAGCCGCTCACTTCGTAGTTGTTCTGCCCGAAGCGGTGCCGGGCATCGACGCCCAGCACGCGGGCGCCGCGACGCAGGACGTCCGACGACCATTGGTCGAGCGCGCGGTCGGTGGACGTCAGCATCAGTCCGATGCCGGAGTTCCCCTTGCGCAGGTCCTGCTGGACGCGGACGACGCCGTAGTTCGCCGCCGGCTCGATCGTCCGAGCGAGCGTTCCGATCTCGCGCTGCGTCATGGCGTCCATCACGCCGATCGAGAGCCCGTTCGCGAGCCGCCCGGTCACCTTGGCGGCGCCAAGAATCGTCGTGTTCAGCGGGTTGCTGGCGTCGTAGTACGTGTCGCCCAATTGCGGAGCGCGCCCGATGCGGCGCGAATAGAACAGTCCGCTGCACGTGCCGTCATTGCAGTTGAGATCGTAGCGGAAGATTCCCTGTCCTTCCAGGAAGAACGGGCGCCGTTCCTCGTAGAACTGCTCGAACGCGGTGAGGTTGAGCACCGACGGGTCGGCCTCGACCTGCCCGAAGTCGGGATTGATGGTCGCGTCGAGCGTGAGGTTGGACGTGAGGCCGTACTTGACGTCGGCGCCCAGGGTGATCGCCTGCTGCCGGCCGAAGCGGCCGTCGGCCTCGGGGTGCGACAGGTCCTTGGCCAGCGTGTAGGGCGTGGCCTCGAGACGGCGCGGCGTCGCGATGCCGTCGAGGCCGCGCAGCTCCCCGAACTGCGACACCATTCCGGTCTGGCTGCGATGGTACAGCGGCCACGAGAGCCGCGCATTGGTGCGTCCCACGTCGCGCCAGATGGCGAGGCCGAATGTGTGCGCATCGGCGCGCGGAAAGCGGAGCTGGCTGAACGGAATGCGGTACTCGGCCGTCCATGCATTCGCCTCGATGCGCGTCGCCACCGACCAGACCGCATCCCACGACACGTCCTCGTTGCCGTCGTTGCTCATGTACACGTCGCGCTGCACGCCGGCCGGGTTGACCGTAAAGCGGTAGCCCGTACGCCGGTCGTGGTACGAGTCGATCATCAGGTGCAGCCAGTCCGACTGCGTCCGGACGTCGCGGCGCGAGAGCAGCGCGAGCAGCGAGTCGGGGCGCGGGTCGAAGGCGCGCACGAAGACGTAGAGGTACCGGTCGTCGTATGTCACTCGCGCCTCGGTGCGGAAGCCGCGCGGGTCGCCGTTTTCCACCGGATCGAACTCGCGGAACGCGTCGATGACCTGCGCGGTGCGCCACGCCTCGTCGTCATCGCGGCCGTCGATGACGACGGCGTGCGCGGCGCGCGACGCCTGCGCGACGGTCGCCGTCGCCCGCGCCACGACCGGATCGGCGGGCGGCGGCGCGGCATGCGGCGGCGCGGCGGCCGGTGAGTGGGACGCAAGAGCGACCTGCGTCGCCAGGAAGAGCGTAACATGCATGGGGAGGGCCTCGGGGCGGGCGCGGCGAAGAACTGTACGGCGAGGGCGGATCACCTGTTTCGACAGCGACGGCACGCAAAGGGTTGCAGGAGGCCGCGTTGGCCCGGTACTTTGCCGCCACGTCGGTTGCACTCCCGCGATCCCGAGCCCGGACGGGTCCCATTACGCCACAGCAGAAACCCGACGCGGTAAGCCCGTGACGCGGGCCATCCCGCACGCGCCAACCTGGCGCGCCACGCTCCTCGTGGCGCTCGCCGCCTGCGGGTTCGGCTCCATCAGCGTACTCCTGGTCGTCGGTCGCGAGTACGGCCTGACGCTGGCCAGCGCGATGGCGTGGCGCTTCGTGCTCGCCACACCCTGCCTGCTGGCCATCGCCGGCGCCGGACTGCGCGACGTGTCGCGGCGGCGCGGCACGGTGCTGCTCGCGGCGGGCGGGCTCGGCCAGGTGTCGGTCAGCGCCCTCTCGCTCTCCTCGCTGCGCTGGCTCGATGTCGCCACGCTCGGCTTCCTCTTCTACACGTTTCCGGCCTGGGTAGCCGTGATTTCCGCGTTGCGCGGCCTCGAACGCGTCGACACGCGCAAGCTCACCGCGCTCGCGCTCGCGCTGGCCGGACTCGTCGTCATCATCGGGGCGCCGCGCGCCGCCGCGCTCCCGTTGGCCGGCGTGGCGTGCGCGCTCGGCGCGGCCTTCATTTACGCTGTCTACATCCCGCTGCTGCACTGGATGCGCGGCCCGCTCTCGGCGTCCGCCGCATCGGCGCTCGTCATCGCGGGCGCCGGCATCACCTACACGGTCGCCGCCGCGTGGCGCGGCGAGCTGCACGTCGCCATGCCTGGTCCCGCGTGGGCGGTCGTCATGACGCTCGCCATTGGTTCGACCGTGGTGACGTTCATCGCCTTTCTCAACGGGCTCGCCGTCCTCGGACCGGTGCGCACGGCCGTCATTTCCACCATCGAACCGTTCTACACCGCCCTGCTCGGCGCGCTCGTGCTCGGGCAGGCCGTCGGGCCGGGCACGATCGTCGGTGGCGCGCTTATCGCCACCGCCGTGCTGCTGTTGCAACGCCAGCCTTCGTCAACATGATGCCGACCGCCTCGACGAACGTCGGCCGCGACGCACGCATCGGCGCCGGCCTCACGGTGCTCGCCGCCAGCGGGTTCGCCGCGGTGTCGATTCTCACCAGCGTCGCCATGCGCACCGGCCTGTCGCTGACGGCGGTGCTGACGTGGCGATATGTACTCTCGGCGGTCGTGCTGGCTGGCTGGGTGGTGGTCCGCCGACAGGCGCGGCTCATGCCCGCCGGAGAGACGCTGCGATGGCTGGTGGTCGGCGGCGGTGGTCAGGCACTGATGGTCTATCTCGCGCTCTCGTCGCTGGCGTACATCAGCGCCGGCACGTTGGCGTTTCTGTTCTACACCTATCCGGCGTGGGTCACCGTCGTGCAGGCGCTGCGCGGCGCCGAGCGGCTCGGGGCACGGCGCGCTGGCGCGCTCGCGCTGTCGTTCGCGGGCACCGCGGTGATGGTCGGAACACCCGCGATGACCGGGTCGGCGACGCGCGGCGTCATATTGGCCCTCGCGGCGGCCGTGCTCTACGGCCTGTTGATTCCCGCGATGCAATGGATGCAGAAGGACTGGCCCGTCGCCGTGACATCGACCTGGTCGAAGATCGGCGCGGCACTCTGTTTTCTGGTGGCGTCCGCCGGGGACCGCACCTTGCAGTTCGCGCTGCCAGGCGCTGCGTGGGCGGCCATCATTGCACTCACGCTGTGGAGCACGGTGCTGCCGTCGGTCTTCTTTCTGATGGCGCTCATGCGCCTGGGGCCGGTGCGTACCGCTATCATCTCGACCGTCGAGCCGTTTCTCACGGCCCTGCTCGGCGCCGTCGTGCTCGCCCAGCCGCTGACGGCACGCACGATGACGGGGGGCATCGCGATCGTCGCCGCGGTCATCGTGCTGCAGGTCAGGCCGACGCGCGACGCCTGACGCGGTCCTCGCGCAGCAGCAGCGCGCCGCCGACCACGGCAAGGAGAGAAAAAGAGAACCACTGCATCGCGTACCCCCGGTGCGAGCCGTCGGCGAGCACGGGTTCGCCCAGTCGTACCGGGCGTCCCGTCGCGGGAGCGCTGTCCGACGTCTGCACCAGGTAGTACGGCAGCACGGGCGCACCGACGAATCGTGCCACCGCGGACGAATCGAGGGCGCGCACCACGCGCCGTGCGCCGTGCGCCGCGACGGTCTCGCGCCCCGACCACGTCTCGGCATAGCCGACGATGGTAATGGTATCGCCGTCGTGCTCGCGCCATCGCGCCGCATCGACCGTCATCGCATCGGGGGCGTATACCCAACCGCGATTGACCATCGCGCGCACACTGCTCGGCAGACGCATCGGCGTGAGCAGGTGCACCCCGGGCGATCCCTGCGAACTGCGCCCGGCCAGCGCCACCTCGCCTGCGTAGTCGAACACTCCGCGGACGCTCACGCGCCGGTAGTGGCCAAGCGCGGTGTCGGGGGACAGCGATGTCACCGCAACCGGGACATCGGCCAGCCGCTGCTCGAGCCGCGCGTTCCAGCCGCGGCGCTCGGCCAGCCGGTGCAACTGCCACACCCCGAGACGCGCGCAGGCCGCGGCAAGAACGAGGCTGATCACGATGGGAACGACGAGCGGTCGACGCGGATTCATCGCCGGGGGTAGAGGTCTTGGCAATGTACACCCATTCGGCGCCCCGACGCCGGATACTCGGCGATGTGACGTACGTCACCGCCGTAACCCGGCTTCTTGCCCTCGCGCCGTCCGGCCGGTCCGCGTACGTTAGAGCAGCACCGTACCGTCGATGCCGCGCGGCGTACCCGCAGGACTGCCGGACGTCTCAGCCAGACGCTCGGCCACACGGAATCGCCGCCGGCTTTACCGCTCTCCGTCCATGACGCCTCTCAAGTCTCCCGAGCGTCGCCTCGCTGTTGCCGCCGGCCTCCTGGCCACAGTGCTGCTCAGCTGCGGACGGGAGATCACGGCGCCCGGCACGGTACCGGTGAACGCGTTCCACCGCTTCGGGTCGCTCGCATTCAGCGCGCAGTACGACACGCCCGCGCGCGGACCGGCGCTGCTCGCGGCGCTCACGCAGGTGGCGTTCGAGCGGGTACGCGTGGTGCTGCGCCGCGAGGACGGTACCGTCGTGGTCGACACGATGGTCAACTTCCCGGTCGGCGCGGATACGTTGACGCTCTCGTTCCGCGTTCCCCTTCCAGCGGGCACGCCCGCGACTGGTGCGACCTTCAGCCTGAGCCTGGCCTACGTCAACGCGGCCGGTGACACCGTGTTCAAGGGGGGACCGGTGCCGGTGACAATCATCCCGTCGGGCGGTCCGGGCAACGCGGCGCCGGTGCAGGTTCCGGTGCAGTACACCGGCGTGGGCTCCAATGCCGTCTCGGTGTCGCTCCTGCCCAAGTCGCTGGGCGGCATGGCCGGCCAGTCGGCCACGCTCACCGCGCAGGCCCGCGATGCCGCCGGGCAGGTGATTCCCCAAACGCCACTGGTTTTTTCGAGCGCCAATCCCGCGGTCGCACAGATCCCGAATTCGAACGAGCCAACCGTCAGCTTCGTCGGCCGAGGCACGGCCTTCGTATATGTGCAGTTGCTGACCGGCCCGAGAGATTCAGCTTTGGTCACGGTCACGCTCCCGGCCTCCCGGCTGACGGCGGCGAGCGGCGATGGACAGAGCGCGCTCGTGAGCCGGACGCTGGCCCAGCCGATCGTGGCGAAAGTTGGCGCAGTGGATGGCATCGGCGTCGGTGGCGTTTCCGTGGCGTTCAGTGCGGCCAATGGTGGCTCGGTAAGCCCGGCCAGTGCGACGACGACGGCCGATGGCCTGGCGAGCACCACCTGGACGCTGGGTCCGGGCAGCGGATCGCAGACGCTCACGGTCACGGCCGCGGGGATGCAGGGATCGCCGCTCACCTTCACGGCCACGGCCAAGACGGTCGTGCCAACCCGGTTGGTGCTCAAGTCGCAGGCGCCGAACGGGACGACCGGCAAGCCACTGGCCGCCCTGACCGTCGAAGCCCAGGATGCCGACGGCAACGTGGCCCCGCTGTACACCGGGCTCGTGACCGCCACGCTGGGGGGCGGCGCCACCAACGCGACGCTGGCGGGCACGACGACCGTCTCCGCCAGCGGCGGGGTCGCCACGTTCTCCGATCTGGCGATCGCCAAGGCCGGCGCCGGTTACGTACTGACCTTCAGCGCCGGCAACCTGACCCCGGCCCTGTCGAACAGCTTCGACGTGACGGCCGAACCGGCGACGCAATTGCGCTTCGCTTCCCAGCCCGCCCTGGCGTGGTCAGTTGGTGTGACGGGGTCGTTCAGCGTCGAACTCGCGGACGCTCATGGCACCCGCGTGACCACGGCGACCACGACGCCCGTCGTGCTGTCGATCGCCACGGGACCCGCCGGGGCCACGCTGTCCGGCACCACGACCGTGGTCCCCACGGACGGCGTTGCCACGTTCCCGAATGTGCTGTTCAAGCGCGCGGGAGCGTACACACTGCTGTTCACCAGCGGCACGTTGACGTCGCTGACCTCGCCGACCATCAACGTGGTGAATGGCGTGGCGTCGAGGATCGCGTCTGTCTGGGGGGACGCACAGCGCGCCACCGCAGGTACCGCGTTGCCGCTGGCGCTGATCGCCCAGGTGACCGACACGCTCAACAATCCGGTGGCCTCGACCAGCGTGACGTGGACAGTGACCGGCGGTGGCGGATCGATCAGCAACGTGACCACCATGTCCGACGCACAGGGCCTCGTCCAGGCGCAACTCGTGCTCGGGCCGAAGGCCGGAACCAACACCGTGACCGCGGCAATCACGGACCTCAATGGTGTCGCGGCGACCTTCACGGCCCAGGGCACCGCCGACCTTGCCACGAAACTGCTGGTCACGACGCAGCCATCGACCACGCAGAGTGCCGGTGTCTCGTCGGGCACCATCAGGGTGGCCGCCGTCGACGCGTCGAACAACCTCGCGTCGAGCTTCGCGGGGTATGTCAAGGGAAAAATCGCCAGCGGACCGTCGGGCGCGACGATGGTCGGCACCGATTCCGCCCTGCTCGTCGCTGGGGTCGCGTCGTTCGACTTCGCCTTCGACAAGATGGGGACCTACACGCTGGCGTTCTCCTCGGCGGGACTCGACGGCACTACGTCGTCTTCGTTCACGGTCGGTCCCGGGCCGGCGCGGTACCTCGTGATGGATACGGGCGACGGCCAGACTGCCAGCACCGGCCAGACGCTTCCCGTGCCGATTTCGGCGCTCATCACCGATGTCTACGGCAATCCGGTGCCGGGTCGCTCGGTGACTTGGGCCGTGGCCAGCGGTGTAGGCTCGCTCACCAACACGGTCATCGTCAGCGACACCAGTGGACGCGTCAAGGCAGACTGGACGCTCGGCACCGCGGAGGGCAAGCAGACCGCAACCGTTGCCGACGCGGGCCTGACACCCACCTCGCTCACCTTCACCGCCACGGCCACCCGGCCGATGTACAGCACGCTCTCGAACGGGCCCGCCAACGTCGCACGGCAGGGGCGCGGCGATCCTTCGGCCAGCAGACCTGCCCGTAGCCGCTAAAACAGCCGCAGCTGCTCTCCCAACTGGGCCGGGTCCACCGCGACTTGGCCCAGTTGCCGTTGCAGCGCGCGCACGTCCTCGGGCGCGTGCCCGCTGAAATGGTTGTTCACGTAGCCGTACACCGTCCGCACCCTCGCGGCGATCGCCGGAATCACCGTGCGCCACGCGTCGAGTTCCCGCGTCCGGTCGTGCTGCACGCGCGAGTCGTCGGCGATGTCGCGGTCGGGGCCCATCCACCGCAGGTAGGCGAAGTCCGCGGTCGGACGGTCGGCGAGCGTGAGCATCGCCGATCGCGGAATGAACCGCGCATCGACCAGCGCGAGCGCCACGCGATGTTCGGCGAGCAGCGCGAGCACGCCGTCGTTGAGCCACGCGCGCTGGCCAAACTCCACCGCCACGTGGATGTCCGTTGGCAGCACGGGCAGAAACGCGGCGAGCGCCGGCAACTCCGACGGGCCAAAGTCCGGGCCGAGCTGGATGAGCACCGGACCGAGCTTGGGGCCAAGCTCGCGCGCGACGTCGAAGAACCGCGCCGTCTGCGCCTCGCTCCGCCGCAGGCGGTTTTCGTGCGTGATCTCCTGCGGCAGCTTGAGCGCGAAGCGGAAGTGGTCGGGAACGCGCGATGCCCAGCCGCGCACGGTCTGTACCGCCGGCGTCGCATAGAAGGTGCTGTCCACCTCCACCGTGTCGAACCCACGGGCGTAGACCGTGAGAAAGTTCGACGCCCGTGTGCGTGCGGGATAGAACGGCCCCACCCAGGCGGCATGGTTCCAGCCCTGGCAGCCGAGGCGGATGTCGGCGCTCATCGCGGCGAGGGCAGGCTGTGGTGCAGCGGCACGGTGTGGTGCAAGGAAGTCCCGGGGGAGATGCTGATACCACTGAATTGATGCATCATTTGAGGCCACGCCAGTGTGCAGGTCTTCATGTTCGCCTACCCACCTCCAACGATCCCGCCGAGCGCCCGGCGTACGAAGGCCGCGCTGACGCCGTCCTTCCGAAGCATCTCCGCGAGACGTTGCCGAATGTCTGCCGATCGCCCGAGCTTCGCCCCGGCCTTCATCGCACCGGAGTAGGCCATGCTTATGTCGGCTCCTGTGACTTCGAAACCAAGTCCATTCGCGAATCCGTCGATGGCCAGCATTCCCGATTCAATCGCGAACTCCGATTCCGATTCGGCGAAGTCGCGCGCCGCACGCGCGAGCGTCTTCGGGTCCACTGGGCTGCGCCGGGCAAGCGCGATCGCATAGTCGAGGAATCCGGCGTCCTTCGCCGCGGCAAACCACTTGCCTTCCATGCCGGGTGTCGTAACGACGAGGTCGGCGAGCACTTCGCGCGCGGCGCGGTCGGGATACCGTTTCGTCACAGCTCGGAACGTCGCGGCATACGATCCCGCGGTGTGCGCGCGCAGGCCATAGCGACGGTAGGCTTCCTCGGCGAGCCCGGACGACAGGAGTATCTCCTCGCACATCGCGTCCACGGCCCGATCGTTGGTCCACGGACTGCGACACGCCTCGGCCTGCCGAACAGCCTCCGCCTTTCTCCCCTGAGCGAGGAGCGCCTTGACGCTCCATTGCTTGTAGGGCCAGAAGGTTTCGGTCGCCAGAAGCTGCATCAACTCATCGAACCGTTGGCTGGCGAGCAGCGCACTCAGGCAGGCGGACGTTCCTTTGAAGAACGCTCGCGTCGGGCGTTCGGGAGCGAGTGCTTGCCGCGTGTCGTCCATAAGGCGGTCGGCCCACCGCGACGCAACCTCGCGCGATGCGCAAAGGTCCCCCCAGTAGTCCCCGAGGCGCTCGATGTACGGAATCTCGTCCGCCACATGCGCGGTCCAGAGGCGTTCAAGCCACACGTCGCGCGTCGCGCCATCACAGGGCGCCTGCGCGATCACCGGAACGAGCGCGGCGATCGCGTGGTTGACCGCGCTGCCGATGGCGCCCGACGAACTGTCGACCTGCTCCAGTGCCGGCGACACCCGTTCGAGAAAGACGACCGCGCCTTCGGCCGCGAGCGCAGGGTCCTTTCGCGCCACCTTCGCGATCTCGGCGACCGCCTCGCGCACCCGCGCGACGGCGAGTCGCGATCCGCGCCATCCGAACGCGTTCCGCCGGAACCGCACCTTGAACGCCCACCTGTGCGTGGTCAGCCCGCGCCCTCATCGTCGCCGCGCGCCGCCAACTCGTTCACGCACGCCTGACGCAGCGGTCCGAGTTCCTGCTCGACGATCCTCGCAATCGTCGAATCGTCCACGGCATCGTATTCGTGTCGGAGCACATTGCCCAAGCCACGAATGCCCCGCCAAGACACCTGCGGCTGCCGTTCCTCGATCATCGGACCGAGCTTCTTGGCGGCTTCGCTGATCCGTTCGAGGCACCACTCCACCGCGTCGCGCGTCTTGTCGTCGAGCTCGGCGTCAGGTTTCATGCCCTTCAGGTGGGCGCGCACCCGATCGATGTTGGTGACGATGTCCTGCAGCCGTTCGCGCGGCACCTCAGAAGGCATACACCGCCTGCGCCTCGGCGCTCGGACGCACATGAGGGCGGAGGCGGTCGCGCCTGGCGACGTCGACGTCCTGCCCCACGATCTGTTCGAGGTCAGCCGCTATTCCGGCGTAGGCGAAGAAGTCGTCGGCCACGCCCGGGGTGAGGTCGACGAACAGGTCCACGTCGCTGTCGGCTCGCTGCTCCGAACGCACGACCGAGCCGAACACCGCGACGTGGACAACGCCGCGCTCACGAAGTTCGACTTCGTGGGCGCGGAGCTTCGCGAGGATGTTCGCGAGGAGCGACATGAGAAGAACCTACTCCCGAGGGGGCTGGCCTACAACACGCCCACGCGACGGCTCGATTCCTCCGAGCGGGAGGCGCGCGGGTGGCCGGCGAACGCCCTGCGCTCGCGCCACTCGACGTCGCGCCAAAGGCTTCCTATGTGCTTCCTACGAACAGGACGCCCAGCGATCGAGTCGCCGGGCGTCTTGTTATAACATCATGTAAATCAACCACTTCCATCAGTCGGGGCGAGAGGATTTGAACCTCCGACCTCCTGCTCCCGAATGGCCGGGGCCCCGGGCCGAGTGCCGAAACGGGCGACCATTTTCTCGCAGACGTTACATGGCGTGTTAGTACATGGGCGCACACTGGTCTATCGTTCGTTCTTCTATGGTGATCGCACCCATGCGAAGTACCACGACTGGCTGCGACCGCTGATGTCCTCACGGTCAGAACTCTTGGAGACCCCGAATGATGAGACTTAGACTCGGAATGCTCGCGCTGGCATCTTCGGTAGCGCTTGCCTCGTGTACCGATTCGGGACCCGCACCGGTCGAGACGGTTGCTAATAGCAGAGCGCGTGCTTCCTCGGTGGCTGGTGCGCGCGGCTTGGGTGTGCCGGCGAATGCCCGCAAGGAGGAAGCGCTGTTTGCAAGGTTGTCGCAGACAGCGCCAAGTGCCGCCGGCATGTACTACGATTCACTGGGTACGCTCGTGGTGCGGGTTCGCGATGCTAGCGATGACAACGCGGCTAGCAACGCGGTGCGCAGCATGCTCAGCGCCATGCTGATTGTAGGGTCCGGCAGAGGGCGCGCGGCGCGCGACGTGCGCGTAGAGCGCGCGCAGTATACCTATCGCGAACTGTCCGAATGGCGCGAGCAGGTGTTCGACCTGTTCTTTGGTCGCGACCTACGCGTGACCTCGTTGGATCTTGATGAACGACAGAACCGTGTAGTTATCGGCCTGGCAGTGGACTCTTTCTCAGCCACGCGAAATGCTGTTGCTGAGAAGCTGGCCAGCGTTGGTGTCGACACCAACGCTGTGCGCTTTACGAAGGCTGCGGCGGGCCGCCCCGATGTGCTCATGGCCGCTCCCCAGCAACTTGTGGATCAAACGTCTGATCCGCTGGCCGGCGGCTTGATTCTCGATATCGACAACAACGGGACCTGGGCCAATTGCACGCTCGGTCTCGTCGCCGATCGCAATGGCCAGCGAGGGTTGATCACGAATTCTCACTGCACGTCTCAGATGTTCAATCCGGATGCGGATCAGTTCTACCAGAGATTCCCGCGACTTGTGGCGACGGCGAGTGTGGACCCGAATGCGTACACCTGCGGGGTGCAGCGCTGTCGCGGCGCTGACGCGATGTTCGCCTCTGCGGCAGCAGGAGCGAGTATGGCCGTTGGCAAGGTAGTCAAGACCCAGGCGTCAAATGGCGGCGGCTATGGCGGCGGCTGGGGCACGCTCTATGTTGATCAGGCGAAGCCGTACTTCACTGTCGTCGCCACTGGGGACGCATTGGTCGGCACGCGCATCAACAAGGTCGGCATCACGACCGGATGGACTTGGGGCGACGTGGCAGGCACCTGCGTCGACGGCTACATCCTTATGAACGGATACATCAACGTGATTCGTTGCGAGGATGAGGCAGACTACGTTGCATATGACGGAGATTGAGCTTGCCCCGAATTAATGGACGCGTGAGTGATAGGCCCTACGCGGCCTCCAGCACCTGCATCTCGTACGCCGCAGGGTTGAGATACCCCAACGTGGAATGACGGCGTTTCCGATTGTACCACGT
>Ga0315268_10002686_pt1 | contig 19918 bp, 12 predicted proteins | sample C1_top_MG_FD_204535 | JGI IMG/M metagenome (GOLD analysis project Ga0315268, IMG submission 204535) | Sediment microbial communities from Yellowstone Lake, YNP, Wyoming, USA - C1_top | ecosystem: Environmental > Aquatic > Freshwater > Lake > Sediment | place: USA: Wyoming | collected 2017-08-01
AAGTCGATCGCGGTAAAGAAGAACAGCTTGTCCTTGATGATCGGACCGCCCACCTTCGCCCCGAACTGGTTCAGCCGCTGCCGCTGCTTGGTCACCGCCTTCTGGCCGGGCGCCACTTCGTTGTTGAAGTAGTATTGGGCGTTGAATTTGTCGTTGCGGTGGTACCACCACGCGCCGCCATGAAAGTCGTTGCCGCCGCGCTTGGTCTCAAACTTGATTTGCACCGCACCTTCACCGGTTTCCCCCGCGCCGGCGGCCGCCGTGGAGATGCTGAACTCCTCGATGGTGTCAATGCGCGGGCGGACCATGGTGAAGAAGCCGTCGCTCGACTTCAAGCACTGGTCCATGTCGGTAATGCCGTCATACGTGATGGCGATGGCGCCCTTGGGCAACCCCATGAACGAGGTCGCGCGGGGCCGGCCCACGGTCTGGGCCCCCGGCATCAGTACCGCCAGGTCCAGAGTGTCGCGGGAAGTGAAAGGCAACTGAGTGATCGACTTGCCCATGATCGTCGTGCCGACCTTCGTCTCCGAGGTCTGCAGCACTTCGGCACCGGCTTCGATCACCACGGTCGAGGCCACCTCCCCGAGCACCAGTTGCACGGTGAGAGCATACTGGCCACCGACCGTGATCTTGACGGCCCGGTATTCCGCCTTCTTGAAGCCCTGCATCACCACCGTAACGGTGTAGCTACCGGGCTGCAGGTTGGCGAAGGCGAAGCCGCCGTCGCCGCTGGTCTTCGTCTCGAAGGTCCTGCCCGTGGCTTCGTCCATGGCCTTGACGTCCGCGCCTGCCACCACCGCCCCGGTCGGATCGGTTACTGCCCCGATCAACCGGCCAACGTTGGTCTGCTGCGCCAGCGCCAATCCCGTGGTAAACAACAGACAGACTGCGAGAGCGAGGAATCGAATCGTGCGAGAATTCATCAAGCACACCCCTCTGAAAAAGATTCACCTCTATTATCTTGTCCGGGGACAGGAGAGCGGGTGGTCGACAGCAAGCTGTGAGAGTGTTCGCCCTGTGGGGTTGCACATGGGAAGGAAACTCCCAAAGGATGGCGTGTCGAATCCATTCTCCTGTCCTCCGGACAAGCTCGCGTCTGGTTCGCACTTCGAAGCTGCGAAGGGGGAGGTTCTTTCACAACTGTGCATCAGGGAGAAAACGCACCACACGTTTCCTCGTGCCGACCATCCAGGCCCCCACAGGTCAGTCCACTCGACACTGCCCTGCCAGAAGATCCAAGAGGAATCGCGCTCACCTCGGGCTGAGGGGAGTCTGCGCCTCTTTTAACATGGCGAACCCCGGGAAGCTATAATCTGGAGGACACTTAGCACTCCCCAAACCAAGCGGTATTGATTGCTCGGAATTGGGATGCAAAAGTCGTAGCAGTTTCCTGAGTGATTTCTGGTTGACTACCGCATTGGCCTCAGGTAGATTGCGTACAGTTCATTCACACACGAACTACCCGGGGCTGATTCTTCGGCTCGAGAATTGGTCCCAATTTATGTTCTCTAAAGAAAAAATCTAGGCCGTCCTACGATTTTTGGTACGGATATACGAGAAATGGAAATTCATTTTTCAGGCTTTCAGCTCGACCTGACTCGCGGAGAACTCCGCAAAGACGGTATCCCCGTGCGTCTTCAGCCCCAGCCGATGAAGGTCTTGTGCCTTCTTGCCTCCCATCCCGGCCGGTTGGTGACACGCGAGGAGCTCCGAAAGGAAGTGTGGGAATCGCAGACCTTCGTGGATTTTGAGCAGGGGTTGAATACCTGCATCCGGCAGATTCGAGCCGCACTGAATGACAACCCGGATTCACCACGCTTTGTGGAGACCGTTCCGCGACGCGGATACCGTTTCATTGGCACGGTATCCGGCAACGGCGTAGCCACGGGTTCAGCCCTTGCGAGCTCCGCACCTGCACCAGAATTTGTCCAAGCCCGTTCGCACTGGAGACTCTGGTTGGCTTTGGGGGTAGCAGCCGTAGCAGTGGCAGGAAGCCTCTATGCTGGCGTGCGCTATTGGAGAGCGCTGAGTGCGGCCAAGTCGGCCAAGGTCATGCTGGCAGTCTTACCTTTCGAGGACCTGAGCCCCGAGGTTCGTGAACAATCTTTCAGCGACGGCTTGACGGAAGAGATAATCGCGCAGATTGGGGGACTCGAGCCTGCGGACCTCGGAGTAATTGCGCGTACTTCAGCTATACAGTACCGCAGCACGACCAAGAGTGTGAACCAGATCGGTGAAGAACTCGGCGTGAACTACGTCTTGGAAGGCACGGTGCGCCGCGAAGGCGACCACGTCCGCATCGTGGCTAAACTCATCCATGTCGACGATCAGACCCCCCTGTGGGTTAATACCTTCGAGAGCGATGGACAGAACCTGATTGCGCTCCAAAACCAGGTGGCCCAGCGCGTCGCGCGCACCCTGGCGCTGAAATTGTTGCCCACGGGTCGGGATTTGCTCGCTCGGATTACCACGAGCGTTCCCCAGGCCCGCGATGACTACTTGCGGGCCCGGCACCTCGCCAGGAACGGAAATACACAGAGCCTGCTGGAGAGCATCCCGCTGTATGAAGCTGCCATCCAGCACGACCCGAACTATGCCATCGCCTATGCCGGCCTTGCCGACGCGTACCTGACGCTTTCTGACCGGCGCACGATTCCCCCGCAGCGCGCATTCCCGCGCGCGAAGCAGGCCGTCCAGGAAGTTCTCGAGCTGGACCCATCGTTCGCAGAGGGTTATGCCGTGCTCGCCGCCATCCGCGCGTTTTACGACTGGGAGTGGCAGGACGCCGGATTGGACTTCCTGCGCGCCATGGAGCGGAACGCCGACAGCACCCGCGCCCATCTCATGTATGCGCGCTACCTGCGGGCCCTCGGACGTTGGGACCAGGCACTGGCGCAACTGCATGCAGCGGAAGAACTCGAGCCGGGTTCCTCAGATGTGGCCCTGAACGTGGCCGCACATTTTTACTATGCGCGGGAACCCGACCGCACGATCGAAATCACACAGAAGATTATTGCCGCAGATCCCAAATCGGCCGCCGGGCGCCGCCTGCTGGGAGTCGCCTACGAACAAAAAGGGGAGCTGGAGCAGGCTTTGACCCTGCTCCAGGAAGCGGTCCCCCTCTCCCGCAACAACTCGATGTACCTGGGCGCGCTGGGTCATGCCTATGGGCTGGCGGGGATGAAGACGGAGGCCCGAAAGGTCTTGAAGCAAATGACCGATGCAAAAACAGACTACATGTCGGCCTACGATATCGCGCTCATCCACCTCGGCCTGGGAGACGCAGAATCCGCGTTGACGTCGTTGCACAAAGCCGTCGAGGAACGGGCCGTCGCGTTGCGCTACTTGAATATTGACCCGCGCTTCGACAGCCTTCGAACAGATCCGCGTTTCCAGTCCATCGTCCAACGCGTCGGCCTGAACCAGTAAATCACCCCAGACACTCCGCTTAGAGTAACTACTTTTTCTTCTCGAGGTCTTGCACCACGAATCGGATGAGCGCTTCGAGCAGCGCCGCGCGCGGGTAGTGGTTCTGGTCCATCACAGCGCGGATGGATGAGTCGGTCAAAAATTCGAACGGAAGCGCCACGGCCAGGTGGTCGGCGCGGGCTGAGCCCAGGTAAGCGCCGCCGGGCACGAGCGTGTCGAATTTCGTCAACGTGCTGTCCTGCTTGGTGTCGTACGCTGCCAGAACCATCCAGCTCTGCTGGAGCATCTTCGATGTATTGCTCTTTTCGGAAACGGCGGCCAGCGAATAGCTCGGCACGATCGGGTTCGGATAGCGCGCGAGGAATGCCTGTCGCACGTCGCGTCGCAAGCTCTTGAACGCGGCGTTCACGTCGCCCTGGCAGTTGGTCAGATGGAGCGCGTTCATCCAGCGCTCCGCCGCGGCGGGCAGCACGTCGGCGATCGGTGATCCGCCCACCGCGCCGGCCACGCTAATGAATGCCGCCACGTCCGCCGCCGCTTCGGGGTCCTCCGCCAGCGCCACCTGCGCATCCGGCGCGCCCTTGCTGTAGCCGACCAGGATGAACTTCCGCGGATCCTTTTGTCGCTGCTCTTTCAGGAAGCTCGTAATCAGCTTGGCGTTGTTCTCGCTGCTGTCGTTCGGCATGGTGATCAAGTCCACCGTCATCCCGTACTTCTTGCGCAGGTGCTCCTGTCCCTCCTGAAATGCTGGCGCTTCGCTGGCGCAGGAGCTCATCACACCGGGGACAATCAGCACGCGGTATTGCGCCGAAAGCGGTTCGAGCGTGACCTTGCCTTCCTGCGCGCCTTCCAGGTATTGCGAGCACGCGCCCCAATCGCCCGCGTCCGGTTTCACTTGTTGCAGCACCGCGCAAAATAACTCCCCGAACGCTACGCTGCGGTCGTCGGAAGTGCCCGCCAGCCGCAGCACCAGAACGCGCCCATCCGAATGGAATTCCTCGCCGTGCGCTGTCTTGGCCTGCCGGAGCGAATCCGCCGGCGTCACGTAGCTTCTTGCCTCCACCAGACCCGTCTGCCTCAGGCTGTCGCCGATGTAGTCGCGCTCTTTGTCCACGTCGGGATCGATCTTGTGCGTGATTTTTCCCGTGCGCTGGTCCCGGTCGAAGCCGACGTCGTGCGTGCCCGCGCCCACCCACAGCGTTTGCCCGTTCACTTCTTTCGCCGCCTTCCACAGCCTCAGGTGATGGCGGGTAGCCACGACGGCGAAGGGCTCCGCGTGCGCGTAGCCGTAGTCCTGTGCGCGGTCGAACAGGTACAGTTCGCTCATCGGCAGCGTCACATAGGACTGCTTTGACAGCGTCGCCAGCGCGCCGCGCAGGATGGTGTCTTTCGTCGTGCGGTCCACGATCACCCACCCGGCCGACTGAAATGCCTGCCGCACCTTGTCCTCGGGGCCCAGGATCAGAAAATTGACCATGTCGCCCGGAGTCCCGTCCTTATCGGCGACGCGTCGCGGAAAATCGTCGAAGAGCTTCGCCGTCACACCTTGAATCTCCGCGACGTTGATTTCCTTGGGCGCTTCCGCCGCAGCATTTCCCGCCGCAGTTCCCGGCGCCGCGCCCGGCTCGAGGATTTGAATCTTGACGTGATACTTCCCGCCCGGCTCCTCGGAAGCTTGCCGGTTGATTCCGAGGAACAGCCGCCCGGCCTGTCCGGCCCGAAAATCGCGTCGCACTCCGACCAGAAACGCCTCCGCGGCAGCGGTATCACCCACTCGCCCGATCAACGCCCCGCGGTTCGCATCGCTCATCGGGAGGATGCGGATCAGGTCTCGCCACTCGCGCTTTAACCCGTCGGGGCTGCTCTTTTTCTGCTGCTCGAATTCAAGCTCGCCGGTGGCGGTGATGAGCACGCGGTCGCCGGCGTAAAGATCCACGCCGGTGTCCACCCACTGCTGGTTCCCGGCGATGTCGAGTTCGTGCGACGTCTTCCGTTCGCCCGGCGCCGTCTTCTGTGGAGCGGATGTGCCTGTCGTGGACTGCTTCGGGGGAACGAATTGCCGGCGGGCGGCCCTGGCGGGCGCGGCAATCCCAGCCGCAGTCAAAAGGAGAAGGGCAGAAACTAAAACGAAAGCGTGTCGCAAATCCCGAGTGCTCATGTCTTGCACGACCCTCCCACTGGTGACCCACTCGGCTGTGTTGAAGTAAGCGTCTCAGTCGCCTCGGTCTAAGCCCCGTAGGGGCGACGGAATCTAGCCCAGGGCGTAAGCCCTAGGTAAAAGCGGCGCGAAGCGCTTTCCTCGCTGCCGCTTGTCCTGAGCGCAGCCGAAGGGCAGGCCGACGCGGAGTCCCGCTCCGTGCGGGACGCAGCGTCCTCAATCAGGACGTCAGCAGAGCCAGCGCGTGCCTGCTATGGTCAGCATAGCCGCGCCGCCGGATGCTTGCAACTCGCTCGAAAATAGATTCAGCTATTGGCTCAGCCGCAGGGGGCGCGGTATACACTCACGTGGCGGACAAAGCGTTCCGCCCGAGGAGCTAGGGTCAACATCGTGGACCGCGGCGGCATACCGCAAATCACTCTGGCGCAGTTCGAGCAGGACTTTCGCGACCGGCATCTCGTCCACGCGGTAGTGGCCAAGTGGGCGAAGGAGCGACCTCACGCTGCGGCCATCGTCAACGCCGACCGCAAACAGGAAATCGCCTGGGCCACGTTCGACGCCACAACCACGGCTCTGGCCATGCAACTCCTCCGTATGGACTTCCGCAAGGGCGATTTCCTGGCAACTTCCCTGCCCTTGCTGACCGAGCACCTCTTCCTCGAATATGCCTGTTTCAAGATCGGCGTCATTCTCGCGCCTCTCGATATGCGCGTCGCGCCGGCGGAAGTGATTCGGTCGCTGGGCCTGATTCGGGCGCGCGCCTTCGCGTTTCTGGGCGCGACGCCGGTCGCCGACTTCCGCGAATTGGGCCGCGCTGTCAAAACACACTGCCCCTCTGTCGAAAAGCTCATCCAGTTCTCGCCGCCGGAAGAGGTGATCGAAAACGCCGAGAGCTTTTTCACGCTGGCCGACCAAGCGCGCGCGATCGCCGCAGGCGGACCGCCTCCTGAGCTTTACGCCGCGTATCGTGCCGCGACCGCGGCTGTACACGAAGAAGACGGCGCGCTGGTTATTTTCACCACCGGTTCCACCGGAGCGCCAAAGCCGGCGCTGCTTTCCCACCACAACATCACTTGCGAAAATATGTGCATCAGCTCCGCGCTGTTCGGCGGCGACACGGGCACGGTCACGCTGGTGAATCTGCCGCCTTCCCACGTCGGCTGCCAGACCGAATTGCTGATGGGCACGCTTTTCGGGGGCGGCACCGCGGTGATTCTGGAAACCTTCGACGCCGCGCGCTCGCTGAAGGCCATCCAGGATTACCGAGTCAAGAAACTCGGCCAGATTCCGGCGATGTTCAACTTCGAATGGCGGCTGCGCGACTATGCGAAATACGACCTCTCCAGCCTGGAGTTCGTCGCCTACGGCGGCAGCCAGGTGACGCGCCCGTTTGTCGAAAAGCTGGCGACGATGGCGCCGCGCGTCGCCACCGGCCTCGGCCTGACCGAGTGCGCCGGCTTCTGCACCTACCTCGTGAAGGACGCCGCCCAGGCAAATGAAATTTTCTCCAGCCTGGGCTACGACATGCCGGTCTACTCGATGTCCATTCGCCAGCCGATGCAGGATGACGGCCGCGCTGGCGAGGCGCTGCCCGACGGCGAATTGGGCCACGTCTGTTTCCGCGGCCCGCAAACCTTCCTCGGCTACGTCAACGATCCCGAGGCCACCGCGAAAACGGTTTCCTCCGACGGCTATCTCTACACCGGCGACATCGGCTTTCAGGACGCCGGCGGCCTCCATCTGACCGGCCGCGCCAAGTGGGTCATCAAGCCCTTCGGCTATCAGGTCTTCCCGGGAGAAGTTGAAAACCACATCTGCGCGCTGGAAGAAAAAGTTGCCGCCTGCGGTGTCGTGGGAGTCGAACACTCGATGATTTCCGAAGCCATCGTCGCCTTTGTCGAGAAGAAGCCTGGCGCTGAGCTCACCGTGCAGGAGCTCGAGCGCCACGCCCGCAGCCTCGCTTCTTATATGCGCCCGCGCCACTACGTTCTGCTCGAGCCCGGCCAGTTGCCCCTGAACCGCGTCGTCAAGACCGATTACGTCCGCCTCTCCCAAATGGCCAAGGAAGAAGTGGCGCGCCTCCGCGCCGCCGGCTCTTGGGACCGTTCACCCTGACCGCATTTCTCACCAGTCAAACCGACTGGATCCTCGTGCCTCAGGCTTTCTCCGCGTGCCTCTGCGTTCTCCGCGCCTCTGCGTCATCGTTTTCTTCGAGCTTTGTCCTAAACCGTTCGGACGTCGCGCCACAGCGCGGCGGCTCCGGCGATTCCGGAATCTTCCCCGCACGCTGCTCGCCGCAGCGGCACCTTCCGAAAGTGCGGTTTCCTCGCCGAAACCTCACCCTGGAAGTGAATTAAAAACACGGGAGCCACCCAGTGGCGCCACCAGGGTCCGACTGCTCAGGGGATGCGTTGGACGACGCGGTATAACCTGCGGCCCTCGCGCGCGACGTAAGCAATTTCCGCAGGGCCAGAAAAATGCATGCTGTCCGTATACAGACCATCGTAGGGCTTGCCTTCCAGTCCATCCAGCACGACGAACGACTTGGCTTTGTCAGCTCCAGCCACCGCATAGGCCAGATGACGGCCGTCGGGACCGAACCGCAGGTTCGAAACCGACAGGACGTCGTATTCCTTTCCTTCGGTCCCGTCCAGCACGACGCGGCGCCGCGCCTGCCGGGTCTTGCCTGCGATAAACTGCGCACCGCAATCGCCGAGGACGTAGGCCAGATGGCGACCGTCGGGGCTGAATGTGACCTGTCCGGCAAAGTTATCGCTTTCGCGGAAGGGCACGACTCGGACTTTCGTCCCGTCCACAACTTCGACCGCGTTTTTCTTTCTTTCCGCGGCCAAATAGGCGACGTGCTCGCCATCAGGGCTGAAGACCGGTAGCGTGCGGATGGCTTCAAAGCGTGGGCCGGGCTCCCCGTTTATCATCATCACCTCGTCTTCAGCCCCTCGGCACGCAGCATAGGCAATGCGCTGACCATCTGGGCTGAAAACCGGCACGGAAACTCCCGTGCCGCCGGGGGAAACCTCCAGCTTTCTCGGGTCACCCAAATAGATGCTGGCGCTTGTCAAAAATCGAGCATCTTCAAAGAACAAAACCGATTTGGCAAGGAGCGAACTAGCCAAGACGCTGGCCTCCCAAGGGGGCGGTCCCTCAAATACCTGCCCCTCCTGTGTTTCAACGACGACTGTTCCGAGGCTCTTTTCCTTCCAGCCGGACTTGACCCGCACACCCGTGTAGGCCAAGCGGCGGCTGCCCGAACTAAACACGAGGCCAGTAATCTTGTCGAACAAGGGCCCCTCTTTCCCATCCAGCACGACCGTCAATCCCTTCCGCGACGAGTACAGTGGATAGGCCAAGCGCTGTCCGTCCGGGCTGAACTTCGAATACCTGAAAAATGGCTGGCGGGAGTATTCAACTTCGGGCCCGACGGGTTGGCCGCCGAGAATCATCACCCACATCTTGCCCCGCTTGGTGCCGTACGCCAGATGGCGGCTATCAGGGCTGAAGGTCGGCATGTCAACAGAGTCGAAGGCTGGGCCCTCCTCGCCATTCAAGACGCACAGCCAGTTCGTTCCCATGCGCGCTGCGTAGACCAAGCGTTGGCCATCCGGGCTAAAAGTGAAGAACGCGATCTGGTCATACTCACGCTGGGCCTGGCCATCGACAACGACGACCCATTTCTTGCCGCGCTTTTCTTTCCAGGCGACACGACGAGCATCTTGGCTGAAAGTAAAGAAAAGCTGGTCCAAGGGAGTTTCTGAGCTGATTTCGCCGAGAAGTTCCTCCGCAGTCGGCGGCGCAATCTGGACAGTTGATTGCGGATTCGCACCAAGCAAAGCTGCAGTGGGCCGGTCGATCATGAGGGAACGTGGCGAACTCATGGCCGACCGCTGACCCAGCACAACGCAAGTGGCAGCGACGGTCAGGAAAACGAGGAGAGAAGGTGGTGGCCGCATGACCCCTCCGCGGGCACGGCCAATACGGATGTATACCGTTCGTGTGTCCAACGGTCAAGCTGGCGACGCTCGCGCGGCCCTCGCTTGACCCGCGAGCTTTGCACCCACGCCGCAAATTACTTGCGCAGAAACCTCTGGGACAGGTGTCCACACCTGTTACTTCTTCAAGCGATGGGAGCGGCTAGGAGGTCTCTCCTACTACATTTGTGCGGAAGGCTCCGGCGCCACGTCGTGCCACAGCGCAGCCGCTCCGGCGATGCCGGAGTCTTCTCCCTAGGCGGCCCGCCGCAGCGGCACTTTGCGACAGTGGGGATTCATCGCCCACTCCGGCAGCTTGCTGCGGATATGGTCGAACCAGTTACTGAAGAGCTCGCTCATCCCGCCGCCCACGACGATCACTTCGGGTCGAAAACATCAATCATATTGCCCAGCCACACCGCGGCGAGGTCCGCGGTTTCGCGCAGCAGCTCGCGTGCCACTGCGTCGCCCGCCTCCGCGCCGCCGGCTCTTGGGACCGCTCTGGTTGACTCTCTTCGCATGTAGGACAGGCCCCTGCCCTGAGCGATGTCGAAGGGTCCAGGCCTGTCCCTCCGCCCCTGTAGTCGCGCGCAAACTCTAGAGCGGGCCTCGCGTCGCTGTTATAGTAACGCGCGAGGCCCGGGCAACTCTCCCCCCGGGAAAGACCAATGCACAAGCGAGCCCTTCTGCTTTTCGCTTTTCTACTCATTGCGATTGCGTTGCCCTCCTTCGCGCAACAACGCGCGCAGACACAAGCGCCGGCATCTCCTGTCGTCGTGTTTTGGGAAGACGCCTTCCCTGTGGCCGACACGGCAGCGCCGTCGCGGGCCGTGCTCACTTCCCTGCTCCCGGAAGCCGCCTTCACCAATGCTCAACAGCTCAGCGACGCGCTCGCGCGCGAAGAAACGCGGTTGCTGGTGATGCCCTTCGGCTCCGCGTTCCCCGAGGACCAGTGGCGCGCCATTTATGCGTTCCTCGAGCGCGGCGGCAATCTGCTGGTCGTGGGCGGGCGACCGTTCACGCGCCCGGCTTATTTCGCCGACAACGCCTGGAAGCTGCGCTCCGCCCGGCCGGTCTTCGCCAAACAACTCTTCATCAACGAATACCAAGTCACGCCGGGGTCGCAGGGGCAGGATTTTCGCGTCAACGAGGATTTCTCCTTCCTCGATCTGCCGTCATTCGAATGGAAACAGGCGTACAGCATGACCATCCGCCTCTCCGATGAGGACCTATATCCTCGCGGTGGCTCAACCGGCGGCATTGACGCGCGGCTCAACGCGCTGGCCTGGGGCGTCCAAGACGGCCGGCGAATGAGCGCTCCGCTTGTGCAGATCGATCACCTGAAGAATCACTTCGTCGGCGGGCGCTGGATTTTTCTCTCCTGCGATCTGCCCGCCGAATTTTTTACGAGCGCCGCAGGGAAAGCTCTCGTCCCCAAGCTCGCGGGTCGCGCCCTCGATGCCGCTGAGGAATTCACCGTGCGGCCTTCGTGGGCGCTTTTCCTGCCGGGCGAGCCGCTGACTTTTCAACTGCACTGGTCCCGAAGCTTCGGGCCTCTCGTCGTCAAACCCGCGCCCGTGCGTCTGGAATTGGACATCACGTCCGAGATCGGCCCTGTGCAGCAGCAGAGCTACGAGTTCTCTCCCGCAGCTTTCCCCTTCTCGACGCAGATCACGCTGCCGGCCCCTTCAGGCACTGGCCTCCATACCGTGATTGCCAGGCTCTACGCGGGCACGCCCGCCGACAGCTCCGCAAATGCGGGCACGTCCGCTGACAGTTCCACCAAGGCGGGCCTGCCCGCCGAAGTCCGCCAGTCTTCAGGGCGGACGAAGGCGGACCGCGCCCTGCGCGCCATCTTTCGCACCGGTTTCTGGCTGCGCGATTCCGAGCGGCTGCGCTCCGGGCCGCACGTCACCGTGAACGAAAATTTCTTCGAAGTGGAGGGCAAGCCACTGCTGGTCGTCGGCACCACCTACATGGCCAGCGACGTCCAGCGCCAGTTTTTCATGAGCCCCAACCCCTGCGTGTGGGACCGCGACATGGCCGAGCTGCGCGCCGCAGGCATCAACATGCTCCGCACCGGCTGGTGGACCGCCTGGGACCAGGTGATGAAAGAAAGCGGCGTGCTCCACGAGGAAGAGTTGCGCGCGCTCGAAGCCTACCTCCTCACCGCGCGCAAGTACGAGCTTCCGGTGCAATTCACCTTCTTCGCCTTCATCCCCGAAGTTCTCGGCGGCGCGAACGCGTATCTCGACCCGGAAGCTGTTCGCCGGCAGAAGGAATTGATTGTCGCGGTGGTCGCGCGCTTCAAAGACGTTCCCTTCCTGATGTGGGACCTGATCAACGAGCCGAGCTTCGCCAATCCGAACAAGCTCTGGCAGACGCGCCCCAATCGCGACCCGCACGAGCTGCGCGCTTGGAACGCGTGGCTGAAGTCGCGCTACCCCAGCCCTGCACCGGACGGTGCCGGGCTGAACCGCGCCGCGCTGGCCGAAGCTTGGAAGACCGTGGCGATTCCCGAGGGCCAGCCCGTCCCGCTTCCTGCCGATGACGATTTCGGCCCGCGGCGCGTCTACCAGGCCACGCGCGGCGGAAATTCTCTGAAGGTGTACGACTACTTCCTCTTCGCGCAGGAATCCTTCCGCAAATGGGTGGAAGAAATGCGCGACGCCATTCGCGGCACCGGCAGCCGGCAATTGGTCACCGTCGGCCAGGACGAAGCCGGCGGCCGCGCGGGCCTCAACCCCAGCTTCTGGGGCGAGGCCGTGGACTTCACCACCAACCATTCCTGGTGGCTCTTCGACGCGCTTCTCTGGGATTCGCTCGTCGCCAAGCAGCCGGGCAAGGCCGCGCTGATTCAGGAAACAGGCATCGGCCGCGATTTGCAGATTGACGAAAGCACGCGGCGCACGCCGGAACAGCAGGCGCAATTGCTTGAGCGCAAGCTGGCGATTGCTCTGGCGACCGGCGCCGGCACCATCCATTGGTTATGGAACATCAACGCCTACATGCGCGACGACAATGAAGCCCATATCGGCGCCGTCCGCGCCGACCGCACCGAGAAACCCGAAGCCGACGTGCTCCGCAAATTCGCCGCGTTCGCCGCCGAAGCGCGCGACGCGATGTCCCAGCCGCAATCGCCGGAGGTCGCCATCGTCACCTCGCAGGCGCTTCAGTTTTCGGCGCTGAACAACATGGCCCTCGATGCGCAAACCAAGGCCGTGCGCGCGCTGCATTACTACTGCCAGGTGCCGGGCTACGTCATCGCCGAAAATCAGGTCGCACGGATGGGAAAACCCAAGCTGGCGATTCTGCCTTCCCCGCAGGCCCTGAGCGAAGAAGCCTGGCAAGCGCTGCTCAATTACGTCGCCGCCGGCGGCAACCTGCTCATCACCGGCTCGATGGAACGCGATCCCCACTGGCAGATCACGCACCGTTTGGCCGCCCTCGGCCTCGAAGCTTCGCCCGAACCGCTTCTTTCTCGCAGCACGGAACTCCACGTGGACAGCACGACCATCCCGCTCAGCTTCGACGCCGACCGCCAGCAATACGCCGAAGCGCTGCGGATGCCAAGCGGCGAAACCTTCCGCGAGCTCGCCTGGGGAAAAGGAAAAATCATTGTGACCAGTTATCCTGTCGAGCTCGCCGACGGGCTCGACGCGACCGCTGAGGTCTACTCGCGCGTGCTGCACAAGGTGGGCGTGGAGCCGCTCTTTGAAGCCTTGCCCGCCCGCAGCTCTTCGAACGAAAAGTTGGCGGGGAAGCTGCCGTCCCCTGGCGTGCTGATTCGGCCGGTGCGGTTCGCTGCGCACACGCTCTACCTGTTTGTTTCAGAAAGCGCGACCGACCAGGAAATTTCCATCCGCGACACCACCACCGGCGCCGAGATGCGTTTCACGCTCCCCTCGATGCGCTCGCGCCTTGTGCTGATCCGCAACAGCGACGGCAAAATCGTCGCGCGCTACGGCTTCTAGCCCGCATTTCTCACCACGTGGCTGATTGGCGCCTGTGAAAGCAATTCAGGAGGTTGTCATCCTGAGGCGAACCGACCAGGTTCGCCGAAGGATCTCAGCGGCCACACCGTTCGAGGGATAATGGGCTGAGATTCTTCGTCCGCTCCCGAATCCCGATGGAGTCTATCGGGGCGACGAGGCCCTGCACCGTCCGGCGCAGGGCGAGGAATCTCGACGTTTCGCGCTTGGCAGGAAATGAGTTGGGAGCACCTAGTGCCGTTCCAACTATTTCCGGCTAGAGACGAACTGAGGGGCGCAGCAAGCAGCGCCCCTACAAACCCTTTCAGACATCGTCGCAATAAGTTGGAACAGCACTAGCTACCGCGCACCTGCTCGGCGAGTCGCTTCGCCCGCCGCTCTGCTCCCCAGCGCGCAATCTCTCTGACCGCGTGGATGGCGGCGTCAATGTCCGCCTCGGTGTTGAACGCGCCGGCGGAGAATCGCACCCCGCCGTGAATTTCCACGAGGCCGAGCTGCTGGTGTACCAGCGGCGCGCAGTGCAAGCCGGTGCGCGTGGCGATGTTGTGATCGACGTCGAGCATCACGCCGACGTCTCCGGCATCAATGCCCTCAATGTTCATCGTGACCGTGGACAGGTGATTTTCGAGGCTGTCGCAGCAGTACATCCGCACGCCCTCGATTTCGCGGAAGCCCTCGACCAATTTCCGGGCCAGCTCCATCTCGCGCGCATGGATCTTCTCCACGCCGTTTTCGTCCAGCCAGTCCTGCCCGGCCCACAGCGCCGCCACGCCAACCATGTTCGGCGTGCCGTATTCCAGCCGCCAGGGATATTCTTCGAGATGGTAGGGATGGGCGGAACGCACGCCGGTCCCGCCGCTGCGGGTCTGCCGAATCTCGACGTGCTTCCGCACGCAAAGTCCGCCGATCCCCATCGAGCCCATCAGCGCCTTGTGGCCGGTGAACGCCAGCACATCCACGTTCATCTCTTTCATGTCGATGGGAATCACGCCGGCGGTCTGCGAAGTGTCGGTGGCGAACAGAACGCCCCGCTCGCGGCACACCTTCCCGATTTCCTTTAGCGGCTGGACTGTCCCGATGACGTTCGAGCCGTGGTTCACAACCACCAGCCGCGTGTTGGGCCGGATGGCCTTGCGGATGTCGTCGGGATCCACAAACCCGGCGGAGTTGAAGGGCAGGATGGTGGCCTCCACGCCGCCATCGCGCACCAGGTGGTTGACGGGCCGCAGCACGGAGTTGTGTTCCAGGTTGGTGGTGATGACGTGGTCGCCCTTCGTCAGCAGCCCCGAGATAATCAGGTTCAGCGCATCGGTGGCGTTGTAGCCGAAGCAAAGGCGCTCCGGCGCGTCCTCATCGCCGCCGAAGAATCGCGTCAGGCGCTTGCGCAGGTTGTCCAGCAGGGCGCCGGCTTCGATCGCCAGATCGTAGCCGCTCCGCCCCGGATTCACTCCGACCTTGCGGTAGGAATCCATCATGAAGGTGTAGACGCGTTCGGGCTTCGGCCACGCCGTCGCCGCGTTGTCCAGGTAAATCAGTCGGTCAGACAAGGTCAGCTCCCTTGAACGAAGTGTGTCTCATTTCCTGCGGGCTGCCTATCGAAAAGCGCAACGCGACTCGCGGCCTGCGCGCCGCCGTCAGTGAAACTCCCATTGGATGAATGGCTTTTTCAAATCGGTCATCGCGTTGGCGACGAGTTCCGCCAGTCCGCCGTACAGAATTCCGGACCGCTCCCAGACGCCATAATACTGAAAAAGGTCGCGCAGTTGCCCCTTACAGTTCGAGCACGGCGTGCAGACGTACTTTTTGATCTCCGGGCCCGGCTGGTCGGCGAACGCTTCGAGCACCTGCTTGAGTTTCATTCTGCCGCCAACGGAAAGCCGCCAGTCCAGAAACTTGGGCGAAGACATCAGGGCGAACCCCGAACCGCCTCCGCAACAATAATTCTCCACGCCGTGCGGCGCCATCTCCCGAAAACCTGGGCAGATCCGCGCCAGGATTTCCCGTTGCGGTTTCACAATCCCCATCATCCGCACGATATTGCAGGGGTCGTGCAGCGTGACCGGGAAAGCATTGCGCGCCGGATCGAGCCGCAGCCGCCCGCTCCTCACGAGGTCGCGCAAAAACACCAGCGCGCTCTCGCGAGGGATGTTCCAGTCACCGGTCAGAATGCGGTCGGCCACCACCATCGAGGCTTTGTGCCCGTGGCCGCACTCTCCGATCACGATTTTCTTGACCTTCAGCTTGCGAGCCGCTTCGGCCTGTTGGAGCGCGACCCGGGCAAACTGCGCGTCGTCGTACCACACGCCGTAGTTCACGCTGTCGTAGCCGGTCAGCTCGCTGGAAAGCGTCCAGCTGACCCCGGCGGCTTCCAAAATGAGCGCAAAGGCCATCGGGTTTTCGGGCCAGGAAAGGATCTCGCCAGCGTTGTGGATCAGGAGAACGTCGGCGCCTTCCTTGTCCCAGGGCGTGTGGATGCGGATGCCCGTTTGCTCGTAAAGCTCGTCGTCGAGAAACTCGACATTGTTTTTCACCGCGCGCGCATTCATCCCCGTCGAAGATCCCACTCGCAACTGCAGCACCGACCCTTTCTCGTGGATCTCCTTGGGTGCGAGGCCCAGCTCCATGCTGAACACTTTACGGATTTCGCGGGCCAGCAGCGCATTGTCCACTCCGACCGGACACGCCTGCGCGCAGCGGCGGCACAGCGTGCACCGATAGGAAAGCTCCATCAGACGGACAATCGTGTCGACATTGAGCTCGATGTCTTCACCGGTCAGCCGGCTGAGCCACTGCCCGCCTGGACGTGCGTATTGGCGGACCAGCCTGCGGAACACTTCACTGCGGTAGGTGGGCCGGTAAACATCGTTGCGGCCGCTGGAGAGATAGACCGGGCACGCCTCGATGCAGGTCTGACATCGCGTGCAATGCTCCAGCGATAGCGTGAGCTGTTTGAGGAAGGTCCAATTGTCCTGCGTGGTGAGGAGCTTTCGCAGCCCGGCGAGAAAACGCTCGACCAGTTCCCGCGCCTCCTGCAGAGTTGCGGGACGCGGCAGGCCCAGCGCAGAAAATCCATCGAGCGATGTATCCGCGAGCGATGAATTCTTCTCTCCGCTGGCGCTTGATAACCGCTCGTGCTCGATTTGATCGTAGGGCGGCGGCAGAGGAACCAGCTCGGCAGGGCCCACCTCGGTGAGTTGCCCTCCGGCCCGCGCGATGTCTTCGGGTCTAAGGCTTCTGCTCAACGTCGCTTCCCTTGGGCGTGACAATCTCCGCCCAGCTCTTCCTACCGTCGCTGCCGATGTGCGTGCCCGCCCACGAAACGCCTTGCTCCAGGCTCTTGGCGATGTCCCGCCCGGCCCTCGGGTCCCGCGCCGACGGCGCATCGTCCCAGCGGACTTCGTGATAGGCGAAGTACTTCATATACAGGTGCGTCATCTGCGTGAACGGAAAGTAGGCCAGAAATGCGGCCACAACTCCGATGTGCGCCAGCGCCGCACCGGTCAGCACAGGCATTTCGCCGCGCCCGGCCAGCGCCCCGACCACGCCGATCATGCTCGCCACCATTCCGCGGTCGAGCAGCAATCCGGCGAGTCCCGTCGCGAAAATGGCGACGATGACTCCCAAATTGAGGAGGTGGCCCCGCGAAGTGAACGGCCGCAGCCGGAGGCTCACCAGTCGCATCGCCACGAGTCCCAGTGCACCGACGAGTCCCGCAACGACCGCGACCCACGCCGTCACTTGCGCCGACATTTCCAGCGTGCTGCCGCTTCCAAACACGGCGGCAGCGAGCCCCACCGCACCCGTTCCGATGAGCGCATACAGCCCCACGTGAAGCAGCCACGACCAGAGCCACAACTTGCGGAAGTGCGCCCACACTCCCTTCAGCAGGAAAATCTCCTGAAGCATCACGCCCAACTCGCTCGCGCGATTCGTCTCCATGGATTTCGTCCACCAATCGCTCTCTTCAAAATAGGAGCCGCCATACATCTGCTTTTCCCGCGGACCACGCGGGATCGGGTAAAGCTCCCACCGCAGATTGACGGGCATCCGCGCCACTCGGACGATGCGATAGACGTTTCCCGCCAGGAAGATTGCGAGCGACGCGTAGAGCAGGACGAGAAGCACCATGGAGATTCTCAGCGTGACCTTTTCGGGTGACACCACGCGGACAACCGACACCCCCTCGCCAGCAAGTGTCAGCACTTGGGCTTCCAACGCCTAAGTTGTTAGTTTTCAATGGATTGCTGGCTAGACGCAGCCCGTTGGCTTGGGCAATCCTGCGACTTTGCACGCACCTTTCGCGGGTCCTGAGGGGAACAAGTCGTAGATCTGTTTCAGGGTAAATCCAGTCTCTTTGCAAAGCTTGCGAATCATCGGAGCGATGTCGAATTCCTGGTAGTAGTCGCGGATATAGTTAACGATCTTCCAGTGTTCTTCCGTCAGTGCGCTCAAGCCCTCCGTGCTGGCCAGCGCCAGAGCCACTCCGTCGTCCCACAATTCCGGTTGCTGGATGAAGCCGTCCTCATCGACCTCCAACCTGTATTCGTTCCACTCGAAGATGGGCATGAAGTCACTTCCTGCTCTCAAGGATGCAAACCAAAATTCCATTATACCTTGTCGTTGCCCCGCCGTTAAAGCCGCGTCACGCCGATAACATCGCGATGCGCGCGACAACGGCGTTGCTTCACGCCTTCAAGACCGAGTGCTGGTAGGGCCGCAGCCTCCTTGGTCCGCGCGCTAGCCCGCCCCTGTCCTTCGCGACGAGCCGCCGCAGAGTCTCCATTGTCCACGGAAGAATTGAAACGCATGCCTGGTGACCTGCATCTGATAAAATTGTACGGACGAAGCAGCCGCGCCGCGACACCACGGAGGCCGGTTGTGCTGTACCCGCCTGACGTTTTGGTTGTCTCCTGCCACCCCCAACACTGCAAACCACTGGTAGTGGCTCTGGACAGAATGAATGTGCGGGTGGCGTTTGATTATTTGCCGGTGCCATACCGGATGGGTGAGGTCGAGAGAATCATCCGCAGCGCCTTGGAACCCTTGGAACCTGCTGGACCTGACGTCGCGCCATCACCGGTGCGGACTTGATCCTGCTCGTGCATCGCCGGCTGAACGGAAACCCGGGGCAGATTACTTCTCCGCCAGCGCGGAATTCTCGGCGTCTTTCATCTGGCTGGGAGAACGGCGTGTGCGCGCGAATTCGCGTTGGAGGAAGACGACGGCGCCACAGCTCGAAGCTGAGGCGCTGGACGGCGAAATAAGGCGAGGCAGACATCTCATGCCGCGCAGGAGGGAGAGACACCATGGCTGATCCCATAAAGATAGGAATCATCATCTGTCACCGTTACCACACCTGTGCAGGAGGAAAGTGCTTCCGCTCTCTGCGCGACCGTGAAGGGGCCTTCCGCCTCTACCGGGGCCGGGACGTGCAACTCGTGGGGTACACCACCTGTGACGGGTGTCCCGGCGGAAATGTCGAGTACGCTCCTGAAGAAATGAAAAAGAACGGCGCGGAGGTCGTCCACCTGGCCACAGGTTTGGTGGTGGGATACCCACCGTGCCCGTATCTGGATCGCTTCTGCGAGCTGATCGAAAAACACCACCACCTGAAAGCCGTCATCGGCACGCACCCCATTCCCCAGAAGTACTTCGTGACGCACCAGGTGCTGGGGACCTGGGACTCACCGGAATGGCAGGAGAAAATCCAGCACGTGCTGGAGGACGAGGCCGTCCGGCTTCGGTACAACTGAACTGGATTGTCCTAGGGCGCGAGGATGGGCGTGCTGTTCTTGATCATCGTGTTCAGCCTGGTGGGTAGTGTCGGCGTTGTGGCCGGGGCAGGTGTGGTGTTGCTGGCGGGCGAATCCGCTCGGCGTCGGCTGGTTTCGGTGCTGATCAGCTACGCGGTTGGCACGCTGCTGGGTGGGGCATTTCTCGGCTTGCTGCCCAAGGCCTTGCAGGCCGGCGACGCGAACGCGGTGCTGGCCACGGTTCTGGCGGGGTTGGTGGGCTTCTTTGTTCTGGAGAAGTGGGTGCTCTGGCGGCACTGTCACGACCCGAATTGCGAGCAGCACTCGGCCGCCGGCATGATGATTCTGGTCGGAGATGCGTTCCACAATTTCGTAGACGGGATCGCGATGGCTGCGGCTTTCCTTGCGTCAGTGTCGCTGGGTATGGCCACATCCCTGGCGGTGATCGCCCATGAGGTTCCCCAGGAATTGGGCGACTTCGCCATCTTGCAAGCGAGCGGGTATTCGCGTGGCCGGTCTCTAGCCTACAACCTGCTGTCGAGCGCTTCGACGCTGCCTGGAGCCCTCCTCGGTTACTACGCCCTTTCCACTCTGGCA
>Ga0315268_10002687_pt1 | contig 19915 bp, 23 predicted proteins | sample C1_top_MG_FD_204535 | JGI IMG/M metagenome (GOLD analysis project Ga0315268, IMG submission 204535) | Sediment microbial communities from Yellowstone Lake, YNP, Wyoming, USA - C1_top | ecosystem: Environmental > Aquatic > Freshwater > Lake > Sediment | place: USA: Wyoming | collected 2017-08-01
GCTTGGCCAGGCGGCGCAAGTGCGTTTTTTCCTCACGGATGATACCAGCAATGGTCTCCCGCTCCGGTGCGCTTACCATCTCGCTCAGGTCGTAAAAGAACAGCAACGTGTCTTTTTCAAAGCCTACTGCCGCTCGCAGCGCCGTCTGACGGTCACTGGACTGCTCGGCCATTGCCAACGCATTGTCTGGCCCGGCAAAAAGAGCATTGTCCAGCGCAGCTTGGAGATAGACCTGGTACTCGTCGCGCTCCACGTCGGGCGCTGGTGGGCTGATGACCCATCTCGCGCTCCCGGCCATCTTTTGAAAGACCACATAGTGTTGCTGTTCTTGCGCGGTCAGCTCTTCAAAGAGCGCCTTGACACCGGGATCGGTCGCTTTTGTAGCCACTGCATTATAGAACACCTCGCCGTTCTTTTCGATCTGCATTGCCATCTCGAGCGCTTCGGCGGCAGAAAAAACTCCCATTCCTCACCTTCTCCATCTCTCCTACTCCCGGCGCTTCGCGCCACCCTCGCCTTCCCTCTCCTGCTCCGCAGGACAGGAGAGGGAGGGGGAAGGCTGGGGTGGGGGTGGGAGAGGTCGGTTTAGCCCAGGTTGCGCTTCAACACGTCCTTGAGGTTCCGGTCCGCGTCAAAGATGCGTACCTCTAGCGGCATCTGGCCGGGCAGCGTATGAGTCGCGCAGCCGAGACAGGGATCGTAGGAGCGGAAGGCCATCTCGACCGTGTTGAGCACTCCCTCGGTGACGACGGTGCCCTTGGTGATCAGCGCCTTGGCGGCCTTTTTGATGGAGATGGAGATCGGCGCATAGTTGTTCGTCGTGCCGACGATGAGGTTGGCCTTCTTGACGATGCCCTTTTCGTCGGTGATATAGTGATGCGTCAGCGTGCCGCGCGGCGCTTCCACGATGCCCACGCCTTCGTCTGGCTTTTCCGTCGGGATGACGCGCACTTTGGGGTTGGTGATGTCCGGATCGGTGGCAAGTTCGAGCATGCGCTCAGCGGCATAGAGCAACTCGACCAGGCGCGCCCAGTGGGTCGCCAGCGTGTGGTGCACCGGCTTGCCGCCCAATGTCTTGTAGAACTCTTCGTAGGCTTCTTGCGCTTTGGGCGTCGCCATGCCGTCGGCGGCGTTGAGGCGCGAAAGAGGCGTGGCCTGGTAAACGCCGCTCTCTTTGCCGGTCGTGAACCCTTTCCAGCCTACCTTCTTGAGATAGGGGAACTTCAAATACGTCCACGGCTCGACGTGCTCGGCGACGACGTCCAGGTACTCTTTGGGCGAGTACTTGACGAACTATTTGCCCTCCGGGTCAACGACGCGCACCTTGCCGTCGTAAAAGTTGACCTTGTTGTTCTCGTCCACCATGCCCATGTAGTAGGTGGGCATGGTAAAGCCGTCCGACAGGATCAGGTCAACGTAGGCCTTGTTCTTGAGCACCACGTCGCGAAAGAGCTGGAGTGAGAACAGCCCAAACTCGATCTCTTCGCGCGCGGTAGCCTCGATCTGCTGGCGCTCTTCCTCGGTGATGGCCTTGCTCACGCCGCCAGGCAGCCCGAAGGTAGGATGAATCTTGCGCCCGCCCAACATGCCGATGATGTCCATCGCCTTGCCGCGAGACGTGATGACCTTGGTGCCGATTTCGACGCCGACCTTGTGGATCACGCCCAGGATGTTGCGCTCGGCGACCGGCGCATCTGGCCCCAGGACAAAGTCTGGCGCACCCAGGATGTAAAAGTGAACCGTGTGATCGGCGACGTAAAAGGCGGAGTAAAACAACTCGCGCAGTTTCTTGGCGGTGGGAGGCGGGTCAACGTGAAAGACGGCATCGCACGCTTTGGTCGAGGCCATGTGGTGCGCTTCGGGGCAGACGCCGCAGATGCGCGGCGTGATGTCGGTCATCTCTTCTACGCGCCGGCCTTCAGCAAACTTTTCGAACCCGCGCAGCTCAGGGACGACAAAGTAAGCGTTGGCGACGTCGCCTTCCTCGTTGAGAAAGATGTCAATCTTCCCATGGCCTTCCAGCCGGGTGATGGGATCAATGCTGACCTTCTTCATGCTACTTTACCTCCCTCGTTCAGCCTTACCCGGTGCAGCAGCGACGACGGAAGGCTAAAGCGGTAGAACGTGCCGATCGGGTCCGCGATTTCGCCTACGATGCGGGCAGCTTCCTCTTCGGTGTCGGCGTCCACCACCGAAGAGACCGCCGAAAGGAGCGCCGCGCCCTGGTCAATCTGGTGGGGCGCCGGGCCATAGCAGCCACGGCAGGGCATATTAACTTGCGGGCATAGCGCGCCACAGCCGCCGCGCGTGGCCGGCCCCGCACAGATGATCCCCTGGTCAAAGAGGCACTGGGTTGTGTCGGGGATGATCTCGTGGATGCGATAGAATTTCTTGATGCGCTTTTCCTCTCGTTTGTGCTTGCACTCGTCGCAGACCGTCTTTTCGTTCGCCCCGACCACGCTGCCCTTGGGCGGAAGGTTCCCAGCCAGGATGGCCTCGATCACCGCCCAGATTTGATGCGGCTGAGGCGGGCAGCCGGGCAAAAAGTAGTCCACGTCCTCCACCTGGCCCAGCGTCTTGACCGTGTTGTAGAACTTGGGGATGTGTATCTCTCCCTCGGGCACCTGGGTGGTCGTCTGCGGCAGAATCTTTTGCGGATTGTCCACCGAGGGCGCTTCCAGGTAGACGCGCTCAAAGATGGATTGGCGGTCAAAGAGGTTGCCCAGGCCGGGGATGCAGCCTTCGTGCGCGCAGGAGCCAAACGCCACCAGCACCTTGGATTTCTGGCGCAGCAGGTGAGCCAAGTGCTCGTTTTCGCTGGTGCGAATCGCGCCGTTGAACAGGCACACGTCAATGTGCTTGTCGGGCATGGCCTCCACATCCTTGTACTTGGCGTCTATGGCGACGGGCCAAAACAGAATATCGGCCACCTGATCCACGATCAGGATCTTTTCGCGCAGCTCGACAATGGCGATCTCACATCCGCCGCAAGAGGCAGCCCAGTAGAGGGCCAGCTTGAGTTTGCCGTTAGGGGCCATCCTAATCCTCCTTGCTTTCGAGCTGGCGCTTCCAGTCGAGCGGCCCCAGGCCGCGTACCTGCTCGGTAAAGTCGCGCGTCAACTGCGCCCACTTGGGCGCTTCCGCGCCCGAGATCCAGCCCCAGTGGAAGCGTCCCTTTTCGATGCCATACTGTTCCAACAGTCTCTCGAGCAACGGCATGCGGCGGAAGGTTTTGAAATTACCGCTGTTATAGTGGCAATCGCCGGGCGGATGGCAGCCGGAAACGATCACGCCATCCGCACCTTCGGCAAAGGCCTTGAGGATAAAAGCCGGCTCGATGCGCCCGGTGCACATCAGGCGGATAATGTCCACGTTGGGCGGCTGTTCCATGCGAGAGACGCCCGCCGTATCGGCGGCGGTGTAGGTACACCAGTTGCACAGAAAGCCGACGATGTGAGGTTCAAAGGTTTTGTCGCTCATGCGGGTACTCCTTCAGCCTTGAGGAAATCTGGCACGCGGAACAGCCCTTCGATCTGGGCGATGATCTGCTCTTCGGTAAAGTGCCGCGCCGTGATCGCTTGGGCGGGGCAGGCCGCCACGCACGTGCCGCATCCTTTGCACAGCACCTCGTTCACGTAGGCCACGTTCTTGTCGTCCAAGAAACTGATGGCGGTGTAGGGGCAGAGCGCGATGCAGGTCTTGCAGCCCGAGCAGAGCTTCTCATCCACGATCGCGGTGGCAGGTGAGATGGTCACTTCGCCCTTGGAGAGCAGCGCCAGCGCCATCGAAGCCGCCGCACCTGCGTGAGCCACCGTATCGGGCACGTCCTTGGGGCCTTGAGCCGTGCCAGCCAGGAAGACGCCGTCGGTGTTGGTCTCCACCGGGCGCAGCTTGGGGTGCGCCTCGGCAAAAAAGCCATCCGGCGTGCGGCCCAGGCCAAACAGCGAAGCGATCTTGCCGGCGTCTTGCGGGGCCTGGATGGCGGTGCTGAGCACCACCATGTCCACATCTGCTGTGACGAGCCTGCCCAGGTTGGCGTCTTCGCCCTTGACCCGCAGCTTGCCGTTTTCGAGCACGTCAACTTCTGCGCCGCGACCGCGTATCATCGTGACGCCTTCTTCCTGGACTCGCTCATAGAACTCTTCATAGCCTTTGCCGAAGGCCCGCATATCCATGTAAAACTCGTACACTTCGGCGCCGGTCTTGTCTTTGACCAGGTGCGCCTGCTTGAGCGAGTACATGCAGCAAATGCGCGAGCAGTACTCGTGAGCATTGTGATCGCGCGAGCCGATGCAGTGAATGATCGCCACGCGCTCCGGCTTGCGCCCGTCGGCCAGTACGATCTGCCCGCCTGTGATCCCGGCGGCGTTCGAGAGCCGCTCGAATTCCAGACCGGTGATGATGTTGGGCGACTTGCCGTACGAGTATTGGCTGAGCTTAGTGGCGTCCCACATCTCAAAGCCGGTGGCGACGACAACCGTGCCCACATCCAGCTCGATGATCTCGTCCTTCTGGGTGAAATCAATCGCGCCAGCCTCGCACACTATCTGGCACGCTCCACAAGCGTCCTCGATCTCACCGCTCGTGCGGTCTTGCTGGCGGAAGCGGATGCAGGTGTCGGTGTCAATCACCGGCACGCGCGGCACCGCTTGCAGCGAGGGAACATAGATGGCTGAGGTCGGCCCCAGCGGTTTTTCCTTGTAGATCGCCTCTTTTTCCAGGACGATTTGGATCGCGCCGGTAGGGCAGACGATGGTGCACGCGCCGCAGCCGATGCAGTCGCGCGTCTTTTCCAGGAAAGGAGGCCCGATCACCCGGTCAACGCCGCGGTCGGCAAAGTTGATCGCGCCGGCCTTGACCAATTCGTGGCACGCGCGCACGCACAGACCGCAGAGAATGCAATCTTCCTCCGGCTTGTCGGTCGGGAAGGGAGGCTCTTTGATCCCGTACTCTAGCGCCAGGTCTTGAATCACCGGGACATTGGGGCAGCGGGAAAGGAGCAACCCCAAGATCATCCGGCGGGCTTCGATGACTGCAGGCGAAGACGTATTGACGACCAGGCCATCCGACACCGGATAGGTACATGCGGTTTGCAGGCCGTTCCTTCCCCCCTGAGCGATCTCGACCGTGCACAGCCGGCAGGCGCCGAAAGGCTCCAGCACCGGATGGTAACACAGCGTGGGGATGCTAATGCTGTTCCTGCGGCACACTTCCAGGATGGTCTGTCCTTCCTCGGCTTGGATTGTTTGGCCGTCTATTGTCAAAGTAACCATACTCATGCCACAACCTCCTTCACCGCCGCTTTTGGACCTTTCCCGTTTCCGCCGACAGCCTCCTTGGGAACAACCTTGATGGCACCGAGGTTGCAGGCTTTGACACATTCCCCGCACTGGATGCACAAGGCCGGGTCAATGACGTGCACCACCTTCTTGGCCCCGGTGATCGCTTTCTGGCTACACGACTTGATGCACAATCCGCAGCCGGGGCATTTATTGGGATCAATGACGTAGACGAACATCCCCTTGCACACGCCGGCCGGGCAGAATTTTTCTTTGATGTGTGTTTCGTACTCGGCGCGAAAGTAGCGCAGCGTGCTGAGGAGGGGGTTGGGGGCCGTCTGACCCAGGCCACACAGCGAGGTCGCCTTGACCACCTTGCCCAGCGTCTCCAGCACCTCCAGGTCGGCCATCTCGCCTTTGCCGGAGGTGATGCGGTTCAAAATCTCCAGCATGCGCCGGATGCCTTCGCGGCAGGGAGTGCATTTGCCACACGATTCGTCCTTGAGAAAATCCATAAAGTACCGGGCAATATCCACCATGCAGGTGTCCTCGTCCATGACGATCATGCCACCTGAGCCCATGATGGAGCCAGCCTTGGTCAAGTGCTCATAGTCCACCTGCAGGCTCAGGAGATCGGCTGGAAGGCAGCCGCCCGAGGGGCCACCGGTCTGCACCGCTTTGAACTTTTTCTTTTTGCCCGGAATCCCACCGCCCACATCAAAGATCAGCTCGCGCAGGGTGATGCCCATGGGCACCTCGACCAGCCCGGTGTTGTTGATCTTGCCGACCAGGGAAAAGATCATTGTGCCCTTGCTGGTTTCGGTGCCGATCTGGCTGAACCAGTCTGCGCCGTTATTGATGATGACCGGGACATTGGCCCAGGTCTTGACGTTGTTGATGTTGGTCGGCTTACCCCACAAACCCTTTTGCGCCGGGAAGGGCGGCCGGGGGCGTGGATTGCCCGCCCGGCCCTCAATGGAGGCCATCAGGGCGGTCTCCTCGCCGCAGACAAAAGCGCCTGCGCCACGCACGACCCTGACGTCGAAATCGAACCCGCTGCCCAGGATGTCCTTGCCCAGCAGGCCATATTCCCGCGCCTGATCGATAGCAATCCCGATATTCTTTACCGCCAGAGGGTACTCGTCCCGCACGTAGATGAATCCCTGGTGAGCGCCGATGGCATAAGCGCCGATGATCATGCCCTCCAGGGGGCCATGCGGATCGCCTTCCAAGAGGCTGCGATCCATGAAAGCGCCCGGGTCGCCTTCGTCGCCGTTGGCCACAATGTATTTGACGTCGCCTGGGGCCTTGCGGGCGAACTCCCACTTTTGGCCGGTGGTAAAGCCAGCCCCGCCACGACCGCGCAGGCCCGATTTTTTGATCTCCGCAATGACCTGTTCAGGCGTCATCGAGGTGAGCACCCTGCCGAGTGCCTGGTAGCCTCCGACGGCGATGTACTCGTCTATGGATTGAGGATTTAAAAGCCCACAGTTGCGCAGCACGACGCGCATCTGCTTGCTGTAGAAGGGGACATCCTTGTAGTAGGGAACGTGTTTGCGCGTCGTCGGTTCCTTGTAGGTCAGGCGCTCGATGACCCGGCCCTTGACCAGCGTCTCCTCCACCAACTCCGGCACATCGGCGGCTTGCAGCCCGACGTAAAAGACGCCGTCGGGCTGGACCAGGAGCACTGGCCCCATCGAGCAAAAGCCTCGGCAGCCCGCTTCGACGACCCGGACTTCTCCCTCCAGGCCGCGCTGTTTCACCTCTGCCTTGAGGGCCGGCATCAGGTCAGGCGCTTTGTCGTGGAGGCAACTGACCAATAGATCAGCTCTATACTGTTCAGCCATTCTCTTCCTCCTACCCTGCCGCCACTCGGCCGATAGCCCACTCGTTCACCACCCGGCCGTTCACCAGGTGCTCCTCGATAATGCGGGGCACCATGGCCGGGGCAACGTTGCCATAGGTGACGCGGGGTTCGTTGCCTTGTTGAATATCCACCAGCGGCTCTTTGGAGCACATCCCAATGCAACCGGTGGTGGTCACGTGGGCATCAATCTTCCGCGCCGCCAGTTCGTTCAGGATCGCGTGCATCACCTCCCGCGCGCCAGCGGCGATGCCACACGTGCCCATGCCCACCGTGATGGTGGTGCTCGCCTGAGTGCGGGCCTTGATCTCTCCCTGAACCTTCTCTCGCAAGTCTCGAAGTTCTTGTAGACTCTGTAGCTTCGGCATCGTACTTGTCCTTTCTTTAACCGGCGGGCGGCATCGCTTCCCCAGCGCGCACTTTGGCCATCAGTTCGCCAGTTTTTGCAGTTGTCATCTTGCCGTGGGGTTGCTCATTGACCAGCACCACAGGGCCTATTGCACAGGACCCTACGCAGCGAACGGCCTCAAGAGAGTATTTCGCATCGGGGGTCGTACCGCCTGCCTTGATGCCCAGTTCCTTTTCCATCGCCTCCAAAATCTGCGGGCCGCCGTTCACATGGCAAGCGGTGCCCAGGCAGACTTTGATGATGCATTCTCCCTTCGGCTTCAGGCTGAAGGCTTTGTAGAAAGTGGCAAGCTGATACACATCGCTCAGCTTCATCCCTAACCCCTTGGCCGTCGCCTCCAGGGCCTCGCGGGGCAGGTATTTGTGCTCCGCCTGAATATCCTCCAGCACGGCCAGGACGGCCGTCCTCTCGGCTGGATAGCGGTCGAGGATTCCACTAACTGTAACTGGGCTCATCTTTCTCCTGGCCTCCTTTCTCCAAAGCTCATTTCCCCCTTCTTGATCAACTTCAAGCTGGGGATGCGGCGGGTGAGGCAGGCCTGCCAGCACAAGCCGCAGCCGGTGCACTTGGTCTCGTCCACGTAGCGGGCCTTTTTGCGAACCTTGACTTTAAAGTTGCCGACGTAACCGGAAACGTCTTCGACCTCGCTGTAGGTCAGGAGTGTAATGTTGGGATGCCGACCGGCATCCATCATCTTGGGGCCAAGAATTCAGGTGCTACAGTCGAGCGTGGGGAAGGTCTTGTCCAGCTCGGCCATGTGCCCGCCGATGGAAGGCTCGCGTTCCACCAGGTAGACCTTGTACCCCGCGTCGGCGATGGTCAGCGCCGCCTGGATGCCGGCAATGCCGCCGCCCACGATCAGCGTCGCCGGCGTCACCGGTTCCTTGCGCGCGAACAGCGGCTCCTGCAAGGCCACGCGCGCTACGGCTGACCGGATCAATCGCTTGGCCTTGGCCGTGGCTGCCTCGGTGTCCTTGACGATCCACGAGACGTGCTCGCGGATGTTTGCCATCGCAAAGTAATAGGGGTTCAGCCCCGCCTCGGCCACGGCATTCTGGAAGGTGACCTCGTGCATGCGGGGCGTGCAGGAGGCGACGACGACCCGGTTCAGCCCCAGATTCTTGATGTCGTCTTTGATCATCTTCTGGCCCGGGTCCGAGCATTGATACTTGTACTCGCGGGCGACGGTCACGTTCGGTAGTGCTTTGGCAAACCGGACTACCTCGGCGACGTTGACGGTTCCGGCGATGTTGACGCCGCAATCGCAAACGTAAACGCCTATCTTGAGTTGTTCCATAAACACCTCCCTTTCGAATGTCGAATCACGAATGACGAAGGACGAAAGTTCGTCGTTGGTTTATTTGCTGCCCTGCTGGTCAGTCAATCATTGGACCGCTTATGCTTGGTATCAGACCATTTAGATATGTTGGCATTCTTTACTACTGCCACTTCATTGTGATTGGGTTAGAGGGTATAGGCATACATTTTTTAGGCTACAGCCGTCGCATTTGGGAGTGCTTCCACACATATTGTACCTTTCTTTTGCACAATATGACCAAATGAAAATATCCACAATTCCTGGAGCATCGCCTAAATCTATGCCTTCTACTACTTTCCCGGTCAAATGCTTTAAGCAAAATCGAGTTAGAGCATCATGGAGAGAGCCCCTTTCCAAAGGATCATTTTTACTCCTAATGCTACAGGCATGATAAATACCAGTGCGAATGATGAACCTTATTTCATGCCTATCCATAGGTATTCTATCCCAATACCCAAGATCTCGAAGGTAGTTGTCCCTCCCTTTTTCACCCAATACATTGGTCTTGCCCCGTTTCGCTAGATCATGGAGGCTCTTTGTAAATTCTTCTATCGTGGAATAGTCGGTAAGAAATTTCTGTATGCTCTCTTTTGCCCGAGTCGTTATCCTCGGCCTTGCCAATTCTACAACGAGTTCAATCAAATCCGTTTGTGCCGCTGGTGTTCTGAAGTTTGTTCCGTGTTTAGCGATGAAAGCGTCTATTTCCTCTTTGAAATTTGCAGGTGTCCGATAATACCACGCTTGAGTGATTATCAATTCGATAAGAATTCTGAGGGCTTTTATGGTGTCTGGATTCTTGTTAAGCTCGCCCTTATTATCATTGAGTTGTTGCAGATCAGTTTTTATCGCGCTACCATGCTTATCTGTTAGCATCCAATTAATGACATTCTCAAACTCTTCTGAGAATACGGCTATTTCAAATGCCACTTTGTGAACCTCGTGCATGGTAGTTTCCTGCCACCTAACTTGCGGTTGACCTGCGACGAATGTCTGCCCGCCGATGAACTCGGCGGGCTACAGAGCAACGCTAGCTGAAGCCAGCTTCAAGACCCATTCATGGGTCGCTGCTTCGTAGCGCGGCGAATTCATCGCCGCGCGTTCACCGGCTGGCAACGTTGCCTTACATCCACAGAAAGCCGCCCTAAAAGTATTCGACGGATACGATCTTGCCTCGCGCTTTCAGATCGCTTATCAAATCTTCGATGACGATTCGGCGCAAGGGAGCGCCGGTTTCGGTGGTCTGCGCCGGGTTGATTGCCAGGCCGACGAGAAAATGGATTTCGTCCGCCGTCAACAGCAGCCGTGCCAATCGCGTGGCTCCGTCCTCCTTTCGTGGCAAGTCGCGCGCTCGCTGCGCCCCGGCTATCCGTTTGCGCGCTTTGCCCATCGTCACCAGTCCTTCTGTGATCAAATCTACCCGGTCGAGGCCAGGACGCCCGCGCAGCCGAGAGACGGGAGGCACCTCCGTCCAGCCATCCTCGGGCCGAGGCTCTATCTCCAGTTCAGCCCCTAGCAGCCGGGCAGCGATCTCGGCGGTCGTGTCGCCACAGATAATCCGCGCGCCCGGCTCGTCCATCAGCTTTTCCAGAATCGCCTCCTCCAACGCCCGGTTGGCCGGAGGCCCGCTCCACACGATGGCCGTGCGCACCGGACGGACGAACATGGCAACGATGCTAACGTCTCTGGTGGCTTCCCCCTGAGAGAGCCTCTCATACGAGCGGATCAACGCACTGAGCAGTTGCTCAGCATCGCACCGGGTCTCGGTCAGTCGCCGGATGGAGGTAGCAATGTCACGCCAGCCCCACTGCCGGCTCCAGCCTTTGGCATGGATGTACCCTTCGCTGACCATCGCCAGGTGATCGCCGTCTTGCAGAGAAAACTCGCAGGTGCGAATCAGGTGGCCGTGGGATTCCTCCTCCATCACAGGCAGCAAGACCAAGTCACCACCGTGAGTCATGAACAAGGGTGGAGCATCACATTCCACCAATTCCCCCCGAGTTCCGCTGAGAACCTGGAGTATGGAAAGCGGCACATGCTCACCTTCGGGCAGAGTGGCGAGTAAAGCTTCCATCACTGTGCTCAGCGGTTCTCCCTGTTCCAACATGGAAGCCGCTCTCTGCGCCAGAGGCGCTCCACGCTCTACTCCTGGCGGCCACGCTCCACTCACTACGACAGCGCAAAACCGTTCTTTAGTTTGAAAGGTGCTGATCGCATCGCCGCCTGTCTTGATCAGGCTTTGGTGCGCGCTTTCAATCCACAGCTTCAAAAAGCCCCCATCTGCAAGGTCAATCACTGGCAGATCGGCAACCGTCAGAAGTGATAATCGGCGAGATGGACATCCTCCTTCAGGTGCTCCCAGGCGCGGCGGAGCCGGGAGCTGATGATGGAAGCCAGCCTTCTCATCACCACCAGCCCCACCGAGGGAAACTCTTCCAGGAGAGCCATCAGCTTTTTCCCGTCAATGGCGATGACCTTGACGTTTGTCGTACACACCGCCTCGGCGGTGTAGGTGTTCGGCTCCACCAATGCTGACCAACCAAAGACGCCGGACTTTTTCTCGATCGGCTGCACCACAATGCTTTTTCCGCCCGACGCATGTTGAACGCGGATGATGACGATGCCTTCCTGCAAGATATACAGCCACGGCGCCGGGTCGCCTTCAGAGAAGAGCACGGTCCCTGCGCTGTAAGCTTGTAACCGGCAGCATGCGGCGATTCTTTCCAGTATTTGATCGCTCAACCCGGCGAAGAGATCACCCGTCCGCAGATATTCGATCAAGTCCGGCTCCTTCTCCACGCGTCTAGTTGTCCGAGTCTCAACGAATCCTGAGCGACTGAATACCATCCACCCATACGCCCCGGTCGCCTTCACCAGCGAGCGCCAGGGCAATCTCGGCAACCGTCGGCTCGGCCATCTTCAAGGTGGTGCGCCGGGTCATCTCCTTCAAACGATGCGCGTCGCCGTCGGCCACCAAGCTATAATGCTCCAATTGGCGAAACCGGGCTCGGGCGTCGTTCAGGCCAATGAGGTGTGAGATTTCCACGCCCCAGATCTGCAGGTCAGGCGGGATGAAGCCTAGATTGGAAATGATGCTGTAAGCAGGCCGGTCCACATGAGCCGGGATACACAGGCCTTTCAAACGGCGCACCCGCTGCACGACCTGATCCACCGACAGAGAGACTGAAGTCGCCAGCAAGCGATCATTGGTGCCAACCGGTTCACCGTCAACATCCAACACCACCTGCGTCCCAAACACCTGCTCTTTGTTTTTCAGAGGCGGAAGGCGGGCATAGACTACCTGCTGCCAATCCGCGGCCTGCTCCAACGAATCGAACAGGCACAGGAGATGTGCTTCTTCCCGCGTCTGCACTTCCATGCCCGGCAACACTGTGATCCCCGTCCCTTTTGCGGCTCTGAGCATCGCCGCTGCGTTTTCCGCCGAGTTGTGGTCGGTGACGGCGATCAGGTTCAGGCCCAACTCTTGCGCCCGTTCCAGAATGAACTCGGGCAGCATCTCCGTTTCAGCACAGGCGGAGAGAACGGTATGAACGTGCAGATCGGCAGTAAAAAATTTCAAATCTCAAATCTCAAATTTCAAACTTTAGTCACGCCAGATCTGCTTCGCCTGCGGCGATAAATTCCTGAAGCCACTGGCGCACGTCCGGATGTGTCAGCGGCACATCGCCCAACTCCGCTTTGATGGCGGCTGTATGGAACTCGAATTCCTTTCCATCCACCCGGTGGAGATAATGCACATCGCAGGTCCCCCCCAGGATGACGGACATCAGTGTGCCGGTGATGTCGCCGAGTGGTGCGCGGTCAATGTGACTGTGCTGAAACGTGGCCCGCAGCATTGTGCCCCTGCCGACCTGCGAAGTGATCGCCAAGTCCCCATTGCAGCGCTCTGCGGCTGCCTTGAAGAGTGGAACACCCAGCCCAACGTGGCGCGTCTTGCGCGTTGTGTAAAAGGGATCAGAAATGCGCGCCAATTGCGCCTCGTCCATCCCCCGCCCGTTGTCTTGAACGGCGATGGTCAGGCGATCTGCCGCCAGGTCCTCTTCGATTGTTAATTCGACCAGCGTGGCTTTCGCTTCCAGCGAGTTCTGCAAGACATCCAAAATGTGCAAACTCAGCTCGCGCATGCAGGCAGACCAATTCACTAAATCCGGCGATTCAATGCTTCTGGACGCGCACTTGCACTCCGCGTCCGACAAGGATTCTTCCTGGCTCGCTTTTGCCCGACTCACCTCACACCCAGTTCAAACATTTGGCCGGCCACGGCATACACGGAGAGTGGCGTGGTCAGGAGGGGAATGCCTTCCTGCTCGGCCTTTTCCAAAGCGGCAGGCTCAGGCGCAACTCCCTCGGCGATGACGATGCCGGACAGGCTGATCAAGCTGGCTACGGCGACAATGTTGGGATGGGCCTGGATGGTGATCCAGACATTGCCCGCCTGCGCTTTAGCCATGACCCAACTCAGCAGATCAGAAGCGTAACCGCCTGTAACTTCTGTGTCCAGTTTCCCCTGTGCTGTTCGCACTTCCAATGAGAGTTGCCGACAGAGTTCGTTTAGTTTCATTACATCCCCTTTAGAAACTCGCCTTCTAAAAGACAACGAGGTTCTGAAACGAAAGGAAGGCTAGTGCGGCAACCGGGCCAGCACCGAGTCTACTGGCACGACTTCGCGCTTGAGCTGCAAGACATTATCGGGCAGCCCAAAGGCTAATCCGATCAGTTGGGGCAGGAACAACACCGGAATCTTGATCGGCTTGCCGATTTGCTTGGAGACCAAGTTCTGGTAGCTGTCCAGGTTCAAGTGGCACATCGGGCAAACTGCGGCGAGGCAGTCGGCGGCGCTGGCATCGTCGAGTATCTGCCCGACGATTTCAAACCCGACGTGCGGCTTGGTGGTGAGCAGCGCCGTGCCGCAGCACGTGGCCTCGTGCGAATAATGATAGATCGTCGCGCCCAACGCTTCCAGGATGCCCACCATCGAGTTCGGGTGTTGAGAGTCATCGAAAGGGCTATAAGGGCGAACCGTCTGGCAGCCGTAATAGGGCGCTACCTTCAGGCCGGTCAGCGGCCGCTTGACGTGGGCTTTGATTTTCTCCGGCCCGAAATCATTGGCCAGAATGTCAAGCAAGTGACGCACGTGAACCTTGCCCTTGTAGGTTACATTCTCCACCCCAAGCGCCTGGTTGATCTTTGCCAGCGTGGATGGATTGGCGGCGGCGAGGACCGCGCGCTGGAGATTTGTGTAGCACGAGCTGCAGCCCACGAGCAAGGAACGGTCGCCGTCGGCTCGCTCGGCCAGTGCCAGGTTGCGCGCGGGCATCGCTAATCCCAACAGGTCGCTCATCACCGAAGCAACACTGGCCCCGCAGCACGTCCAATCGTCCAGTTCTTTGATCTCTGCTCCCATCGCCTCCAACACGGCGAGCATCGAGGTCTGATATTCCAGGGCGGATCCATGCATCGAACAGCCGGGATAGAAAAGGTATTTCATTTTTAGCCCTCTCCTCCTTCCCCTCTCCCAGCGGGCGAGGGGCGACGGCCCTCCAGTTCTGCTACGCGGTTAAACAAGCGATCCAACCGGCCCTCGCCGCCCAGCTTGGGCAGCTCTGGTTTGAGCTTGCCCCGCATGAACATCGTCAACGCCATGCCAGAGAGTGGCATGGCCGCAAAGAGATTGGTGGCAAGGAAATAGCGAGCCATAAACTCCATTTCCCTCATGCGGCCATAGGTGCGCATCACGTCGCTGAACGCTTTGTAGAACCTGGTGCTCTCCGGCCATTCTTTGATACGCGCCTGGATCGCCATGTGCTTGAGCTTGGCAATCGTTTCGGTGAGTGGGATGCCGCGCGGGCAGCGGACGGTACACTGGTAGCAGATGCTGCACAGCCACATCGTCTTGCTGTGGAGTACCTCGTCTTCCAGGCCAAGATTTACCATGCGCCACATTTGGCGCGGGGTGATGTCCATCGCCTCGGCAGCCGGGCAAGAGGCGGTGCAAGTTCCACATTGGATGCAGGTGCGGAGTTCATGTCCAGGAGTAAGGCGATCTGGGAAGGTAGGGTCTCGTTTCACGGCAGTCAGATCAATCACTTCGGTGGTGGTCAAGGCATACCTCCTCTCAAAAGCTACAGTCGGATAAGTCACCATGCGCGCTTCAGTATACACCCCCCTTCCCGGCTACTCCATAGCTACAAAGCGTCATTTATCCGTAGCCATAAAGCGCCATCAACCGACAGGCGACATGGGGCATTGAGACGATCAGAAGGGGAACTTGGTAGCAAACGGGTCGAGGACAAGAAGAGCATGCACCCGAGATCCAATAGCACATTAGCGACACCTGGCAAGAGAGATAATAGCAGCCACAACTATTCTAATTATTGGACAAAGTGATATAGAAATAGTACGCCTATTATCGAACGACCAACCATACTAAGCTAGTGACAAATGTCACATGAGGCAGAGAAGAGTGTCACAGGCTGTCCGTCATTCTCTTCACAGAGGCTGTATTGATGACGCGCTATCATGACAGACGGACTGCCGCTACGCAAATGTCGCACATAATCGGAATCCACTATGGACCACTGTCGCAGTGAAAAAGTTTCGTGAGACAGGGGACTCTATGCCTTGCACGTGAGGATGGCACACAGTGGAGGCGGCTGCAAAGCTTTCGAGGATGACGGCACTCGCTCAGTTGATTGTGGAGAACCGGGCACGGACCAGACTGCGCCTATGCGGGAGAAAAGTACCGATCGGCGATTTGCCGTGCCATGATGGGAACCGCGCTCGCCGCCAGCGGCGAAAGCCCGGTGCAGATTTCCTGCGGCACGCAACCCACATCGCAGACCAGAACAGTCACTTGCGCACCCGAGTCGCGCAACTCGCGAAGCAAGTTCGAGGTCGGCGCCTGGTGCATAGAAAAGTCATCCGTCTTTTCCAGCGGGATGTCTTCGAGAAGCAACTCGATGATTTGGCCCCTAGTCCCATTTCGATCCACGGCGTCCACAATGACGATTTCCCGAGGCCGCGCGGAACTGAGCGCCAGCGTAAAGAGAATCTTGCGCACGCCGGTGCCCACGTCCATAAGGCACACATCGGCGGGCACAGGAAAGTTGCGTTCCAGGTGTGCGATGACTTGAGGCCCAAAACCGTCGTCGCCAAACAAAACGTTGCCGACGCCAAGAATCAGCACTCGCGCCGTGCAGAATTCGGGGAGATAGTCCATGTATTTTCCTACAGACCTGACAGGTCTCGCGAAGCGGACCTGTCAGGTCTACGCGGTGTGGGTCAGTTTGCCAATGTGTCCAGCACATTGCCGTCTTGGTCCACGATGTTGATCTTGACCGCAAGTGTGCCGTCGAACGTATGCGTGGCGCATGAGAGGCACGGGTCGTAGGCGCGGATCGCCATCTCGACCCGATTCAGGATACCCTGGTCGTACTTGCCGTTCTGGATGAGCGCGGTGGCCGCCTGCCGCACCGACAGGTTGATCGCCGAGTTGTTGTGCGTCGTGCCGACGATAAGATTGACGTTGGTGAGCAGCCCATTCTCGTCGGTCTCGTAGTCGTGAATGAGCGTTCCGCGCGGAGCTTCCACGCAACCCACGCCACGCGCCTTGCGCGGTTCGACCTTCTTGCGCGTGTCGTGGCTGGTGATTTCCGGGTCATCCAAAAGTTGTATCGCGTTCTCGGCGCTATAGAGCAACTCGATCAACCGCGCCCAGTGGTAGAGCAGCGTGAGTTGAGCCGGTCGCCCAAAGTTTTTGCGGAACTCTTCCAGTTCGGCCTGCGCGAGCGGGGTTGGCATTCGGTCGCAGACGTTGATGCGCGCCAGCGTGTTTGCCCGGTACAGGCTGGGGCTGTTGTCGGCCAACGCAAACGCTCCCCACTGTTTGGCGTAAGGGAACTTGAGATAGCTCCATGGCTCGACGTGTTCGCCGATAAAGTCAGTGTAGCGATCATACGGAAAATCCTCGTACGCGCCATCCGAGCGCATCAATCGCAGGTGACCGTCGTACACATCGAACGAGCCATCGTCGGTGACCGTGCCTAGAAAGCCCGATGTGATGACGCCCAAGCTCTTGACCATGTCCAGGTACTTGGGGAAGATATTCTCCTTCGCAAACTTGATCGAGAACTGGGCCAGCCCCAGCGCATCTTGCGCCATCGCCTTGAGCTGATCGCGCTCGGCAGGTTGCAGCGGTTTGCTGAATCCACCCGGAACTGCAGCAGCCGGATGGATGGATTTGCCCGCGACGATCTCGAGCATTCGCGCGCACATGTGGCGCACCTTCACCACTTGCCGGGCAATGTCCGGCGCTGCGCCGACGATGCCGATGACGTTGCGCACCGGGTACTCGGCGTCCGGCCCCATCACAAAGTCCGCGCCGGCCAGGAAGTAAAAGTGCAGGATGTGCTCTTCCATGTAGGCGATGCTGTTGCACAACCGCCGCAGCTTACGGGCTGCCGAAGGAATCTCGACGCCAAACACCGCATCGGTCGCTTTGGCCGAGGCCAGGTGGTGCGACCACGGGCACACGCCGCAGATGCGCGTGGTGATGCGCGGCATCTCTTCCACCGGGCGGCCCAGGCAGAACTGCTCGAACCCGCGCAGCTCGATGACATTCACCCGGCTGTCGGCCACGTTGCCCTGGTCATTCAGTTGAATGGTGACCTTGGCGTGACCTTCGATCCGGGTGACAGGTTGAATAACAATTGTTTGGGTCATGGCTCACCTCTTGGGCGCCGGGCGTAGCCGCCCCCCCGCGCCGACGAACCGGTTGAACGTGGCCGCGCGATCCGGGATTTGCTTGGGGTCAAGCCCGATGGACGACAGCGCGCCCATCATGTCCACCAACGGATTGCTGCCCTCTTTGACCGGGCCAAAGCAGCCCCGGCAAGCCATATAGGCGCGGATGCAGCGAGGCACTCCCTCACTGCCACCGCAGCCGCCGCGTGTGGCCGGACCTTGACACAGAAAGCCTTGCTCCATCAAGCAACGCATCTGGTTCAACGGCCCACCAACGCCTTCCGGCGACTCGAGTGGTCGCCTGAGTGTGCTGACGGCTTTCTTTTCACGGATGGTGGGACATTCGTCGCAAACGCTCTTTTGTGACAGCGCGAAGGGCGCACCGGTCAACAGGCTTGTCACCGCTCCTGCAAACATCTCGGGCGTGGTGGGGCAGCCGGGCAATTTGAGGTCTACTTTCACAACTTCGTCCAGCGCGTACACGCGGTCGAGCAAAGCCGGCACATCGCCCGTGGGCGTGTCGGCGGGGTCGGTGGTCTTGGAGCCGCGATAGACCTTGTTGAAAATCTCGTCGGTGGTGAACAGGTTAGCCAGCGCCGGGATGCCGCCAAAAGCCGCGCATGAGCCCATAGCGATGAGCGTGTTGACTTTTTTGCGCATCTCTTGGGCGAGTTTCTTGTTCTCCTCGTTGCGGATGCCGCCGGTGATGATGCCGACGTCGGCTTCGGGGATCTCCATCTGAGCCTTTTCGCCGGTCTGACCATAGAGCTTGTGATCCATGATGACGGGCATGTGGACAAACTCGAGCTGAAGAAGCAGGTCGAGCAACGGCTCGCCAACATCGAGGATGGTAACCTCGCAGCCGCCGCAGATGGCAAACCATTCTTGTGCCACTCTTACAGCCATAATGCCTCCTTATCTCTCATAAAGACCGTAAAGTCAAACGTGCACGGGGAGTCTAATCTCAGAATAGGTCACCTCCTTGCGAGCCATAATAGTGACTGGCCTCTATCAACACCTTACGTTATGCTCGCGTACTCTAGAATATAGTTCTCGAGCTGCTTTATCTGGGATTCTTGTTCGGATATGATGGCTTTGACCAGGTCCCTGAGCGAAACGACGCCGACCAACTTGGCGCCGTTGAGTACGGGGAGATGTCGGATGCGCCTCGCCGACATCAGCGCCATACAATTCTCGACCGTTTCGCCAGCGTGAGTATAGATCACATGAGTAGTCATGATGTCTCTGACTGGCGTATCCTTGGACGCCCTCCCCTTTAGGATCACCTTCCGCGTATAATCCCGTTCTGAGACAATGCCAACCATTTTCCCGGCTTCAAGGACCAGCAAGGCTCCCACTTCTTTTTCGGCCATCAGTTCGATAGCATCGTACACGGATGCGTCGGGCGAAATGGACCAGACGTAGCGTCCTTTGGCCTCCAGAACATGTTCGACGGTTTTCATAGCACAGTCTCCCAAAGTAACTTTGAAGGGTCTCATCCTCACAAGTTGGCGCTCTTTTATTCTAAGCCCTGCTGGTCGTGGTGAGGTCGCCGCTGGTTAATGCCCGCACCGGGCAGGTACCACACCCTAAGAGCAAGGGCTGGCCCGCGATTTGACGCGCTGCCCAGCAGGGGATATCAGGCCGCTGCGGGGCAGCGCAGGCGGCCCGCACTTGGGGAGGGCAATTCAAGATTTCCCAGCACCGTTTTCGGTTGGTAGTGATCACAATAGCGTCTTGAATCGTCTGCGTGTCCATTCTCACTCACCTTTCATCCATAAGGACGACGCAGCGCCCCCTACCGGCGGCTGTATGGACTAGGACCGAGCTGGCGCACTTTTTCAACCATATCGGTGACGACCTGGGCGAAGCGCGGCCCTTCCGCCGCCGAGACCCATTCCAATCGGAAGCGTTGCGGTTCAAGTGCGAAATCTTCTAACATCAACATGATCGCGTCGGCTCGGGACTGGGCGCGCAAGTTACCTTCACGATAGTGGCAGTCGCCCGGATGGCAGCCGCACACCAGCACACCGTCCGCGCCGTTGGTCAGCGCGTCCATCACCAGGCTCGGCGCAACCATGCCAGTGCACTGTACGCGGATGATGCGGATGTTGGGCGGGTACTGGATGCGCGACGTGCCGGCTAAATCCGCGCCAGTGTAGGCGCACCAGTAACAGCAGAATCCAAGAATGAGGGGTTCAAATCCGTTGTCGCTCATAGGTCTCCGAGTCCCCACGAGTGCCTTCGAGTTCCCCCGGCCCCTCTCCGGATTTCAAGGAACTCGG
>Ga0315268_10002688_pt1 | contig 19907 bp, 20 predicted proteins | sample C1_top_MG_FD_204535 | JGI IMG/M metagenome (GOLD analysis project Ga0315268, IMG submission 204535) | Sediment microbial communities from Yellowstone Lake, YNP, Wyoming, USA - C1_top | ecosystem: Environmental > Aquatic > Freshwater > Lake > Sediment | place: USA: Wyoming | collected 2017-08-01
AGACGCTTCCGCCATAAATCCGGACTCGCCCCTTTCCGGGTATCATGCAATAAATGAAGAGCTTGCCCTGTACAGCAAAAACCTTTCCGAAAAACCACGGCTGGTGGTTCTCAATAAACTGGATATAACCGGTTCAAAAGAAGCGGCAGATATTTTTATAAAAGCAGCCGGAAACATCGAAGTTTTAACAATATCCGCCGCAACAGGTAAAGGCATAAACAGGCTGAAACAGAAAGTCGCCTTATTATTGAACCGAAACAGCGATCTCTAACCCCGCCGAAGGTCCCGCCAGCGGCACGTCCGCCAATCTTTATGGCGGATATGGCGGGCTGACTTGCAGCGGAGAGCTTCAATAAATGCAGAGAAGAAAAAAAGATGAAAGATGACGGCAAATCGATTACTTCTTCAAAAAGAGCTGTTGTCAAGATAGGGAGCAATGTCTTAACCGGGGACCATGGACTGAATTTAAAGGTTATCGGCTCGATAAGCAGGCAGATAAGCCTTCTGATGGATAAGGGAACGGAAGTTATTCTTGTCTCTTCAGGCGCAATGGCTTCAGGGTTAAGGAAGATCGGACTTCAGAAAAAGCCCGACGAAATTCCAAAAAGGCAGGCTGTAGCCGCCGTCGGACAGGCCGGGCTTATTATGGAATATGAAAAAGCCTTTGAAAAATTTGATAAAAAGGTAGCCCAGATACTTCTTACAAGCGAAGACCTGTCGAACAGGAAAAGATACCTTAATGCAAGAAACACGATTTACACCCTTTTGTCCTGGAAGGTTCTTCCGATAATAAATGAAAATGATACTGTTGCGGTTGAAGAGATTAAATTCGGCGACAATGACAATCTTGCGGCCATGATAGCGATCCTCATGGATGCGGATGTTCTTGTAACTCTCACAGATATGGAGGGGCTTTATACAAAAGATCCCCGCAATAACCCCGATGCCGAACTTATTCCTGTCGTTAACACCATAAAAAAGAGCATCGAAAAGATGGCAGGCAGCATTCCCGGAGCTCTCGGAACGGGCGGGATGCTCACGAAAATCAGGGCGGCAAAAAAAGTCACAGCGGCAGGAATTCCCATGATTATAGCCGGAGGCGAAAAGCCCGGCATTCTTACCAGGCTTTTTGATGGCGAAAAGCAGGGCACTTTTTTTGTTCCCGGAAAAGAGAGGCTCTCAAGAAAGAAATGCTGGATAGCATTTTCGTTGAAGCCCCAGGGTACTATTATAATAGACGACGGCGCCGTAAACGCGATTGTTGAAAAAGGTAAAAGCCTGCTTCCCGGAGGCATTACAAGAGTAAAAGGAGAATTCGGGGAAGGATCTCCTGTCGAATTCAGCAATGCGGACAATGAAGTGATCGGAGTCGGTCTTGTCAATTACAGCTCCGTTGATATAATGAAAATCAAGGGGCTTAAAACGAGCCGGATAAAGGAAAAACTTGGACATAAACCCTATGATGAAGTCATACACAGGGATAATCTGGCTTTGACGGGTGAGTGCGATTAGTTTCCATCTGGAAATGGCCCTTTTGTGCGATCTCGGCGTCAATCTGCGGGATTTCTTGTGCGGCATACATTGCGTATGCCTTAAGCGCAATCCCTTGATTTCCTTGAGCTTGCCCAAAATTGCCGATTTCCGGATTGGAAACTAAACTATGTTCAATTTTTTTCAAGTCGCTGAAAAGAGGGAGGAGCATATGTCTGTTGAACCGAAACAGCGAGCGCATTCCCCGCTGCTTGCGGCGGAGTTAGCGAGCGAAATAAAAAATGATTCTATTCCTTACGGTCGAAGATTCTCCGCTGCTTGCGGCGGGGATCTTCAAATAACGATTGCGGAAATGGCGAGATCGGCAAGAATCGCTTCAAGAGATATGGCAAAATGCCCCACGGCTAAAAAAAACGAGGCGCTTTTAAAGGTTGCCGGTGAAATAACAAGGCAGGCGGAATATATAAAGGAAGAGAATAAAAAAGACCTTTCCTGCGCTAATGAAGCCGGGCTTTCCGGTGCCTTTATCGACAGGCTGGCAATAAAAGATGCGACGATCAAATCGATGGCAGACGGCCTTGCCGAAGTATCAGCGCTCGATGATCCGGTCGGTTCAATTTGCAGGACATGGATAAGACCGAACGGGATTCAGGTCTCCCGGATGCGCATACCCCTCGGAGTGATAGGAATTATTTACGAATCAAGACCGAATGTAACGGTGGATGCTGCGGCGCTTTGCCTTAAAGCCGGAAACGCCGTAATATTGCGCGGCGGTTCCGAAGCCTATCACTCGAACATGGCATTGTCCGGCATAATCAAAAAAGCCCTTTCGGCATCCGGCCTCCCGGAAAAGGCGGTTCAGATTGTGCCCGTTAGAGAGAGAAGCGCCGTCAATGCCCTTTTGAGCCAGGAAGAATATATCGATCTTATTATTCCTCGGGGAGGAGAGAGTCTCATACGGTTTGTCGTGGAGAATTCAAAAATACCTGTTTTAAAGCATTACAAGGGCGTATGCCATGTCTATGTGGATGAAGGCGCGGATCTTGAAATGGCCCGCAGAATATGTTTCAATGCGAAAGTCCAGCGCCCCGGAGTCTGCAACGCGATGGAGACCATGCTTGTCCACAGGGCGGCTGCAGGGGAGTTTCTGCCTGAAATGGCAAAGGAGTTTGCCGTTGCGGGAGTTGAGATCAGGGGTTGTCCTGAAACCTGCAATATTCTTCCGACGGCTAAAAGAGCGACCGAGGAGGACTGGCCGGCCGAATTCCTGGATCTTATTCTTGCCGTGAAGGTGGTTTCTGATATGGATCAGGCGATAAGCCACATCGCAAAATACGGGTCAAATCATACCGAGGCGATAGTCACCAGTGATTATAACAGGGCAAGGCGCTTCCTTAACGAAGTTGATTCTTCGGTAGTGCTTGTAAATGCATCAACCCGGTTTAATGACGGCGGACAGCTTGGACTGGGTGCTGAAATAGGTGTCAGTACGTCCAAGCTTCATGCTTTCGGGCCTATGGGCCTGGAGGAACTCACCACGACAAAATTCATAGTTTTAGGAAATGGTCAGATCAGGGAATGATGTAACTTGATATTAATCCCAGGGAGAGACCTTTGAAGAACATTCACTTTTGACCAAGTACAAGAAAGGCGATAATTTCAAACACAGGAATATATTTTAGTATTTCGAGTATTGAAATTTGAGCCTGACGAAGTAATCGGACAAAAGGGGGTGTTATGCGAAGGTCTCTATGAGGCTTTATTTGAAAAGCACAGGACTTTTCGGGGGAACATTCGATCCGGTTCATTTCGGGCATCTTCGTTCCGCATATGAGGTGCAGGCGCGGTTTTCCCTGGACAAAGTCTGCTTTATTCCGGCCGCTGTTCCACCGCACAAAGAACCGTCATCCGTCGCCGATGCAAAAGACCGCCTTGAAATGATCAGAATGGCTGTTTCAGATTATCCCAGATTTTGTGTTTCTGACGTTGAACTCGGAAGATCAGGCCCTTCATATACAATAGACACTGTTAAGCATTTTATGGCAACCCGGACCGAACCGACCCTGTTTTATCTCATAGTCGGGCTCGATGCTTTCCTGGAGATAAATACCTGGAAATCTTTTAAAGAGCTTTTCCGCCTTGTACCCTTTGTAGTAATGACAAGACCCGGATTAAGCTGCCGGGATTCGGGAGATAAACTGACCGCGTTTTATGATTTTCTTAATGCAGAAATATCAGGCGGATATTCCTTTTCATCGCAGGATTCCTGTTATATCCATGAGACAAATCAGCCGGTATATGTTTTTGAGGTGAGCCGGATGGATATTTCTTCCACAAAAATCCGGGAGCTGACAGGAAAAGGAGAATCTATTTGCTTCCTGGCGCCGGCAAAGGTCGAACTTTTTATAAAGAGCAGAGGATTATACAGATGACGGTTAAAAAGACGCAGAAGGCGAAACAGCGTACGGATAAGTCGCTCGATTTTTATGTCAAAGCGGTTCTTGAGAAGAAGGCCGCAGATATAGTGGTGCTTGATGTGCGGGATCTTACCTCCTTTGCGGATTTTTTTATCGTATGCAGCGGCCGTTCCAACCGCCAGGTTGCAGCAATTGCAGATTCTGTTGAACGATATTTGAAAAAAACAGCCATAAAGCCGCTGAGTGTCGAGGGGAAAAATGAAGGGCTGTGGGTTTTGCTCGATTACGGGGATGTCATAATTCATGTTTTTTATGAGACAGTCAGAAAGTTTTATGATCTTGAGGGATTATGGTCGGATGCAAAACGAATAACGACAGACAGCATGATTGAAAAAGCAAACAATATCAAGGAGTCTGAAGTATATGTCGAGTAAACCCGGATTCTGCATGCTGATGATACTTGACGGATGGGGATTAAGCAATAAACAGGAAGGAAATGCTGTAGTTCTCGCAAGAACGCCTTTTCTTGATAAAATAAAATCGGAATATCCGTGCACCAGTCTGCTTTGTTCAGGCGAGGCGGTCGGTCTTCCCCAAGGCATAATGGGAAACTCCGAGGTCGGACACCTGAATATCGGCGCAGGCAGGGTGGTATACCAGGATCTCTTAAGAATAGACAAGGCAATCCGGGATAAAAGTTTTTTCGAAAACGAAGCTCTTTGCAGGGTGATGAATGAAGTTAAGGGGAAAGGCGGTTCTCTGCATTTCATAGGGCTCCTGTCGGACGGCGGTGTGCACAGCCAGATAAGCCATCTCTTTGCTCTTCTTGACATGGCCAGGGGAAAAGGCCTTGAGAATGTCTATATCCACGAGATACTGGACGGAAGGGATACCCCTCCCGACAGCGGTGTTTCATATACAAAAAGCTTGCAGGACTATATTGAAAAAACAGGTATCGGAAATATCGCGTCGGTTTGCGGGCGTTATTATGCCATGGATCGTGACAACAGGTGGGAGAGGGTTGAAAAGGCTTTCCGGCTTTTTGCATTTGGTGAGGGTATAAAGGAAAAAAATCCGGTTGATGCCGTCAGAAATGCTTACATGCGAAACGAGACCGACGAATTTGTCAAGCCGGTTGCGATAACGGACGACAGCGGGAAGTCCAAAGGGAGCATCCGGAACGGAGATGCCGTTGTCTTTTTTAACTTCCGCTCTGACCGGGCAAGGGAAATAACGCATGCCCTCACGGATACAGACTTCAAATTTTTCACAAGAGAGAGTTGCCCCAAGCTGACCGGCTACGTATGCATGACGCAATACGATGAAAAATTTACCCTGCCGGTTGCTTTCCCTCCTGTTCACTTAAAGGAGATTCTCGGTGAAGTCATAAGCGGGAAGGGTTTAAAGCAGCTCAGAATAGCCGAAACCGAGAAGTATGCCCATGTAACATACTTTTTCAACGGGGGTGAAGAAAAACCGTTTCCTTTCGAAGAGCGTTGCCTTATACCTTCTCCGCGAGATATTCCCACTTATGATAAAAAACCCGAAATGAGCGCAAGGCTTGTAACCCGTGAGCTGATCTCCCGTTTGAAGTCGGCGCACTATGATCTTGTTGTGCTCAATTTCGCAAATATGGACATGGTCGGGCATACGGGAGTTCTTGAGGCCGCGATCAACGCGTGCGAGACCGTTGATTCATGCGTGGGCGAAATTGCTGAAGAAGTAAAAAAACAGGGAGGGGTTCTTCTGATTACGGCGGATCACGGGAACGCCGAAACGATGACCGAGGAAAACGGGCACGTCCATACTGCCCACACTCTCAATCCCGTTCCCCTTATTCTGGTTGATGATTCAAGAAAGAAAGCCGTATTAAGAAGCGGCACCCTGGGGGATATTGCTCCGACTATCCTTGAGATAATGGAGATCGAAAAGCCGGCCTCAATGACCGGGGTTTCTTTACTAAAAATCAGACAGGATTAACAGGATAATAACAGTTGCCGGCTGTCAGGGATCAGGGTTCAGGGATTCCCGGCTAACTGACTACTGTAACCTGGCGACTGACAACTGGTGATATCCTGTCTGATAAATTTTTATTGTCCTGCCACTTCTTTCCCGCAGTGTTTGCAGGTATTGGCTCTCTTTTTTATTATCTCTGCGCAGAACGGACATTCCCTTGTAAAAAATTTTTCATGAATTTTTGTAACCGATTCTTCGACCTTTTCCTGAATAACCCTGCTTTCAAATTTCAAATTCCGGAGAGGTTCGATTGCATCTGTTTCTCCTATATCGCCGATCATTTCCGCAGCTTTCAGCCTGACACGGGCAGGTTCCGTCGGGTCAAGAAGAATCCTCAGAACAGAAGGGGAATCTTTCGATACATAGCATCCCGCCAGAATAGAGAATCCTTTTTTTATAGCCTCTTTCAGTACCTCCTGCTGAGCTACCACCTGATCATCTATGATTTGCCCTGTAGCGCCTACCGGACTGAAAACCGTAATGAGCTCGAATTGTTCGGTCCCCGGGTAATTCATGCATCTGTAGGAAGCGTTGTGAGCATAGTTGTCTTTAATGTTGTCCCATCCTTTTACGTACAATGGACACTCATCATTAAAGCACATATAAAGGTAAGGAGTTCCCCACCCGAGGCCGTCTCCGCAATGAATCGAGGGAACTTCCCAGATATTCATCTCGACTCCGCAGTGCGGACAGGCCGGTTTTTTCTGAGACATGATTTTTTCTAAAACCTGCTCTTTTGTTTCAATAGTTGTCATTACTTAATCTCCGTTATTTTTCGGCTTCGTAAAAAGTCCTAATTTACACATTTTTATTACGAAACCATCAAGATTACCAAAAACTACAAGTTTAGATGATAATCTAAGAACCTATTCAAGATTGTCAACAGCAGCAATTTATTCCTGTTTTGGTTCATTCTAAAAATCGAGCTTTATAACATGGACTTTACCGGTATCTTTTTCCATTATCTGAAGACGGAGCTGTTTTGCAGAGCCGGCTTCGCCGGGGAAAAATAATATTCCGTGAGCGAGGCTTTTGGGCAAAACGGCATTGCTCTGGAGGGACTTTTCACGCAAATCGTTTGTTATCGATTTTATCGCATTATCCGAGCCATATCCGGTTACTCCTCCTATTGTGGCTCCTGCAGCCGCACCTAAAGCAGCCCCTTTTCCGGCTGCCGATGCAACATTTTCACCCGAAACAATCCCTATGGCCGCTCCTATTATCGCGCCTGTAGCTGCTCCAAGGAAACCTTTATATGCTCCCTCCTTGAAAATCTCCTTTGTTTTTGCGTACCGGGTCGCCCTTTCATAGGCTATTTCCTTGCCCAGTATGGGCCAGAGATTTCCGTTTTTGTCTTCAAGAAAAGTCTGATGACCGATCACCTCAAAAGGGTGTGATCCCTGGTTGTCGAAAACCACCTGAACAGGGAGCATACCCGCTCCGAGTATATCAAAACCGAAAGTCGTTTTTGTTTCATCCGGGTCAGTAAATGCCCTTGCCGCGATATCCGCGCCTTCTACGTTGACGGCATTCTTCATGGACGCCGGTGTTTTAAAGGGAAGCGGCTTTGCAGTGTAGGTCGCTGCACATCCTGCAAGTAATATGATGAAGAAAATCATTATGTAAGATGTATTTCTTTTCATTATGCAGTCTCCTTTAGTTATAAAGTTGGTTTATTGATTCTTAAAAATCCGGCGAACACGGGATACCCTGCTCGTTCCAGCCGCGAAGCCTGTAGTATTCCCGGATCAGCCCTTTTAATTCTTCCTCGCCTATAGTCTGGCCGGTCTTTTTAAGCGGTTTATTCAGATATTTCGGGAGCCTGTCGTCTTCAGGCTTCAACCCTTCCCTGATATTGAAAAGCCTCACAAGGTCGGAAATATCCGATGCTCTTTTTTCAAGCATTTCTCTTTTTTCATCCAGGCCGGTGGTCATCCGGATCAGATGCAAAAGAGTGTCCCACGGATATATATCCCTGTAAAACCGGCACAGGATTAAGGTATCAAAAAGAAGAAGACGGTTTTCGTAATCTATAAAAAGGGCAGCCTTTCCTTCAATGGTTTCAGGCGATATAACGCCCGTCAATTCAGGGTTATGGAAAGTGGCTCTCAAATGGCACGCGCCCCTGTCCGATACTGCATATGCGAGAGCGCATCCTTTTAAGACTCTCGGATCGTAACCCGGCGGCTCAAGACCTTTCACGTGGACTGCCGTATCTTCCATGCCCCATTCTTTTGCGGCATGGATTATCCCGCGGGCCAGAGTATCGCCTATTCCCTTCCGTCCTGCAATCATGTGAAGAAGCTCTGCCGCTGCATCAACATCACCGTAATCGATTTTATAAGAGATTTTCTTCAGTTTTGCGGCTTCAATTGTAAACCCGCAGAGATTTCCAGCCGATATCGTATCCATACCAAGCCTGTCGCATATATCGTTAAGATAGGCAATCTCCTCTATGCTGTCAATCCGGCATAAACCACCGAAAGCGAATATTGTTTCGTATTCTGGTCCTTCTAACTTAAGATCTGCATGACGGCCGCTTTTTATTGTCGTCATCCTGCCGCAGGCAATAAAGCATTTTGCACAAGCGTTCGGGACTACTTTGCATTGCCTGTGGAGAGCTTCGGCTCCTATCTTTTCCCATTTGTCAAAGGAGCCTTCCGACCAGTATCCTGAAGGGAAAGCTCCTGCCTTGTTTGTTATTTCGACCATCCTTGGAGTGCCCATTTTTTTGAAAGCAAGGACAAACGGATTTTCCCTGAATTCAGATACAAGATTTTTTGAAAAGGTCTTAAGACCTTCTTTATCAAAAAGAGACCTTTTTTTATCTCCCTTGAACAGGATTGCCTTGAGATTTTTTGAGCCCATTACCGCGCCGCTTCCTGTTCTTCCCGCGGAGCGCCAGTGATCGCTTTCAATCAGTGAAAAGGTTACAAGCTTTTCACCTGCCGGACCTATTACAACAGTTCCGGATTTAAAATTTTTATCCTCCGATTTGCCGTAGAGCATGTTGACGGCATCTTCTGTTTCGTACGTACTCATTCCCCAAATTCCGCCCGCATCGTGATAGTCAGCTCCATCGGGATGAATTACAAGTACGGCGGGCTCAGGGCATTTTCCTGTTATGACTATTGCGTCATATCCTGCGGAATCGATTGCTTCCGGTACTCTTCCGCCCGCATAGGATTCGGAATAAATCCCAGTCTGGGGTGATTTTGTGAAAACACCGTAACGGGATGATCCCCATGTCATGCTTCCGGTAACCGGGCCTGTGGCAAAAATTATGCAGTTTTCAGGAGAGAGGGGATCGATTCCCGGGGGGTTAAGATTATTAAGAAGGTAAGAGGCGAGTCCTTTGCCTCCAAGGTATTTTTTATAAATCTGTTCATCAACAGGTTCTGTAACATGCTTTTTTGAAGAAAGATCTATTTTGAGAACCCTGCCGTAAAAACCGTACATAATTTAAATCTCTCCGGTAACAGCTTTATCTGGTTTCCTTATTTGTTCAGCAGACCGGCTTTTTCCGAAGCCGCCAAATATGATGCTCTCGTAACAAGTCATGGTTCAGACAGCAAAGTAAAAAACTCATTATGCAAGGCGCGCGAATCTTGAGGAATGAAGCGTACATATAAGTACGCTGCAATGACGAGAAATGAAGCGCAACACAGCAGAATGGCTTTTTAAGAAGCTGTCATATAAGTTTATTGCATAAGGTTAATATTGTGTAAAGAAATTAATTATAAGCAGGAACGTCTTGAAATCACGGTTTATGTGTTGTAGAGAATAAACTGATAATCAGCGTGAAAATGAGGGATATTATGAAAGACCTTAAAAACAGGAGGTAAAGATGAACGGTATTGATATGGTGGCTCAACTTATGGCTATCTCTGCCACAACGGCTCCAAAGAGCAGGGGAGAGGATTATGTCCAGACACTTGTCCTGAAAGGTAAAATCTTGAAAAAGATTGCCGATAAAATGGTGGCATTCGGGATAAAGAAAAACAAAAAAGACTTCGACCGGGACGGAAAAAATATTTCAATGTCTGAGGCCGTGCTCCTTATAGGACTTAAGGATGCAAAGCCATTGGGTTTAAACTGCGGAGCCTGCGGGTATCCCGACTGTAAAACTCTTGCGAAACAGAAAAAAAAGGCTGTTGAATTCATCGGACCAATTTGTTCGTTCAGGTTGCTTGACATGGGTATTGCTCTTGGTTCTGCCGTAAAGACCGCGAGCATGTTAAACGTCGACAACCGGATCATGTACCGGGTAGGCGCTGTTGCCCGTGATATGAAGCTGGTTGACTGGGATTTCGTGATGGGAATTCCTCTTTCTGTTACAGGCAAGAGCATATATTATGACAGGTGACGGCTTTGTAAAAAGTCATTCTGCTGTGTTGCGTTTCATCTTTCGTCATTGCGGCGTACTTATATGTACGCCTCATTCCTCAAGATTGAAGCTCACCGCCGCAAGCAGCGGTGAATCTTCGACCGTAAAGAATTTAATCGGTTTTAGATTCGCTCGCGAATCCCGCTTCAAGCAGCGGGGAATGCGCTCGCTGTGTCGGTTCGCGCGCCTTGCATAATGAGTTTTTTACTTTGCCGTCTAAATTTGTGGCTTTTTATGAGTCCATTAATAATAAACGGAGTCTGAAAGATGACCGATTCGCCAGAAAATTCCCCGATATTTGAAAAAATATACAGGGGTTATCTTGCACAGATATCGGGGATTGATTTGAAATCCGTAGCCGAAAGACTCGGGGTAGATATCTGTAACGACGAAGCAATAATTCCTTTTTTTGAAAAACCATACAGAATATCGGGAAAGGGTGTTTTTGACAGTTCCGGTCTGCGGCCCTCGCATTCCGCATGTGTTGTTCTGTTCAGATATCTGCTTCTATGTCCGGAAGAAGAGCCTTGCGGGAGAGAGTTGGTTGCTTTCAGGGATTTCAAGGATGCAGCCCCCTTCGTTGAAGGGTTTTCAAATACTTCCGAACATGAGATTGAAAAAAACTTCACAGGAAAGCTGTCTGACCTGGAAAAGGCCTGTATTATTTCAGGAGGCAAAGCCTTCGACGCGGATTTTTCATATGATCTTTCGATGTGGTTCAATCCGCTTCCGAAGATTCCGGTTATCATGCTTTTTAATGACGAATACGAAGTCTTCAGATCAAAATGCGTCCTCCTTTTTGAAAAGAGCGCGGAAAAATATCTGGACATGGAATGCCTTGCGATAATCGGGATGCGTCTTGCCGGACATCTAATAAAGAACAGGGAATAGTGAATGGCGGATAGTTAAACAGTGCGAAACCATCAATAACAAGGGGTTAAGAGAAAAGAATGAGTGAAAAGGTCGGCAAAAATATAGACGCGAAAAAGGCACCCGGGCAGGCTTCGCCGGAACCCGCTCCTGTTACGAACTTTATCCGCAATATTATAGATGAAGATCTTGCGGACGGTAAAAACGACGGCAGGATAATGACCAGGTTTCCTCCTGAGCCGAACGGATACCTGCATATAGGGCATGCAAAATCAATCTGTCTCAATTTCGGCCTTGCCTCGGATTACAACGGCCTGTGCAATCTAAGGTTTGACGATACAAATCCGACAAAGGAAGAGGTTGAGTATGTCGAATCGATCAAGGAAGATGTTAAGTGGCTTGGCTTTGACTGGGGCAACAGGCTCTACTATGCATCCGACTACTTTGACAGGCTTTATGATTATGCCGTAAAGCTTGTAAAAAAAGGCAAAGCCTATGTCTGCAGCCTGAGTGCCGAAGAAATAAGGAAATACAGGGGCACCTTGACTGAACCGGGCAAAGAGAGCCCTCACAGGAGCCGCAGTATCGAAGAGAATCTCGATCTTTTTGACCGGATGCGGAAAGGGGAATTCAAAGACGGAACGCATGTGCTTCGCGCCAAAATCGACATGTTATCCCCGAATCTCAATATGCGGGATCCGGTAATTTACCGTATCCTGCATCAAGACCATCACAGAACCGGCGACAAATGGTGTATTTATCCGATGTATGACTTTGCACATGGGCTTTCTGATTCGATTGAAGGAGTCACGCATTCAGTCTGCACTCTGGAATTTGAAGACCATCGGCCCCTCTATGACTGGCTGCTCGATGAGCTGGGGGCGTTCCATCCGCAGCAGATAGAATTTGCAAGGCTTAATCTGAACTATACCGTGATGAGCAAGAGAAAGCTTCTTGAGCTTGTGCAAGACGGGCTTGTTTCGGGATGGGATGATCCGAGGATGCCGACCATCTCAGGCTTGAGAAGGCGGGGCTATACACCGGAGGCGATCAGAATATTTTGCGAAAAGATAGGAGTCGCAAAGAGCAACAGCATTGTTGACATGGCTTTGCTGGAGTACTGTATCCGTGAAGATTTAAACAGGCGTGCTCAGCGTGTCATGGGCGTCCTGCATCCTTTAAAAGTCGTTATCGATAATTATCCTGAAGGAATGATCGAAGAATTCGATGCGATCAATAATCCCGAAGATCCTTCAACAGGTACAAGAAAAGTTCCGTTTTCCCGTGTAATTTATATAGAAAAGGATGATTTCCGCGAAGATCCGCCGAAAAAATTCTTCCGCCTTTCTCTTGGGCGTGAAGTGCGCTTAAAGAGCGCGTATTATATTACCTGTGTCGATGTCGTTAAGGATGAAAGCACAGGTGAAGTCAAGGAACTGCACTGTACATATGATCCGAAGACAAGAGGCGGTTTTTCAACCGACGGAAGGATGGTCAAGGGAACCCTGCACTGGGTTTCCGCTGCTCACTGTGTTGAAGCGGAGGTGCGATTGTATGACCGCCTTTTTACGAAAGCCAATCCTGCCGATGATAAAGACGGGAAGGATTTCAAGGAATGCATTAACCCGGCATCTCTTGAAGTTTTACTCTCGTGCAGGCTCGAACCGGGTGTGGCAGACGCTTTACCGGGAAGCATATACCAGTTTGAACGGACCGGCTATTTCTGTGTTGACAGGGAATCTTCGGCAGGCGCCATCATATTTAACAGGACGGTTACTCTTCGCGATTCGTGGGCTAAAATCGAAAGCGCGCAAAATAAAAAAATCTGACAGGATTAACAGGATGATTTGTCGGACCGCTCCGGAAGAGCGGCCCGAAACACGCAACCGATCACTTTGTGGGTTATGTCTTCTTTCTCCACCGGATTCTCCTCCTCGCCGCAGGCAAAATCCTGTCTATCCTGTTAATCCTGTCTAAAAAATAATTCCTGCATAACCGACAAAGCTGTCACCGGGGCTTATGTCATAGCTCGTGGTATAAGTCACCAGTTCGGCGCAGGAGGCTCCCAGTTCTTTTGCCGCGCTTATAGCGGTTGCCGCGGCCCCTGCACAGCAGGCGTTGTCATTTGACAGAGCCTCTTTTATTACTTTTCCGGGATTCATTTCAAGCATCGCGTCTATGACTCTTTTGTCGTTTTCATTCTTCACCCACTTTACGGCCTGAGCGCCGGTTCCGTGAGAAACAAATCCATAGTTTTCACCGTAATGGGTTAAGTCCGTCGAACCCAGAACCATAACTTTGAGCCCGAGACCTTTTGCGATTTTTACCGCGTCTCTTCCTATGGTTAAAGATTCTTCAACGGGAGGAACTCCCATCGTGACAATTTTAACATCTTTGAAGAAGTATTTTATAAAGGGAAGCTGAAGCTCTATCGTGTTGTCGCGGGTGAATCTTTGAGCGGTCTCAATTTCAAAGGAGTATTTTTCAGCAAGCCTTGCGGCTATTCTGTCCTCAATTTCAATCTCCCCGAACGGGGTTTCCCAGGAGCCTTCTTTCATCAGAAACCGCGGAGATCTGGCATGAAGGTGCATTCCGAAGACAAGCAATACATCGGGAGCGCCTGCTTCGGAAAGTATTTTTATGACATTGCATGCTATTTTCCCCGAATAGTACCATCCCGCGTGGGGAACAATGCCTCCCACCGGCTTCATGCCGGAGAAGGTTTTTGCATCTTTTATAAATTCTTTTATCTGTCTTTCACATTCGGATGCACTCTCCGGATACCAGCTTCCGGCAAACATGGCTTTTCTTGCTTTCATCTTATCCTCCTTTTGCCCAGAATTACATTATTGGATATTATGAGGATAATTGCCTCTATAATCAAGAAATAAAGCAAAGCAAAACAGGCAGATATGTCCACCATCTAATTTAAATTATGATTGATATTCATTTCAGAACCTTATATATAGATAATCTCTCGATATTCCCGAGTCTGCCGCAGTGTCGGACAAACTGCTCAGGCAGACATAATAAGAAGTGCTATGATTTTTCACGATTTCTGAACTTGTAATCTTTCTGTATATTATTCAATTTGTTGTGATATACAGATTTGTAGAATAACTTGTTGGAAATTTCCAACCACACGCTCCAGACGGACAAGGCCGCTGAGCAGCTGAAAAAGAAGAGAGGCAATATGAACGAAGACACCAAACAACTATTTTGCGATATCATAGACTTGCTCATGCCGGAGTTAACCCCCTATGAAAGCGCACTCTATATTCTTCTCATTCGTCTCTCTATACTCGAAAACGGTGACGCTACAATACGTGTAGGCAAACGTACGGTAGCTGAAAGACTTGGTACAAGCTCAAGAGCTGCCGCAAAAATCAGTTTTGCTCAAGTGACTGATGTTTTGCGTAGTTTGGAGTTAAAAGGTTGTATTACCGTCGGTGACGTAAATCGTGATGGAACGCTCTACTCTGTAGTCCAACCCCGTGAGGTTCCTTTTGTAAAAGAAAAATTGGCAACAATTGCACCATCTGCGGCCGCTGATGATTACTTCAACAATCCAGAGAAGCGGTCTGAGTTATTTGAACGTGATAAATGGATATGTCAGTATTGTGGTGAGAAGGTTACAGAGGTGAATGCGACACTCGATCACTACGTTCCACAATCGAAGCAGGGTGGACATTCAAAGGAGAACTTAAAAACATCCTGCCTTCTCTGTAATTCAATTAAATCAGGAAAGATGTATGAAGAAGCAGCTCCACTCCTTCTTAAGAGCATTCAAGAACGGCGTCAGCGTCTGCATAAGTAGATCAATACGGCCAAACTCTGGCGATCCAACCAGCGGGTCGAAACCCACGGGGCTTCGCCCCGTGGCTCACCCGCGCGTTCGGAATCAGTTATTACACTATAGCACATAAAGTAAATAGAGCAGTTATGACATTTGGTGAAACACAGGATAAAAAAAAGTACAACTTAAATAATTGTCCATTCTGTGGAAGTGTTGTCATTAAGATAAAAAAAATGACTGACGTTATACAATATTCTAAAGGAAATATAGAATTAGAAACAATCTTTGAAAAACATGGTCAACCATATCGTGTTCATTGTGAAAATTGTGGCGCTGACGGGCCAGGCTGTTTATCACCGGAAAGTGCAGCTAATGCATGGAATAAAAGCACACCCAAACCGGACCCGTTAGAGTCGCTTTAGTATAGTAAAGGATCATACTTTACACATTTTAAGTCATATAAACATAGAGGTAGATGGATATGAAATCACAGAAAGCAATCGTTGGGATTCTACTGAGTTTTTCATTTGTATTATTAATATTGATCGGATGCGGCGGCATGGCTGTCGGGCAGTCACCGGCGGATGATCTGGCCATAAAGGGGTACGACACTGTCGCATATTTCAATGCCGGCAAAGCACTAAAAGGCAATGAATCATTTGCCTTCAAGTGGCATGACATGATCTGGTATTTCTCAACCAGAGAGAACAGGGATCTGTTTGCGGCCGGTCCGGAGAAATATGCTCCGCAGTATGACGGATATTGCGCCTGGGCCATGACGGAGGCGCGTAAAGCCCAAACTGATCCTGAAGAATGGAAGATCGTTGACGGGAATCTTTACCTTAATTGCAGCAGAGCGGCGTATGAAAAATGGAGCAGGGATATTCCCGGTAACATCAAAAAAGCCGATACGAACTGGTTAAAGTTTTCCGGCAAAAATTGATCGCACGGCTTCCATTTAGGCAAAGTATCGGGGTTGTCCATGAACAGGAACTTATGGGGTCCGTATTCTTGAAATAAGGAGCGATCGGCATGGGGCATAAAAAAATACAAGTTGGGGACAAAGCGCATGACTTTTACTTTCAGACCCCATGGTCTCCCCGGCAAAACTTTTATGAAACAGCGGGAAACAAACCGGCAGTTTTAGTGTTCCTGCGCTACCAGGGTTGCCCAGTTTGTCAGATGGAGATGGCGCATCTAAAACGGGAGATTGGATTGTTTACGAATAAGGAAACAAAAATATTTGTTTTCTTGCAAAGCGCGCCTGAAATAGTTGCTTCCGTTACGAATGAGGGAGATTGGCCTTTTTCAGTTGTCTGTGACCCTCAAGGGGCTTTCTTTCAGAAGTACGCTGTAGAATCTGGCGGTATTTTGAAATATCTTCATCCAGCAGGAGTGATTGATGCCATCAAAGCAGTCAGTCAGGGCTTCAGGCATGGAAAATTTGAAGGGAAGGAAACGCAACTTCCCGCTGCATTTGTTGTAAATTCGATGAAGATCATTACATATGCTTATTATGGTAAGCACATCAGCGATCTTCCTTCGCCTGCAACGCTGGCAGCGAAAATTGAATGAATACGAACATAATATGGTTTATGAACTGTGTATTCCATTTTTCTTTTAACCCGAATAATGATATCCCATAAGCAGCGGCTAATGAGGGAGAAATTATAAGTGGCCTTTCTCAGGTCTTTTGCCCGTTGGTTGGCGCAGACCAAGTTTGGTCAAAAATCCCTGACCAGACCGGACGGGCTATCAATCTTGAAGCAGCAACCTGGCACGCGAGTTTACGTCGGCATAGTCTTACTGGTGGTAAGTTATTTGATAGGTTTGCCGGCCCTGGCTTTCTTGAGCTATCTGTCGGTGAAATTGAACAAGCCGATGATAATCGCAGTCGGCGGCCCTGTTGTTTTCTTATTGGTGCATATTATGTTCGGGGTGGGCGTTTATCTGGCCGGGAGGAACTACGCTGTAGAAGGACTGTATTGGGCGACCAGGCGATTTTTGCATAAATATGAAGAAAATACTCGCAACTGAGATTTATATTTTTTACTATAATATCGAATAAAAAAATGCGAAACATAATCACAGGCTGGAGCAACGCTGCCGCTTCGCCACAGCTTGTATGCATGACCGTTAGCCCCTTAATTTTACAGGAGAAAAAAAATGAATGATTTTGCAACCGGTGTTAAGCTCATGAACGATATTCCGGATGTACCCAAGGCAGTCGGTCCTTATTCTCAGCTCTCTGTTGCGGGCGATACGATATATCTTTCCGGTCAGTTGCCGATAGACCCTAAAACCGGAAAATTGGTCAGCGGCACCATCGAGGAGCAAACCGAACAGGTATTTAATAACATCGAGGCGGTGTTAAAAGGCGTAGGGTTGGGATTGCTGGATGTTGCCCGTTCCAGCGTGTATCTCACTGATATGAGCACATTTTCAAATATGAACGCAATTTACGCGAAAAGGTTTGGCGGCCATAGACCAGCCCGGGAAACCATCGGAGTAAGCGCTCTTGCGATAGGCGCAGCAGTTGAGATAACGGTTATTGCCCGTAAAAGAAAAGAATAAAAGGCTTACAATCGGTTGAATTATTGTCAGTACCTGGAATCAGCGTAATCCACCCATCCGCCGGCTGAAACCAGCGCCCTGTCAAACTCAGAAATCCCGAATTTCACGGATTCTTTGACGTCTCCTGACTTAAGGATGAAAGAACTTTTGTCTAAAAATGTTTCTATTGTCGTTTCGCGTTTTGAAAAGACCGAAAAAATCCTGTTTATGATTTCAGGGGAAAGCTCAACGGCCATCATGCCGCAGTTGAACATGTTCCTTTTAAAGATCCTCGCAAAACTCGGAGCTATGACGAGATTGATGCCGTTTACTTCAAGCGCCCACGGAGCATGCTCCCTCGATGACCCGCAACCGAAATTGTCTCTTGTTATGATTACGCTTTTCCCCTTTATATCCTTTTTATAGTCAAAGCCTTCAAGGCTGATGTCTTCAAGGAGATAGGGCTTTAAAGCCTGCCTTGTGTTTTCAGTGAGATATTTGGCGGGAATTATTTCATCCGTGTTAATATCCGCCCTGTCCAGAAAAAGTACTTTTCCGCTGAAATTTTTCATATTATTCATCTGCCGCCGTATAATTTTGAATTTGTTATATGTCCTGCAATTGCGGTTGCCGCGGCAGTGGCCGGGCTCATCAGATGCACCATTCCGCCTTTTCCCATCCGCCCGATAAAGTTCCTGTTTGAGGTGGAAGCACAGGCTTCTCCTTCTGCAAGAACACCGTTGCTCATTCCGAGGCAGGCTCCGCAGGTCGGATTTGTGACGCAAAATCCGGCTTCAAGAAAAACGGCGATAAGTCCTTCATCGAGGGCCTGCCGGTAAATTTTAGGAGTAGCAGGCGAAACAACACCCCGCAGAAAATCGCTTATTTTATTCCCCTTTAATATTTCCGCCGCTACTCTCAAGTCGTCTATTCTTCCGTTTGTGCATGAGCCTATGTAGACCTGGTCGATTTTCGTGCCTTCCATCTCCTTGACAGGTTTGATATTATCGGGCCTGCATCCGAATGTTACCACCGGCTCAAGGCTTGATACATCATGTTCAATTATATCCGTATATGAGGCATCTGGATCGGAACAGAATTTCTGAAATGCCTCAAGAGCTTTGTCTTTTGTCTTATGGTCATCCCGGATAAACTCCCACAGGTATTCCACGGTAGTCATATCCGGAGCGCATATCCCGCATGTTGCACCTGCTTCTATCGCCATGTTGCAGATGGTCATTCTTGCGTCCATACTCATCGATTCCACAACAGGACCGGAAAATTCAAGGACTTTATTTGTCGCCCCGTTTACGCCGATGAGGCCGATTACAGAAAGAATAATGTCTTTGGCAAAAACACCTGCTTGGATTTTGCCGGTAATATTTATCTTTATGGTTTCAGGGAAACGAAGCGCGCACACGCCCTTTAATATGCCGACTTCAAGGTCGGTTGTCCCGACTCCTGCGGCAAAAGCCCCGAAAGCCCCGTATGTGCAGGTGTGGGAATCGCCCATGATTATGGTAAACCCCGGTCTTACGAAGCCTTTTTCAGGGAAAATCGCATGGCACACGCCGTTTCTCCCTATATCGAAAAAATCCTTTATATTGTGGCGCCTTGTCCATTCCCTTAATATTTTGCCCTGTGTGGCTGTTTTGGAATCCTTGGCGGGAGTGACATGATCGATTACCGCCTTAACCTTCGATGCGTCGAAAACCCGGTCTTTGCCTCTGGCTACAAGGTCATTTATGGCGATAGGGGTTGTAATCTCATGACAGAAAACCGCATCAAGCCTGATTACGTAAATATCATCACACGGATTATCCAAGATATGCGGTTCAAAAATTTTTTCAGCGATTGTTTTACCCATTTAAACTCCGCTATTACAATAACATTGTGTTTTTGTTCAAAAATCAGAAGCAGGCTGTTCGTAAAAAGTCAAAATTCAGACGGCAAAGTAAAAAGCTCATTATGCAAGGCGCGCTAATCTTGAGGAATGAAGCGTACAGATAAGTACGCTGCAATGACGAAAGATGAAGCGCAACACAGCAGAATGACTTTTTACTTTGCCGTCAGAGTTAGTCCGAGTCCGTCTTCAATACCGAAAGAAAGGCTGATTGCGGAATCATGACTTTTCCCACCATCTTCATCCGTTTTTTTCCTTTTTTCTGCTTTTCGAGGAGCTTGCGTTTTCTGGTGATGTCGCCTCCATAGCATTTTGCAGTAACATCTTTTCTGAAAGCGGAAACAGTGGATCTGGCAATTATCTTTGCCCCGATTGCTCCCTGGATAGCTATTTTAAACATCTGCCTTGGAATCTCTTCACGAAGCTTTTCACAAGCCATTCTTGCCCGTTCAACGGCCCTTTCGCTGTGAACTA
>Ga0315268_10002689_pt1 | contig 19904 bp, 14 predicted proteins | sample C1_top_MG_FD_204535 | JGI IMG/M metagenome (GOLD analysis project Ga0315268, IMG submission 204535) | Sediment microbial communities from Yellowstone Lake, YNP, Wyoming, USA - C1_top | ecosystem: Environmental > Aquatic > Freshwater > Lake > Sediment | place: USA: Wyoming | collected 2017-08-01
AAACGAGCTGCGTTGCAGCACCGCCGCCAGTTCGAGTTCGCGCACCTTGGACCGCCGCCCAAGCGCACTCGGCGTGCTTTCTCTGGGCGACTGGATTTTGGATTGAATCAAACTGCCTTTGGCCTACGCTGCGCCCATGTCCGCGAGGATGATTTCGCATTATCGGATCGTGCGGCGGTTGGGCGCCGGCGGCATGGGCGAGGTATTCCTGGCACAAGACACACAACTGGAGCGCCCGGTCGCCCTGAAGGTGATGTCGGCCGAGCTGGCGAAAGACCCGAACCAGCGCAAGCGCTTTCGCACCGAAGCCAAGGCCGCCTCCGGGCTGGCGCATCCGCACATCTGCGTCATCCACGAGGTCGGTGAGACGGAGGACGGTCACCCGTTTCTGGCCATGGAATACATCGAAGGCCAGACGCTGGACGTGTTACTGCAACAGCGGCGGTTGAAAATCCGCGAGATCCTCAATCTGGGTATCGAAGTGGCGGAGGCGCTGGACGCGGCGCATGTCCGGGGGCTGGTGCATCGCGATATCAAACTGGCCAACCTGATGCTGGACCAACGCGGACAGGTGAAGGTGCTGGACTTTGGGCTGGCCAAGTGGGTTGCGCCAGACGAATTGAGCGCCACGGCCACGTCGGTCGCCCATACGCAGACCGGCATATTGATCGGCACGCCGCAATACATGAGCCCGGAACAGGCGCTGGGGCGGTCGCTCGATCCGCGCACGGACCTGTTCAGCCTGGGCGTGGTGCTCTACGAACTGGTGGCGGGTCAGCGACCCTTCTTGGGCAGGACGGTGGGCGAGACGATCAACAACATCGTCAACCAGCCGCCAGCGCCGCTGGGCTTGGAGAACCCGGTCTTCTCACCCGCGCTCGATGACATCATTCTCAAATGCTTGGAAAAGGAACCGGAGAAACGGTACGCCTCGGCAAAGGAACTGGCCGCCGACCTGCGGAAGTTGAAGGACGATTCCGAACGAGCGCTCGCCGTCACGGCCCACGACAAGATTCCCGCGCCTGTCGCCACTCCCACTCCCGGCGAACCCCAGCCCACTGCGCTTTGGAAACTGGCGGCAAAGGCGGGCGCTAGCCGCAACTCGGCGCTCCGTTGGATGATGGGTTTCGTCGCCGCAGCGTTGCTGGTGCTGGGCGGCTGGGTGCTGTTTCGAGGCGGTGTATCAAAACCATCCGCGCCCGGCACGAACCTGACCGCGACAGCCCAGCAGAAATCCGTGGCTGTGCTCCCGTTCGTCAATATGAGCGCGGACAAGGCAGACGAATATCTCAGCGACGGCATCAGCGAGGAGATCATCACCGCGCTGTCGAAGATCAGGGGTTTGAAAGTCCCGGCGCGCACATCGTGCTTCGCGTTCAAGGGCAAGAACGAGGACATCCGGCGCATCGGCGAGCAACTCGGCGTACGCACCGTGCTCGAAGGCAGCATCAGCAAGGTGGGCAACCAACTGCGCGTGACCGCCCAACTCATCAACATCGCGGATGGCTTCCACGTCTGGTCGGAGACTTACGATCGCGCCCTCGACGACCTGCTGGCCATCCGAACGGACGTGGCTGCGCGTGTGGTGGAAGCGCTTAAAGGCCAACTGCTGGGCGAGGAGCGGCAACAACTCGCGAAGCGAACCACGGACAATGCAGAAGCGTACCGGCTCTATCTGAAAGGCCGTTACCATTGGAACCGGCGGACCGGCGAAGATATCAAGCAAGCCATCGAGTATTTCAACCAAGCCATCGGCAAGGACCCGAGTTACGCCCTTGCGTATGCCGGATTGGCTGACTGTTACGTCATCTTGAACGAGTATGCGGGCCTGCCTGGCGGGGAGACATATCCCAAAGCCCGGGCCGCGGCGTTAAAGGCGTTGGAATTGGACAGCACGCTCGCGGAACCTCATGCCGCGTTAGCCTATATCAAAGCTTACGTGGATTGGGACTGGACTGGCGCGGAGGCGGAATTCCGGCAAGCGATCGCCTTGGACCCAAACTATGCCACCGCCCACCATTGGTTTGAAGTGGTTTTGGATTCGTTGCATCGTCATGAAGAAGCCTTGGCCGAGATCAAACTGGCCCAAGAACTCGACCCGCTTTCCCCAGTCATCAATGCAAACTTGGGATCCGAATTAGACTTTAACGGGAAAACAGATTTGGCCATTGAAGTCCTGCACAAGCAAATCGCCCTCGACCCTTCTTTCCTCGTGGCGCACCAAACTCTCGGTCAGGTTTATCTCGGGCAGGGGAAGCGGTCCGAAGCCATCGCTGAATTCGAGACGATGCACCGGCTGGACGGAAGCGGGGTTTATGGATTGGTTCACCTCGGGTTCGCCTACGCGCGCGTCGGCAGGAGCAAAGAGGCGCAGAGAATCGTGAGCCAGTTGCTGGAACTTCAGCGGCAGGGATTCGACTACCGTGGTGACATCGCGATGGTTCAGCATGCGCTGGGCGATGACGAGGGAGCTCTCGATTCCCTCGAGAAGGCTTTGGCAGAACATTCGCCCACTGTGGACTGGCTTAACTTCGATCCGTACAGCAAGGACCTCCGCCTGCATCCGCGGGCCCAAGCCATCCTGAAGAAAATGAATCTGGTCAAATGAGCGATGTCCCTGTAGAAGCGCCGCAACGTAACCTCAGCTCAACTCGACTATGAAACTGGAAACAAAAACCCTCAGACTAATTCTGACCGCTCTCTTCATCTCGACCGCGACACTGTCGTGTTTCGGTGGGCCAGCCAGCGAGAATGGGCCGAAGAAGATGAGCGACACCGCCGTACTCAAGATTGGCGAAGGCTATGTCGCTGCCCAAGGCGTTTTCATCTACTACAAATCCTTTGGCAGCGGCCCCCCGCTGCTCATCCTCCACGGCGGGCCGGGGGCATCCCACGACTACTTGCTGCCTCACCTTGTCCCGTTGGCCCGCAGGAATCGACTGGTTTTCATTGATGAACGCGGCGGTGGCAAGTCCTCCAAGCTGGAGAATTCTGCCGAATACACGGTTGAAAACATGGTGGAAGACACCGAAGCCGTCCGGCAGGCGCTCCGGCTGGGAAAAATCAATCTGCTTGGCCATTCCTGCGGAGGCGTTCTGGCCCAAGCCTACGCGCTCAAGTACCAGAAGAACTTGTCCCACCTTGTGCTTTGCAGCACGTTTCACAGCACGAGGCAGATGAATGAGGTTTTCAAGACGATGAAAGCCAGAATGCCTTCTGAATTGAGGGAACGGATCGACAAGCTGGAAGCGGCGGGCCTCTACGGTCACGGGAAGGATTACGAGAAGAACCGGTATCCTTCCGAATACATGGTGGCGGCATGGGGCGAGGGCTACTTCCCGCATCTCTTTCAGCAGCGCCCCGATGCCAATTTTGATCCGAACACCTTCGGAAGCTTCGCTTGGGATGTTTACCGCGAGATGTGGGGATCACATGGCGAGTTCGTCGTCGACGGCAACATGATCTCGGTCGAATATGCTGACCGGTTGCCTACGATCAAAGTGCCGACGCTGATCACCGTGGGCGATCACGACGAGTGTGACGCATTCCTTTCCAGAGAAATGAACGCGCTGATTGTGGGGTCGAAACTTGTCGTGTTTCCCAAGAGCGGGCACACGACGTTCGTGGATCAGCCCGGTTTGTTCCTCGAGGCGGTGCAGAGTTTTCTATCGGCGGGCAAATGAACCGTGACTGTGGAGTCCAAGCCCTCCTGAAGAAAATGAATTTGGTGAAATGAGCGACCGCACCGAACAACGCAAATCGGACGCTCAATCCCTCAGCGGCCAGTTGATCGCGCACTACCGCGTGGCGCGGCACTTGGGCTCGGGCGGCATGGGCGAGGTGTTTCTGGCTGAAGACACCAAGCTGGACCGGTCGGTCGCGCTCAAGTTGTTGCCCAAGGAAGTGGCCGAGGATGCCTTCCGGCGAAAACGCTTTCTCGCCGAAGCCAAAGCCGCTTCGGCCCTGAACCATTCCAACGTCTGCATTATCTACGAAGTCGGCGAGACCGCCGAGGGCCAGCCCTTCATCGCCATGGAATACCTGGAAGGGCAGGCGCTGGATGCGCTGGCGCGACGCCGGCGACTGGAGTTGCGGGAGATCGTGGGGATTGGCGTGCAGGTGGCCGACGCGCTGGAAGCGGCGCGGCAGAGCCAAGTGGTGCATCGGGACATCAAGCCGGGAAACATTGTGGTTCAAGAGCAGAAAGCAGAAAGCGGAAAGCAGAAATCCGACTCGCAACTGCGGGTGAAGGTGCTGGACTTTGGGTTGGCCAAGCGGCTGGATCAGGCGGGAGAAGCCTCCGTGCTGACGCAGGAGGGAGCGATCCTCGGCACGCCGAATTACCTCAGCCCGGAGCTGGCGTTGGGCCGGGAGGTGGATTCGCGCAGCGACATTTTCAGTCTGGGCGTGGTACTGTACGAGTTGGCGGCGGGGCGGAATCCGTTTGCCGGGGCGAGCTTTGGCGACACCGTCAACAATCTGCTCAATCGCCAGCCTGAACCACTGCGCGGGTGGAATCCGACGGTGACGCCTGAGTTTGAGCGAATTGTTTTGAAGTGTCTGGAGAAGGACGTGGCGAAGCGCTACGCGACGCCGCGCGAACTGGGGGCGGACCTGCGCCGGCTGGAAACCGCGCGGGACCGGTCCGATGCGCGCAACGCAAGACTCGTGTGGATGGCGACTGCCGGTGGCCTGGCCGCCTGTTTGCTGGTGCTTTTCGCGTGGCAGTTCCTGCGTTCGGCGCGTCCGGTTGATGACAAGAACAAGACGCCAGCCGCAGCTCAAACAGCCCGTGCGCCAACAACCCTCTCCCGCCAGCGACTCGTGTTGTTGCCATTCAAGAGCCTGGCCAGCGGCGAGGCCAACGAGATTTTCACGGACGGTCTCGCCGTCGAACTTTTCTCCAAGCTCTCGCACATTCGCGGCCTGCAGGTGATTGACGGCTCGGGCTTCGTCAAGGCGCAGGGTGCGGAGAAGGATTTCGCGGCAAAGTGGCGCGAGTTGAACGCCGGCGCATTGCTCAAGGGTACCGTGCTCAAGGAGCAGAAGCAATTGCGCATCCGGCTGCAACTGCTCGATTCGCAAACACAGGAACTCCTGAAAGCCTTCGACTTCGACCGCGAGCCGGAAAGCGTGCTGGCGCTCCAGACCGAGGCGGCGGAGGTCATTGCTGCGGCGCTGCAAGTGCAACTGCTCGCCGACGAGCGCCTCCAGCTTTCTCGCCGGCCCACGGAAAATCCGCGCGCCTACCAAGCATACCTCCAAGGCCGCGCCTTTTGGAACCGCTACACCAACCCCGGCTGGCAACGGAGCATCGAACTCTTCCGCGAAGCCATCCGGCTCGACCCCGGTTTCGCGCTCGCCTACGCCGGGTTGGCCGACAGCTACGTGCAGTTGAGTGGGGACACCCTGCCTCCCAGCGAAGGCTTTACCATCGCCAAGACCAATGCGCTGCGCGCCATCGAGCTTCAGCCGGACCTCGCGCCGGCTTATGTCTCGCTCGCGCAATGCCAGATGTGGTTTGATCGCGATTATCCGGGCGCGAAGCAGGCTTTCGAAACGGCGCTGCGGCTCGATCCGCGTTACCCGGACACTTGCCACTTCTACGCCCATTACTACGAGTGCCTGGGCCAGATGCCGCGCGCGCTGGAGTTGCTGCAGCAAGCGATTGAATACGACCCGCTGATGCCCATCCTCCAGGCGGAGCTGGGCTGGGCCTATTACCACGCGCGCCGCTACACCGACGGCGCGGCGCAATGCCGCAAAGTGCTCGCGAGTGACCCGACCTTCGACTATGCCCAATGCGTCCTAGGCATGAATCTGACGCGAACCGGACAGCACGATGAAGCCATCCGGGCTTTGGAGAAGGGCTGGAAATCGCTGGAGTGGCCGGTGTTGCTCGGAGAACTGGGCTACGCCTACGCCGTCGCCGGAAGGAGCCAGCAGGCCCGGGAAGTCCTGCAACAACTTCGCGCGATGGAAGCCGGCGGTGCCTGGCTGCCGCCCTCGGCCCTGGGCATCGTCCATCTGGGCCTGGGCGAAACCAACGAAGCCCTCACGCAACTCAAGCGCGCGGTGGAGACGCACGACCTTTACATGGCGTGGGTCCAAGTCGAGCCGCAGTTCGATCCCGTCCGCAACGAGCCGCGTTTTCAGGCGCTCCTCAGGAAAATGAACCTCGCACCTGAGCCGGCCGCAAACCTGAGCGCGCCCGGTCTGAAATCCGTGGCCGTCTTGCCGTTTGTGAACGTGAGCGGAGACAAGGCGGACGAGCCTCTCAGCGACGGCATCACCGATGAGCTGATCAGCACCCTGCAGCCCGTCAACGGTCTCCAGGTCAAGGGCCGCGCCTCGTCGTTTTACTTCAAAGGCAGGAATGAGCGGTTGCAGAAGATCGGCCAGGATTTGCAGGTGAAGTACCTGGTTGAAGGAACGGTGAGCCGGGCCGGCAACAAACTGCGCATTACGGTGGACCTGGTGACGGCCGCGGACGAATCCCAACTCTGGGCGACGAATTACGATCGCCCGCTCGACGACCTGCTGGCGATCCGTACGGACGTGGCTACGCGCGTGGCGGAGTCGCTCAAAGGGAAACTGCTGGGCGAGGAGCGGCAACAACTGGCGAAGCGAGGCACGGAGAATGCCGAAGCCTACCGCCTGTATCTGCAAGGCCGCTACCTGTGGAATCGGCGGACCTGCAAAGAGATCATGCAGGCCATCGAGTATTTCAACCAAGCCATCGCCAAAGACCCGGGTTACGCGATGGCCTATTCGGGCCTTGCGGACTGTTACAACGTGCTTCCGTTCTACATGGGCATGCCGCGCCGTGACGCTTACCCGAAGTCCCGCGCCGCAGCGTTGGAGGCGTTGAAGTTGGACGGCAATCTTGCGGAGCCGCACGCCGCGCTGGCGGATATCAAGGGTTCCTTGGATTGGGATTGGGCCGGCGCGGAGGTGGAATTCCGGCGGGCAATCGCTCTGAACCCAAACTACGCCACCGCTCACCAGTGGTTTTCCAGCTTGTTGGATACTCTGGGTCGTCATGACGAAGCGTTGGCCGAAATCAGACAGGCCCAGGAGCTTGACCCGCTTTCCCGCATCATCAATGCAACCCTTGGATTCCAGTTGTTCCAGACCGGAAAAGCAGACGCGGCTGTCGAGGTGCTGCGAAAACAAATTGCGTTCGACCCTTCGTTCGCCGTGGCGCACGGCAACCTCGGCTGGATTCATTACTACCAAGGGAGATTCTCCGAAGCCCTTGCCGAATTCGAGACGATGCACAAACTGGATGAAAGCGGGACCTTCGCGTTGGAAGGCCTTGGCTCGGCGTATGCACGGGTGGGCAGAACCAATGATGCGCAAAACATCCTCGCTCAAATTGAGGAACTGCAGCGCCAGGGAACCGACTATCGTGTCGGCACGGCTTGGCTTCAATACGTGCTGGGTGATCATGAGAGTGCGCTCGATTCGCTGGAGAAGGGAATGACAGAGCGTGCCTTCGGCGTGGAAGGGCTTTACTCGGGGCTTGGTTGGGAAGTTCTCCGTCCGCACCCACGCTTCCAAGCCATCCTCCGCAAGATGAACTTGGTGCCGGCTTCGATCACGAGCGCGCCGCCGGCCGTCTCCCAGAAATCCGTCGCTGTGCTGCCATTCGTGAACATGAGCTCCGACAAGGAGAACGAGTATCTGAGCGACGGCATGACCGAGGAGGTTTTGAACGTGCTGGCCAAAGTCAAAGGCTTGAAAGTGCCGGCGCGAACGTCCTGTTTCGTCTTCAAGGGCAAGACCGACGACATCCGCAAGATCGGCGAACAACTCGGCGTGGCCACGGTGCTGGAGGGCAGCGTGCGGAAGGCGGGCGACCAACTGCGCATCACGGCACAGCTCATCAACGTGGCGGACGGTTTTCATCTGTGGTCGGTGACCTACGACCGCGACATGACGAACATCTTCACCATCCAGAGCGACATCGCTTCCCGCGTGGCGGATGCACTCAAAGTGCAATTGCTCGGAGCGGTGACAGAGCCGACGCGAAACATCGAGGCTTACAAGTTGTATCTGCAAGGCCGTTACCTTTGGAACCGGCGAACCTCCGAAGCCATCAAGCAAGCCATCGAGCATTTCAACCAGGCCATCGCCAAAGACCCGGGTTACGCCCTGGCCTATGCGGGCTTAGCCGACTGTTACGTAGTGTTGGCTGAGTATGCGAGCCTGCCCACCCGAGAGACACTTCCCAAGGCCCGGGCGGCGGCGTTGAAGGCGCTGGAGTTGGACAGCAGTCTCGCAGAGCCGCGTGCCGCACTGGCCGCTATCAAGGGCGACCATTGGGACTGGATGGGCTCGGAGGAGGAATACCGGAAAGCCATCGCCTTGAATCCAAACTACGCCACCGCCCACCATTGGCTCGCCCTCTTGTTGCGTGGGATGCGCCGATATGACGACGCATTGGCCGAAATCAAACTGGCGCAAGAACTCGACCCGCTCTCCCCAGTCATCAATCTGAACGTGGGGGATATGCTCTTTTATACCGGACGAACAGATTTGGGCATCGAAGTTCTAAAAGAGCAAATCACCCTCGACCCTTCGTTTGCCGGCGCACACGACACTCTCGGCTCGCATTACTTCATGCAGGGCAGGCTACCCGAGGCTATCGCCGAATTTGAGACGGGGCGACGGCTCGCTGGACAAGGGAGTTACGGATTGAATGGTCTTGGTTGCGCCTATGCGCGTGCCGGAAGAACCAACGAGGCGCAGAAAATCCTCGACCAAATGCTGGAACTCCAGGGGCAGGGATTGGATCTGCGCGTGGGCATCGCAGGTGTTCAACATGAGCTGGGTGATGACGAGGGTGCGCTCGGTGCGCTGGAGAAGGCATTGGCGGAACATGCGTATGGCTTGGATGCGCTTAACTGGGGTCTTTCCTGGAAGGACCTGCGTCCGCACCCGCGCGCCCAAGCCATCCTCAAACAAATGAACTTGGTGAAATGAGCGACTACACGGAACAACACAAGCTTGAAGGAGTCCTGGGAATGGACCCCATTTCAAACTCGTGATGGTCAACTCTCGCTCAATCGCTTGACCGGTTTCTCGAAGAGCAGGTGGTGGATTTCTTCCAGGATGTCTGGAATTCATACCAATTCCAACCGCTTGCATTGCCGGTGAATGCGAGGCCGCGGTAGGTTGGCTGTTCCACAGCTCCCCCCACCACGGTCCCCGGGCTTTCCCCAGGGGGTTATTCCTGCGATGACCCTGGATCAATTCCCGTTTTGTCCCGATAGCCGGCTTTTTCCGCCTGGTTATATTGATGGAAGTTGGAGCAGTGAAAACAATGCAAACAAACAACGCTATGAAGAATCGAGTTTACAGCCTTCTTATTGGAACCGCTTTCGGTCTGGTGACCTGCGGCGCGAGTTATGCCATGTCCGGGCTTGTGTCTATGACTATGGAACCGGAATGGCCGGCTACAGCTCAGCCGGGGACCGTCGTCCTCTACAAGGTCAGCGTGGTGCGGGAGGGCAAGGGACTGCTCGATGTATCGCTCAGCAGCAAGGGGCTTCCGGACGGAGCGACGGTTTCGTTCTCGCCCAGAGTCCTCAGATTCACTGGCCGCACGCCCACAACACTGACGTCTTTAATGACCGTCACCTGCACCAACGTAACGCCAACCGACAGTTACTCTTTTACCGTGACCAGCCAGGCTTTGCGCGATGCCATAACCATCACCAACCAAATCTCTCCGGAATTGAGGGCTGCCACCGCAGAGCGACCAGTGCTCTTCATGGATCCAGTCGAGGCAGGGAGCGTGAGAATTCGCGGCCAAGGGGCGTTCGGCCAAACCTACCAGATTGAAAGCACTCCAGACTTGGGGAATCCTGTCTGGACACCCAGCGGATCAAGCACCGCCGATGGGAATGGCAGGTTCACTTTCGTAGCTACGGACGTAAACGATACCCCGATGCGGTTCTTCCGCGCGGTTTGGCCGGCGCCAGCCGCTGCTCCGCAACAGTGATTCCTGGCTCCCAAAACCATGTGGGGAGCCAGTCGAATGGGCGCGCAGAATTGACTGCGCGCCCTAACTTTTGGCAAGCCTCACCCTCCCCAAGACCAGAGATGATGGTTTATGAATCAAGAGCCCCCAAGCTTCCTCACACTGACCGCCCGCGACTTCGTCGCGACCAGATACCGCAGTGCGTCCGCTGCGTCATCGCCGCCGATGCCATTATCTCTGTCATATCGGCGACCCTCAACTCTCGCTCAATCGCTTGACCGGTTTCTCGAACAGTAAATGGTGGGTTTCCTCCAGGATTTCCGGAATTCGTTTGGCAAACGGACTGCGTTGAAGCGCCGCCGCCAGATCGAGTTCGCGCGCCTTGGCCGCGTTCTCGCCGGGAAACCAGTGGTCGGCCTGGCCTAGCAGGTTGTAGCGCATCTTGCCCCACGCCACGAGGTCGAGCGACCTGGCGTAAGTCCACAGCCGGAGGATCTCCAGCAGGTTGATCTGGCCGGGCACGTCCACGTATTGCGGCAGGCCCTCGAACCACCGCGTGCACCAGTCCGTGCCGAGCGCCCGGTCCATCTCCTCGCGCAACCGTTTCTCGATGGGCGCAATCATCTCCGGAATCCGGTCGTAGAATTCGAGCGCTTGCACGTGCTCGTCAAAATCGCCGGGCCGGCTGGCGCCGCAACTGAGTGTGTGCACCTGCGGCCGTGCGAGGCAGTAAAGGTCGTTGAACTGCATCGGCGTCAGCGGCGCGCACAGTTCGACCAGTTTTTTCGGCGGCTCGTAAAGTTTGCCGCCCTTGTCGTTGGGGCTGATGATGAACACACCCATGTTGCGCGCGTGCGCGGCCTCGATAGCTGGCCAGTTCAGGTCGTTGACGAAATACCAGTGGAGGTTGATGTAATCGAATTCGCCGCTGTTCACCGCGTCGAGGATGACGTCCGTGGTGGCGTGCGTGGAAAAACCGATGTGGCGCACGCGGCCTTCCTTCTGCAATTTGCGTGCGGCGGCGACGCAGCCGTCTTTCTTCAGCGACCAACCGAGCAGTTCGCGGTTGTTGACGCCGTGCAGCCCGAGCAAGTCCACGTAATCGAGCCGCAGATATTTCATCGAGGTCTCGAACGTCTCGAGAAATTCCGCGGCCGTGGCTTTCGGGGAGACTTTGGTTTGGACGATAATTTTATCGCGGGGCAGGGTGGGGAGCACGTTGCCGAGTTGCATCTCGGACGTGCCGTAGCCGCGCGCGGTTTCGATGTGATTGATGCCGAGTTCGACTGCGCGGCGGACGGTGGCTTCAAGGTTCTCCTGATTTTCGCGCGGGATGTCCTTTGGCGACACGTCCTGCCACTTGAACTGGTAACGCATGCCGCCGCAGGAAATGACGGGCATGGCGAGTTCAGTGCGGCCAAAGCGACGGTATTTCATCGCGCGCAAGATAGATGCGGAGCGCGGGGCAGGCAAGGCGTGAGCGGTTTTCAGGGTGCGCCGCAGACAGGAATGAGATGCTTGAACGGCGCGCACGGAGTGACGCGCTCTACCAGTGGCGATTGGTCCTGTGCCTCGTTCCATCCCTGGACTTCCTGGGCTTGTTCGCCGTGGCGGGAGTCACGCTTCCCGGCAGATTCAGGTAACGCTCGGCGTTGGTGTAGCAAACGTTGCGGATCATCGGCCCGAGCAATTCGTCGTCGTCGGGAATATCGCCGTTCTCCACGTCGCGTCCAATGAGGTTGCACAGGACGCGCCGGAAATATTCATGGCGCGGATAAGACATGAACGAACGCGAATCGGTGACCATGCCCACGAAGTGTGAGAGCAGGCCGAGGTTGGACAGCGCGTTGAGTTGCCACTCCAGGCCTTCTTTCTGATCGAGAAACCACCAGCCGGAACCCCACTGGATCTTTCCGGGCACGGTGCCGTCTTGAAAATTTCCGATCATGGTGGCGAAGGCGTAATTGTCCGCCGGGTTTAAGTTGTAAATGATGGTCTTGTGGAGGGCGTTTTCCTGATCAAGACGGTCAAGGTAGCCGGCGAGCGCGACGGCTTGCGGGAAATCGCCGATGGAATCGAAGCCTGTGTCCGGGCCGAGTTGCTTCAGCAGGCGGGTGTTGTTGTTGCGCAGGGCACCGAGGTGAAGCTGTTTGACCCACCCTTTCTCTGCGTCAAGGCGTCCAAAGAACAACATGAGGAATGCGGCGAATTTGCCGTGCTCCTCAGGCGAGGCGGCCTGCCCGCGTCGTGCCTTGGCGAAAATATCCGCGGCAACTTTGTCCGTGCAAAAATCGGCGTAGCACTGGCTCAGGCCGTGGTCGGAGAGCCGGCAGCCGCGCGCGTGGAAGAAATCGTGGCGCGCGCGCAAGGCATCGAGGAATCCACCGAACGTGCCGATGTCCGGGTTGCTGATTTCGCCGAGCCGGTTCACCCATTGGCGGAATTGTTCGGGCTGGTTCACTGCCAGCGCCTTGTCGGGACGAAACGCCGGCAGCACGCGCGTGACAATGCCGGCGGCGGCAATGGCGGCGTGATGCTTCAAGTCGTCTGTCGGGTCATCCGTGGTGCAAAGCGTGGCGACATTGAATTTTTTTAGGATGCCTTGCGTGGTCAGGTCCGCCGTGGCGAGAAGTTGGTTGGCTTGTTTCCAGATTCGCGCGGCGCTGGATTCGTCGAGGAGTTCGTCAATGTCGAAATAGCGCTTCAATTCCAGGTGCGTCCAGTGGTAGAGCGGGTTGCGCAAGGTCTGCGGCACGGTGGCGGCCCAGGCCTGGAATTTGGCGAACGGTTCGGCGTTGCCGGTGCAGAAGCGCTCGGTCACGCCGTTGGCACGCATGGCGCGCCACTTGTAATGGTCGCCTTCGAGCCAGATTTCGAAAAGGTTTTTGAACTGGCGGTTCTCGGCGATGTCGCGCGATGAGAGGTGACAGTGGTAATCGAAAATCGGCTGGGTTGCGGCGAATTGATGATACAGCCGTCGGGCGGCGCGCGTGTTCAGAAGAAAATCTTTGTGGATGAAATTCATCGAATGGCTTGGAGGCTATGACTTTGGCTCTGCCAAAACAAGCCGGGTTTGTGCTCAGGGAACCCGAGCATCGTCGGGTGGCATTGTTTCCAAGCTTGCCTTGTCCGGCGGGCTTACTGAATCTTGCGGAAATTATTTATGGCGAAACCAGCGTTGGTCACGGGCATCACGGGACAAGACGGCTCTTATCTGGCGGAGTTGCTACTGTCAAAGGGTTACGAAGTGCATGGCATTATCCGGCGCGCGAGCACGTTCAACACGGGAAGGTTGGACGGGATTTACGAAGACCCGCACTCTGGCCGCAACCGGTTGTTCCTGCACTACGGAGATTTGAGCGATGCAAGCGCGCTGGCGAGGTTGATCGCAAAAGTCCAGCCGGAGGAAGTTTACAATCTTGCCGCGCAGAGCCACGTGCGCGTGAGTTTCGACAGCCCGGAATACACGACGGACATCACGGCCACGGGTGCCGTGCGGTTGCTGGAGGCAATTCGCGAGACGGGAATCAAGCCGCGCTTCTACCAAGCGTCATCGAGCGAGATGTTCGGTAAGGTGCGAGAGATGCCGCAGACGGAGGCGACGCCGTTTTATCCGCGCAGTCCGTACGGTTGCGCGAAGGTTTTTGCTTATTGGGTGACGGTGAATTATCGCGAGTCGTACGGTTTGCACGCGAGCAACGGGATTTTGTTCAACCACGAATCACCGCGGCGGGGTGAAACTTTCGTGACGCGCAAGATCACGCGCGCCATCGCTCACATCCAGGCGGGATTGCAGGACAAACTCTACCTCGGCAATCTCGACGCCAAACGCGACTGGGGTTATGCGAAGGAGTATGTCGAGGCGATGTGGCTGATGCTGCAACAGGAGATGCCCGATGATTACGTGATCGCCACCGGGGAAACTCATTCCGTGCGGGAGTTCCTCGAAACAGCGTTTAGCTGCGCTGGGTTGGATTGGAAGAAGCACGTGGAGATTGATCCGCGTTATTATCGTCCGGCGGAAGTGGACATGCTGATCGGCGATTACGCCAAGGCTAAACGGCGATTGGGGTGGTCGCCAAAGACAAAGTTTGCAGACCTGGTGAAATTGATGGTGGACGCGGACATCGAACTGCTGCGCAAACATCGGCAGGGTGAAATCAAGGTTGCGCGCTGAGCCTAACTGATTTGATTGGCGGGGACGTGTGGCTTTACGTCTTGGAGAAGCGTTTCAGAAAATCTGCATATGCGAGCCGAAGACCGGTTTCGAGATCCACTTGCGGTTTCCAACCCAAAGCGAAGAGGCGCGAACTGTCCATCAGTTTTCGCGGGGCCCCATCTGGTTTGGATGCGTCCCAGACAATTTCCCCCCGAAACCCGACGATGCGTTTGATGAGTTCTGCCGCATCGCGGATGGAAATGTCGCTGCCGCAACCGACATTAATGAATTGCTCGTTGCTGTAGTTTTCCAAGAGAAAAACGCAGGCGCGCGCCAGATCGTCGGCGTGCAGGAATTCGCGTAGCGGCGCCCCCGTGCCCCAGCAGGTGACCGCGCCCGCGCCGCAGACTTTTGCCTCGTGAAATTTCCGGATGAGCGCCGGCAGGACGTGCGAGGATTGCAGATCGTAATTATCGTTTGCGCCGTACATGTTTGTTGGCATGGCGCTGATGAAGTCGCAGCCGTATTGGCGGCGATAGGCCTGGCACATTTTGATCCCGGCGATCTTGGCAACGGCGTACCACTCGTTGGTCGGTTCCAGCGGCCCGGTCAGCAGATATTCTTCCTTCAACGGTTGCGGCGCATGTTTGGGGTAAATGCAGGAACTGCCCAGAAAAAGCAGCTTCTTGACGCCTGCCTGCCACGCACCGTGGATGAGGTTGTTTTGAATTTGCAGATTCTCGTAAAGGAACTCGGCGGGGTGGGTGTTATTTGCCTGGATCCCACCGACGCGCGCGGCAGCCACGAAGACGAATTCGGGTTTTTCCCTGGCGTAAAATTTCCGGACTGCGCCCGTATCGAGCAAATCGAGGTCAGTGCGCGTGCGACCGACCAAGCAGGTGAAACTCCGTTGTTGCAATTCACGCCAGATGGCACTCCCAACGAGGCCACCGTGACCGGCAACGTAAATCCGAGCTTTGCGGGCGAATTCCATGGGCGGCACGATAGACTAGCCGTTACATGGCCGACAAGTGGTTTAGGTGACAGGCTGGGAGGACGTATATCGCGGCAGATTCCTTCTGTGGAGAGGGCCGGCAATAATCGCAGGTTGCCTCGCCAGCCGGGCGGGTTGTCCAAGTTTTTGGCAGGGGTGGTCTGCTTCAAGACATTGGCTCGGACCGACCGGTAGGGCACTTTGGGGGGGCACGCGGATTTTCCGTGCTTTTACGGAATGGTATCCGTTGCAAATCGTGGTTGCAAACTGCTCTGAATTATTGCCATGACCCTGCTGAGTGTTAAACTTTGGATGCGGTTGGCGTTGGGCTTATCGGTGAACCACAACTGAAATTATAAATATAATACGGACCAGCGCCGGGTTCACGCCGCGAACAAAGAAAGGTTAGTTATGAAGATGAAAACAGTCCACAAAGCGGGCTTCACCCTGGTTGAAATCATGATCGTAGTAGCCATCATCGGCCTGTTGGCTGCGATCGCGATTCCTAACTTCGTCAAAGCACGCACCACGGCGCAAAAGAACGCCTGCATCAACAACCTGCGTCAGCTTGAGGGCGCTGTTCAGCAATTAGCGCTGGAGAAGAAGATGGCGTCCACCGCCACCTACGTGATTGATGACCTCAAGCCTTACATCAAGCTGGACTCCAACCAGGCCATTCCTGCGTGTCCGGCGGGAGGAGTGTATTCGCCTGGCGCCACCGTTGCGGATGATCCGACCTGCTCGCTTTCAACGTTGGCGGATGCGCCCCACAAACTGCCGTAATCTTTGGTTACGAGATCGTCAGCCCGAAGCGAGAGCTTCGGGCTTTTTTTGTGCAAATCACCCGGACATTGACTCTGCGTTCGTTGGCATCACGGCTGCTATGTTGACCACTGCGGTTGCGGCAGGCAATCAGTGAACAAGGACGCAATCGTAGTTAAACCCGCCTGCCGCGTTGTTCACGCCGCGAAACAGAAAGATAGAAAACATATGAAAATCCGTAACACCCGCACGTCGGGCTTCACCTTGGTGGAAATCATGATCGTTGTGGCCATCATCGGTCTTTTGGCCGCGATCGCGATCCCCAACTTCGTCCGTGCGCGCACGACCTCCCAAATGAACGCGTGCATTAACAACCTGCGTCAGCTTGATGGCGCTTGTCAGCAATATGCGCTGGAGAATAAGCTGGCGTCCACCGCCACCTATACGTTGGCCGACCTCCAGCCTTACATCAAGCTGGACTCCACCGGTGCCCTTCCCGCGTGTCCGGCTGCAGGAACGTATTCGGCCGGCGCGACGGTTGCGGATCAGCCGACCTGCTCGCTTTCAACGCTGGTAGGTTCGCCTCACAAACTGCCGTAATTGTTGATTCAACTTCACAAGCCCGAAGCGAGAGCTTCGGGCTTTTTTGTGCAAATCACCCGGACATTGACTCTGCGTTCTTCGGCATCACGGCTGCTTGATTGAGCACTGCGGTTGCGGCAGGCAATTAGTGAACGAGAAACGAAATTATGATACTATAAATCCACCTGTCGTGATGTTCACGCCGCGAAACGGAGAGATTGAACACATATGAAAATCCTTAACCCTCGCACATCGGGCTTCACTTTGGTGGAAATCATGATCGTGGTGGCCATCATCGGTCTTTTGGCCGCGATCGCGATTCCCAACTTCGTTCGTGCGCGCACGACGTCGCAAAAGAACGCCTGCATCAACAATCTACGTCAGTTCGATGGCGCAGTTCAACAATACGCACTGGAGAATAACCTGTCGTCCAGCGATACTTACACGCTGGACAACCTAAAGGCGTACATCAAGCTGACCTCCACTGGTGAAATGCCTCAGTGTCCGGCTGCCGGAACGTATGCGGCGGGCGCCGTGGTTGCGGATCCGCCGACCTGCACGCTTTCTAGCCTTGGCCACGTCTTCCGGTAATTCTTGACTCCACTTCACAAGCCCGAAGCGAGAGCTTCGGGCTTTTTGTGCGGAGAGGAGCATTCGGTTTGGCAAATTGACCCTTCGCGAAGTTGTCTCCCGGTTCCGTGCAAGCCTTCGGGCGAGGTGGGTGAGCGTGCGCGACTGGGTGACGGCAGTCTGAATTTTGTTGTCTTTGAAGTTTGCGAAAATAGAATTATTCAAGGCATGAGTGACGTTCAAGGTACAAGCAATTCGGTTGTTGAAATCAAAGGCTTACGCGTCGAATACCGGGCGCGAACGTCCGGGCAGACGACTAAAGTCGCCGTCAAAGACCTAAGTTTTAGCGTGCGCGCCGGCGAAGTCTTCGGGTTTCTTGGTCCCAACGGCGCCGGCAAGACCACCACCATGAACGTGCTGCTCGGTTTCGTGAACGCAACCGGTGGCGAGGCGTGCCTGTTCGGCGTCAATGTCCGCGAGCCCATCGCGCGGCAGCGCATCGGCTACCTGCCCGAATTGACCTACTACTACAAGTTCCTGACTGCGGAGGAGCTGTTGCGCTTCTACGCCCGCGTTTTTGGAATTCCGCGCGGCGAAGCTGACAAACGAATTGACTTGCTGATGAAGCTGGTCGAGTTGGAACACGCGCGCAAACGTCCGATCAAAACCTATTCCAAGGGCATGCAGCAGCGTGTCGGGCTGGCCCAGGCGCTTATCAACAATCCCGACCTGCTCATCCTCGACGAGCCGACGAGTGGGCTTGATCCGTTGGGCCGCATGAAGGTGCGTGAGATCATCCAGCGCCTGAAGAACGAGGGCAAGACCGTCTTCTTCTCTTCACACGAGTTGGGCGAAGTCGAGACCGTTTGCGACCGCGTGGCGATTATCAATCAGGGCGAGCTCAAAGTCGAAGGCCGGGTTAGTGACTTGGTCGCTCAATACCAGTGTGACTTGGAGAAAGTTTTCCTCAAGATCGTCGGTTATCAGCCGCAACCAGTATCATGAACAACGTTATCGCTTTAGCGGGCGTAGTCATCAAAGAACTTTACCGCCGCAAGGATTTCTACGTGCTGTTCGTGCTCACGGCGCTCATCACGCTGCTGCTCGGTTCAGTCAACTTTTTCAATGATCCCAAGATCGTCCGATATTTGAAGGACATCTGCCTGCTACTCATCTGGATTTCTTCACTGGTAATCGCCATCACCACGGCGGCGCGGCAAATCCCGGCAGAGCGGGAAAACCGCACGATCTTCCCGCTGCTCGCCAAGCCCGTCACGCGCGGGCAGGTGATTGTTGGGAAGTTCACCGGCTGCTGGCTCGCGTGCGGTTTCACCCTCCTGGTGTTTTATGTTTTTTTCACGGTTGTCAGCGGCACGCGCGAGCAAAACTGGAATCTTGAAGGCATCCTGAAAATGGTGTGGTTGCATTGGGTGATGCTCGGGATCGTCGTTGCAATGGTTCTCTGCGGGTCTATCGTCTTTTCCGCCCCGTCTGCGAACATCACGATCTGTTTCATTGTGGTTGTCGGCATTCTGGGTTTGGGCCGATATTTGCACCGGGTCGCGTTGCAACAAGGCGAGCCGGTGGACACGGTTCTCTCTGTGATCTACTTCGCGATCCCGCATCTGGAATGGTACGACGTGCGTGATTTCCTGGTGTACGACCAGCATCTTGCGCCTTGGGTTGATTGCGGACTGGCGACCCTTTATGGAGCGGCCTACATGGTTTTTTTTATGTGTGTAGCGTGGGTCGTGTTTCGACGCAAAACCCTGACCGTGTGAAGTCGAGTTCTCCAATGCTTCGCCTGGTGCTGCTGGCGGTCGTTTGTTTTTCGCTGGCGACGCTGCTTGAGCCGCGCGCCATGACGTGGGGCAATCGGAGGCAGGCCGACGGCGTGTTGAAAATCGTTTTCGGCGAAGGACGCCGTTTGTTCGCAAATCACTTCTTCGTTCAGGCAGATGTTTCGTTTCACAGTGGCTATTACCCGTCCATTTTCGATCAGGCCAAGCGTCCCAAGGAAAGCCCCATGGTCAGCGATCGCAATGAGCACGATGAACATGACCACGATTCCCACCACCCCGACGCGGACACGCACGGTCACGACGAATCCGCGCACGAACGCGAGATGGCTTTTCTCCAGGCACCGAAAGATTGGATCGAACGGTTTGGCCGCCATTTCATCATTACCGAGCACACCCATCTTTCCGGCGGAAAGGAGCGTGAAATTTTGCCGTGGCTCCGCCTGTCAGCAGAACTCGACCCTCAACAGGTGGAGACATACACGGTCGCCGCCTATTGGCTGCGCCTCCGCCTCGGCAAAGTAAAAGAGGCCGAGGAATTCCTGCGTGAGGGATTACGCAATAACCCGAACAGCTACCAGATCCTTTTTGAACTGGGCCGGGCTTACTACGAAAGCGACCATGACGTGGGCCGCGCCCGTAACGTCTGGGAACTGGCGCTCCGAAAATGGAAGGAACAGGAATCGTCCAAGAAAGATCCCGACCTTTCTCTGCGCGCGCGAATAGCGGAAAACCTCGCGCGTTTGGAGGAGCAGGAAGGGAACTTCGACCGCGCCATCGGTTTACTCGAGTTGGCCAAAAAAGCCTCGCCGCACCCGGCGAACTTGGAAGCCCGAATCGCAGAACTCAGAGCTAGGCTCGCTTCCCGCGCGACACCGAAGTAAGGCATCGCTTCTAGTCTGCTCGATCCGGCCGATCCATCAGCTTCTGCAGCAGAGCCGCTTTACGCTTGGTCTTTCTACACTCACTCTGCTTTAATGGCGAAAAATGAAAGTGCGCCACGCAGTCCTCAAACGCGCGACCAGTGAGACGCGGATTTCCGTCCGGCTG
>Ga0315268_10002690_pt1 | contig 19904 bp, 17 predicted proteins | sample C1_top_MG_FD_204535 | JGI IMG/M metagenome (GOLD analysis project Ga0315268, IMG submission 204535) | Sediment microbial communities from Yellowstone Lake, YNP, Wyoming, USA - C1_top | ecosystem: Environmental > Aquatic > Freshwater > Lake > Sediment | place: USA: Wyoming | collected 2017-08-01
AGAGCTCGACCTCCTTCAGGACAAGGCGCTCAAGCCGCAGGCCCAGCAGCAATACCAGCAGGACTTGGCGTTGCACAACCTCTACAAACGCTTTTTCTTCGCCGAGAGAGAATGCCTTTGTCTGACCGCGGATGAAACGCTCGGGCTGCCGGTGCCAGTCCAGCGGCAGGCGGCCGGGCCGGCGCTCGTCGCGCCTCCCTCCGCGCCTGCCCGAACCGCGCCGCCGGATACCACGGTGCCAACGGTAGTGGCCAAGTTGTGGAAGCGGTGCATCAACTGGGCAAAAGTCGCCCTGATCGTGGTCCTGGTTCTGGCCGGCATCGTCGCCGCCGGAGCGGTCATCAATTGGGTGTGGCCCAAGCGCCTGGCCATCAAGAGCGCCGAAGTGCGCAACGACCCGGCGGATGACCCCGACAACGGCAAGAACCTCATCGTCGTGACCTTTAACAATCGGATATCCGCCAAGTCTTTCCTCCAGGCCAAGCCCGCGGGCAAGCCTGCCGCGACGTTCAGCCTCCGGGCCGGCGGCGTGCAGGTCGGCACCGTCCCGACGCCAGACCCCAAGGACTTCCGACGCGTCATTCTCCACGCCAACGCTCAGTTGGTGGATACCCAGACCAACGCGCTCAGCGCTGAAGGCGTGTGTGACGTTTGGGGCAACACCCTGCCGCGAACCAATGTGCTCGTTCGTTTCACCGATACCAGGCCGCCGGGGGCCGTTTCGATCACCGTGGCCGGGGTTGACAGCCTGTTCCTCGTGTTCAACGAGCGGTTGAATGCGAACCTCGCGCAACAGCCTGCCAACTACGTCATCAACGGCACCGCCGCCATGCGCGCCACTCTGCCGCTGGGGCTGACCAGCGTCGTCGTGCAAACCGCGCAGAACCTTTCCATGAGTAACCTCCTGTCATTCCAGGTGGCCGACCAGTCGCAGCGCACCAACTGGCTGCGGGTGACCAACAGGCCGGTGACCCCAACCAACTTGCCTCCTCCGAAAGTCTCCCGGATCACGGCCAACCAAGACCGCCGGACAATCCGGATTGATTTCGATGCGCCGGTGCTCCCGGCACTTGCAACCAACATCACCAATTACCCCATCGAGAGCAACGTCGTTGTGGCCAGCGCCATCGTTACCAGTCCCAACGTGGTCGAGCTAAAGCTCTCCCCGCCCGGCATGAGAACCAACGTGGTTTACCACCTTACTGTCACGGCAGCTAATCTCTTTGGCGCCAAGGGCGTGCAGCAGCGTCTGCCCCTCCGGTTTGAGCCCACCGTAGAGATGCCAGCCATCACCAAAGTTACGTTGAGTGTCCCTGACCGGATGCGCCTGTCTCTGATGTTCAAGAAACCGCCAGTCGGCCCCGCCGTCCAACAGCCAGCCAACTACCACCTTTTTACCCGCCAGCAAACGAATCAGCCTTGGGTGCCGCTGAACTTGGGACTCAGAGTAGGCGTCAGCCCCGACCCCAACGTCATTGTGCTTGAGTTGGCTTCACCGCACCCACCATCGCCGGCGGGATGCAAGGTCGAAGCGCTGGGTGTCGAGGACGACGCCGGCAATCGGGCCGATTGCTCCAAGGAGTTCGGATTCACGGAAATCGGCGCGTTTCCTTCGCTGGCGAGTGCTGTCATCGAGGCGCCTCAGACCCTTCGGCTCCTTTTCAGTTCTGGCGCGAAAGATGCCAGACTGGACCCAGAGTGCATCGTGGCGGAGAACTTCAGCCTCTCGGTTAACGGCGCGCCCTGCCAAATCATGTCTCTGACCTCCAAGGATAAAGAGGGCGCAATGGGCACCTATGTGTATCTTGGTCTGCCCAGCCCTCTAGAAGCCGGTTCCGCTGCCATCACCGGCACTTGGTCGAATCTGCGACTCGTTGGCCAGGTGCTGAATGCCAATGGGGAGATTAAGGTGAAGTATTAACTTGCCAACGGTCCGGCGGTCGCCTTGGAGCGGCCAACACTTACTGGCCCGGCGCTTTTGAGTGAAAACAAGCTAGCAGAAAGGGTTAGTCATGAAAAGCCTGCATGCGTGGTGTCAACTATTGGCCTGCCTTGTCTTCGCCGACGCGGCATTGGCTGCCGATCTTGGGCCGCTGCCCGGTTTCAACCCGCGAGATTGTGTCGCGCTCGAAACACGACAGACGTATTACGGCTCGCTTCTAAAGAGCGGAGAGAACTACGCCAAGGCGGCAGAGAAAGCCATGAAGAAGGGGTCCCGCAGTTTGGCTGCCACCAACATTATTGATGGCTACAGGTATGCGCATGCCAGCCGGCTTACGTGGGAAGTCGAGTATCACCAGGAGTGGATCCCACACGTCACCAATGCCTTTGGCACCGACTGGCACAAGAGCGTGCTCTCGTCAATCCGGTGGCTCCAGGGAAACTTCGCGGCTGTGCAGAAACGTCAAACGACGCTCCTTCAGAGGTTGCAGAGTCTTGCGGAGAATCCTGAGCTTGAGCCTCTGGTCAAGGGAACCCTGGCGGCGATGGAAAGGGAAGTGAAGGAAGACGACCCCGGGAAGGCTCTTGAGACTTTGCGCACAACGGCGCGGCCAGTTATCAACACACCACCGTCCGAAGGAAGGCCGGAAGACCAGATGCGGGGCGCCTTGGAGGGGGGAAACCTCGCCCGTGCCATTCGGATTGCCATGGCCAATCCGACGAATCCCGCGTGCGGCTCTCTGCTGAAGCAGGAGTTGGAGAAGAGCGGACTGACCCCGCCTGAGGCAGCGACAGCGGCAGGGATTCTGCTCAAGGGGCGAAACGCAACCCAAGAAGAGTTGGAGAAGCTTTTCCAGATGAACAAGCTGCATCCCAACAACGCGGTCCTTCACGAGATCAAAATGCAGTTGCTAATCGCAAGAGGGCTTTCGCCTGAAGAGGCGGAGCGTATTATTCGCCAGGGAGGTTTCCCGCCGTCCCCACCGCCGCCCGCAGGATCGGTGCTACCAACGGCCACCTCGAAGATCATCGACGCCAACGGTGTGGCGCTAAAACCAGAGGAGATAATCAAGTTGTTCGACAAGGACGGCAAACCGCTACTGACCGGCTATAAGGTCCAATATCTGGCCCGGCCCGGCCAGGAAATCGGAAAGATTCAGTGGGAGGAGGAACGGCTGCGCAGCTATAAGCGGAGTGGCCAAGCCGACACTTTCATCATGACCGAGAACGCAGGCAAGAGAGTTGACTGGGCCATGCAAATCAAGGAGGCCAGCCGCGATAACCTGCGGATCACGTACAAACTGATGGAGCTGGAACATCCGGCCCAGGACTTCACAATTGACGAGTGGGTGATGAAACCCGCTGCGGGCCAACCGCTCCAACGCGGCACGGGGAAGGAATTCGAAGTCACCTTCCCTGGTCCTGGAGAATACGTCATCCAGGTCACCGGCAAGACCGAATGGGGCAACCCATTCGTTGAAGAGGTGACTGTCCCGCTCTAGTCGCTAGCCTCTTTTGTCTTTTCTCCGAACGGCAGGGCGCGCACTCCTCTGCGCGTCGGACCTCCCCGCCCACACGGAAACCGGCGCGCAGCGGAGTGCGCGCCCTGCCTGGTCAGCTTCGCACCGCCCCCTATTTGGTGTATTCGGCGGTAATGGTCGCGCGCTCGGTGAGCTTGGGCAGCTCGACCAGTTCGCGTTTGGGATCGAACTTGATCCAGGGCTGGCCATTGATGGTCACGCGGGCCAGTTGCTTCTCCTGCGGATGGCGGAAGCGGAGGAACATCTGCTGCGGCGCGCGGCGCGTGGGCGGATCGAGCGTGGCAATGATCTTGTCCTGCGCCGCCTGCGACTCAAAGCGCAGACTCAGCGGGCCGAAGTGAGTGGCCGCCCGTTCGATGCCCGGCGTGGCGCCCTCGGCCAGCCAGTAACGCGGAATCCCCATGCCCAGGCAAAGGTCCGGGCCGCGTTCATCCACAAACATCAGCCGCAACCAATAGGTGGAGTTGGATTCGTCTGAGGCCTTGTAGTGGTCGCCGCGCCAGTCGCCCATGTCCGGCAACGGATGCTCGGTCATCATTTGCGTGTTCGCGTAGTAGCAAACCGCGAAGGCGTTGAAATAGGCGCGGAGGAAATGCTTGATCTCGTCCCGCATCAGGTAGGGGTGCGGCGAGCAAAGCAGGTTGGGCTGCATGGAAAAGCCGCCGCGGCTGAACCAGAATTCCAGGTGCTTCGGCGAGTAGCCATATTGCTCGGACAGATAGAGGTTGTCCTCGTAATCCTGCATGATGTAGAGCGAGAGCGGGTCGTTGGGCGCCAGCAGGCCCGTGCGGATGAGGTAAATGGGGCCTTCGAGCGTCACGGTGATCCAGCCAAAGCTGCGCCCGCGCCGGTGGACTTCGGAGGGGATTTGCGGGATGTATGAGCCGTCGCGCAACCGCACCAGCGGCGAGCGGGCCATCGCCTCCCCAAAGGCGCGCAGAATATCGGCCCGATAAGCATCCGCTTCGGCCTGCAAAGCCCGGGCTTCAGGATGGCCAACGTCGGCCAAGGCCCGTGCCACCGCGTCCAGACCCCACCAACTGAAGCCGTTGTTGGACATCCAGCAGCGCCAATCGCCGATGTCTTCCAGCGAGCCGGGCGGGAGCAGGCCGCGTTCGATGGCGCGCAGGCCGACCAGGTTCTTGGTGCGGGCGCGTTCGTTGCTGATCCAGCGGCAGCCTTTGACGAGCTTGTCGGCGTTGCGTTTGAGCCAGGCGGCGTCGCCCGAATACCAGTAATGCTCCGCCATCGCCCAGAGAATCCAGCCGTGGTGCTGGTTGTAGCCGCCCGACTCCCAGCCGTTGGCGCCGTTGAAGACGCCCTCCTGCGAAGCGTAGTCGCCGGGCAATTGCACCGTGCCTTGGTAACGGAGGAACGTCTCCAGGCATCGCTCGGCCTCCTGGTGCAGCCCGCGGCGGTCCAGGTCGGTAATCATCATGCACGATTCGTTGCCATAGACGCCGTAGCCGAAGCCGCCCACGCGCGCCATCAACCGGTCCGAACCGACCTCGCGGCCGCAGTTGATCAGCAGGTGGGATACGTGCGCCCGGTAGAAATTGCTGATGTCCTCCACCGGCGTGTGGATTTGCGCGCTGGCGTCGGCGCGGCTGCGCCAAAACGAGCGCACCCGCTCAAATTCCTCGTCGAAGGTCATTTGCTTGAGGCGCTCGATCTCGGCGGGCTGGTCCAGGGTGATGAACGGGATTTTGACCACCAAGTCGGCCACTTCGCCGGCGGGCAACTCGCCAGACCAGGTGACCTTGCCGTCCTGGACGGAAACGTTGGCCTCCTGGCGAATTTCGCAGGCGCAGCGCAAGACCTCGCCCGAGTTGAGCTTGCCGTACACCAGGCCGTCCCGGGTGGCCAGTTCGATGGGGCGGTCATCGGCTCGCAGCGCCAGCGTGACCGAGGCCGGGGCGTCCTGGATGCCGGGGTTCTCGACGCGGATGCGCATCACCAGCACCGTGGTGTCATCCGCCAGCATGTCCGGCGGGCCGAGGCGGCCAGGCTCGAAGCGGGTGGCCAGGGCGGTCTGGGTGTAGCGGATGCCGTCGCGTTCCCACTGGGCGTGAATGATAGGCAGGCAGTTGTCCTCGATCCATCGCTTGGCCGGCTTGGCAGGCAGGCCAAAACCGTAACGCAGCCGGTTGCCGCCCCAGGTGCGCCGTGGCGTGTCCTTGCCAGGCGGGTGGTCAATCCGATCATTGACGCAGAACACCGAACCGTCCGGCTCAATCCCGAACCGCTGCCGTCCGCCCTCGGTGCCCAGCGGAATGTAGAACTGGCGCTTGGGCGGCTGCTCCGACCGGGCGCGGGCGAAGGTCTGTTCGGGTTCATCGAAAACTCGTTCATAGATCGGCTTGGTGGGGCGCGCCTTCCATTGCGCCAGGGCGTCGGCGTAGTTGCCCGGGTCGCTGGCGCGCTTGACCAGCACGCCATAAATAGGCGTGAACACCTTGGCGCCTTGCGCCACCTCCGCCGCGTCGAAACTGAAAGTCTGCTGCCGCGCCCGCACCGTCACCACTGTCTTGTCGAAGCTGTTCACGTTGGGGCTCTCCGTGAGCCACACGCGGGCGCGCACGCCGGCGGTGCGGCGGTGGACCTGCGACCTCCAACTGCCGTCCGCATTGAGCGTCACGCCAGCCCTAGCCTGCAATGGTTCGAGCCGGTCCACGTAGCCATTGAAGACCTCCAAGTGGCCGTCCCACGATTGGGGTTGGTCAGCCGTGCCGCCCCACTCCAGGACGAGGTCAGCGGACTTCCACGTCGAGTCGGTAAACACCTGGAGCCCCTGCACCTTGGGCGCCGCGCTGCTGAACAGAAGCCTCAGTCTCAGCGTGCTCCGATAATCGGCGGCGAAGTCTTTCAAATTCGGGAACTCCTTGGCGTTCACCGGCGCAAAAGTGAACGTCCAAGTGTTGCCTGCGACCGCCAGGTTCGCGTCGGCATCGCGCCAGCGCCCTTGGTAAAAGTCGCCGATGTTTAACCACCCCGACTCGCCCGCGCCCGAAAGCCGGTCGCGCGGGATGCGCCGCTCGGGCCATTGCGACTGCCACCACTGGAGGCGCGCGGCGGCTGGCTCCGGCGGTGTTTCCGCAAAGGTGACGACCACGCGGCGCACCTCGCGCGCGTCTTCCCAGAAGATGCCAACGTCCTTGCCGCTGGCCCAGGAAGCGCGCTCACCCCACGGGGCGACGTCCACTTGCGCGCCTGCCACGAGACTGGTGGCCGGCGCCCTCCACCATGTCCTCCCTTGAGCGGCCGCGTGGCTGTGAATGGCAGTCACCAACGCCAAGGCAATGACCAGCGCCGCCCACACGCTCGTCTGCCCGGCTGAAGCGAGTGAGTGGGGCTTGAATTCAGATTCGATGGGCACGAAGAAGCCTTTCTCTGGGCAGGCGAGCAGCCAGTCCAGGAGTCCCTCGTTCGGACGCGGAGCATGGCGCACAAGCCGGTATTCGCCCCGGTCCAGCCGTTCAATCTCGAACTCCTGGCCCGGCTTGATGTTGTCTTGTCGGCGGATTCTCGCCGGCAGGACAATCTGGCCCTTGCTGGAAACGCACGTCGTCATGCCGCCTAAGATGCCGTCTTACTCCTAGATTGTCAAAGCTAGCGCAGTTTCTGGATGATTGCCTTGATGAAGGCGGGAGTCGTGCCGCAGCAGCCGCCGATGAAATTGGCGCCGGCCTGCACCAGCGCCGGCACGTAGCTGGCGAATTCCTCAGCGGTAGTGTGATATACCGGCCGGCCGTCTTCCACCGAAGGCAATCCGGCGTTGGGTTTGATCCATATCGGGCGGTCCGTGGACGCCCGGAGCCGCCGGCAAATCATCACGTAGTTGGCGATGCCTTGGCCGCAGTTGCCCCCAACCACCTCGGCGCCGGCCTCCAGGAGCGCCGCGGCGGCCTCTTCAGGCGTCACGCCCATGATGGTGCGGTCTTTGTTTTTGCCCGCATTAAACACCATGCACCCAACCACTGGCAGGCCCGTGGCGCAGGCCGCGGCCACGGCCAGCTTGGCTTCCGCCAAATCAGCCATGGTCTCGACCACGATGGCGTCGGGCGCCGCGTCAGCCAGGGCTTTGGCCTGTTCATCAAAGGCGGCCCGCACTTCTTCCACAGTGGTTTCGCCGGCGACCAGCAACCGCCCCGTGGGGCCAAGCGAAGCGAATACCTTGGCGCGGCCCGCGGCGGCCCGGCGCGACAACTCAACGCCGCGGCGGTTGATTTCAACCACTTGTTTGGCCAGCGGATGCCCGCGCAGCCGGAGCCGGTTGGCACCGAACGTGTTGGTGAGGATCACTTGGCTGCCGGCGTCCACGTAGGCCTGGGCGACCTGCGCCACGTGCTCGGCGCCAGTCAGATTCCACACGTCCGGGAGCTCGCCACTAGGCAAGCCCCGCGCCTGGAGCTGGGTGCCCCAGGCGCCGTCGGTGATGACCGGGCCTTCGGCCAGGAGCGTTTGCAGGAATCGAGTCATTTCCTGCCCGCCCGCCTCTTGCCGGCAGGCCGCTTGGGAGCTGCCTTTTTGGCCGGTCGCTTCTTGGCGGTCGCTTTCTTGACCGCAGGCTTTTTGGCAACGGCTTTCCTGGCCGGTCGTTTCTTGGCGACTGCCTTCTTGGGCACGGGTTTCCTGGTAGCGGCCTTTTTGGCTGGCGCCGCCTTTTTCACCGGCTTGCGGACCGGCGGGGGCGGGGGCGGGGGTTTCGCCACCGGCGCCTTCGCGGCCGCAGGCTTTTCGGCGGCGGCCTTTTTGGCTGGCTTGGCCGCCTTCACTGGCTTCGGAGCCGGAGGCGCCGCCGCGGGTGCCGGGGCTGGCGGCGCTTGGGCCTTAGCCATCTGCGCTTTGGCCAGGCTCACGGCGGCAGGCGCGCTCTCGCCATAGCCATCGGCGCCGATTTCATCGGCGTACCGCTGAGTGACCGGCGCCCCGCCAATCAAGATTTTGACTCTTTCTCTGACGCCGGCCTCTTTAAGCGCCTCAACGGTGTCCTTCATGGCCGGCATCGTCGTGGTCAGCAGCGCCGACATGGCCACCAAGTTGGCGTTGGCTTCCTTGACGGCGTTGACAAAAAGCTCCGGCGACACATTGACGCCCAGGTCCGTCACGGCGAAGCCGCCGCCCTCCAGCAAGGCGGCCACGAGGTTCTTGCCAATGTCATGCTGGTCGCCCCGGACGGTGCCGATGACGACCCGGCCAGCGGGTTCGGCGCCCTTGGCGGTCAAGAGCGGCCGGATCAATTCCATGGCCGCCTTCATGGCTCTGACCGACAGGAACATCTCCGGCAGAAAATAGTCCTGGCGCTCAAAGCGGCGTCCGACTTCATCCATCGCCGGCACCATGTATTGGTTGACCAGAGTGATGGGTTCGATTCCCTCTTGAAGGGCGTTTGCGGTCACCGTGCGGGCAGTCTGGTCTTCGCCAGTCAGCACGGCCTCATAAAGTGGTTTCAGGTCTACCATAAATAGTCATCCTCTTGCAGCGAGCCAACTTTTGCGGCCCAACTGTTGGCGGGGCGTTGACCAAAGTCAATACTCCAAACGCCGAAAAACAAAATCATTGCGTGCCAGGGACGATTTATGGCTTCATCCTGCCATGCGCGTGAGCGGAAGCGCCTCGCAACGCCCAGGGGCGGGTTTTGACCAGGAGGCGGCTGGCAACGGCCCAAGCGGCTTGGCGGTATGAGTCAGCGGCGGCTGCGCGTGCTCTATTCGGGTTGGGTCCAGGGCGTGGGCTTCCGCTACACGGTGAAATCGGTTGCGCGCGGGTATGAAGTGACCGGTTTGGTGCGCAACTTGCTGGATGGGCGGGTGGAACTGGTGGCCGAAGGCGGCCAGGCGGAATTGGAGGCCTTCCAACAAGCCATCCGGGAATCCGGGCTGGGCCCGCTCATCCACCGGGAGGAGGTCTCCTGGTCGGAAGCGCACGGTAACTTGCGGGGCTTTGAGATAGTCAGTTAGCTGGGACGCGGTTTGCGATGAAATTTGCGATCATAGCCGACATCCACTCCAACCTGGAGGCGCTGGAAGTTGTGTTGGCGGACGCCAAGCAGGAGCAGTGCACCCATTACGCCTGTTTGGGCGACGTGGTGGGCTACAATGCCGACCCCAAGGAGTGCCTGGACATCATCCAGGGCATGGGCATGCCCTGCATCAAGGGCAACCACGACGAGTACTGTTCCGTGGACAATCCCTTGGACGGCTTCAATCCCCAGGCCGCCGAAGCCGTCGAATGGACGCGCGAACAACTCAGCGCCGATGACCGCAAGTGGCTGCGCGAGTTGAAGTACTTGCGGCTGGTGGCCAATTTCTCCATCGTCCACGCCACCCTTGACGCCCCGCAGCGTTGGGGCTACGTCTTCAACAAGCTCGACGCGGCAGCCAGCTTCACCTACCAAAACACCAGCGTCTGTTTCTTCGGCCACACCCACGTGCCGGTCACGTTCATCCGTGACAGCGTGGTGCGCGGCGGCACCTACTCCAAGTTCCGGCTCGAGCCAGGCCGCAAGTACTTCATCAACGTGGGCAGCGTGGGCCAGCCGCGCGATGGCGTGCCCAAGGCCGCTTATGTGATCTACGACGTGCCCGAGGGGATCATTGAGTTGCGTCGCCTCGATTACGACATCGCCAAAACCCAGCAGAAGATCCGCGCGGCGGGCTTGCCGCCGCGGCTGGCCGACCGCCTGGCCGAAGGCAAGTGACTCGCTCCACGCCGATAGGCCGCAAAGGCGGGGCAGAGGCTTGTTGGGCGAGGCGTCAGACTTCATCCCGCACACGCCGCCACAAGCGATGAAAATGGGATGGGCGACGGCTAGCGCGAAGCGTCTTGGAGTGCGCCAGTCCTCTGGCGCTTTGGCCCGCGCAGTGGTCGGAAAAGCGGCCGAGGATTGGCGCACTCCAAACGCTTCGCGCGGCCCGGGCCGGCGAGCATTTTCGCCTCTGTGTTCTCGGTGCCCTCGGTGGCATTTTCGGGTCAGGCCTTTGTTAACCGGCAAGGCCAACGTTGAAAATCCTCATCCTCAAACCTAGTTCCCTGGGCGACGTCGTTCAGGCACTGCCGGTGCTGCGCATGTTGAAACGGCACTGGCCAGCCAGCGAGGTTTACTGGTGGATAGACGCCGATTTGAGCCCTTTGCTGGAAGCCGATCGCGACCTGAGCGGGACGATTCTCTTCCACCGCCGGCGGTGGGCCTCGCCCCGCTATTGGCCGGAGGTCGTCCGGAGCGTGCGGCACATCCGGCGGCTCAATTTCGACTGGGTGATTGACCTTCAGGCGCTGGCTCGCAGCGGAATCGTGGCCTGGCTGGCGCGCGGCCGAGTCTGCGTCGGGCTGGATGACTCGCGTGAGGGCGCCACCGCCCTCTACGACGTCCGCGTGCCCCGGCCCTCCCCTGCCACCCACGCGGTGGACTGGTATCTGGCGGTGCTGCCGGTCCTGGGGGTGCCGGTCAACTGGGACATTGAGTGGCTGCCGGCTTCTCCGGCGGCGGCGCTCCAACGCAAATGGCCAGCCGAGGGCCACCCCTGGCTGGCGCTTCAGCCCGGCGCTCGCTGGCCAACCAAGCGCTGGCCGGCCGAGCATTACGCCACTTTGGCCCAGCGGTTGGCGGCGGCGTTGCCGTCGGCCCGGCTTGTCCTCCTGGGCGGACGCGCCGACGCCCAACTGGGCCGCCAGGTGAGCCAAGGCGCCCCTGGCCGCTGCCTTGACCTGACGGGCCAAACCACGTTGCCAGAAATGGTCGAATGGCTTCGCCGCAGCGAGCTGCTCATCTGCAACGATTCCGGCCCGATGCACGTGGCCGCCGCGCTCGGCAAACCAGTCGTCGCCATCTTTGGTCCCACCGACCCCAGGTGCACGGGACCGTACCGCCAAACGGAGCGGGTTTTGCAGTCCAAGTCCTTGCCTTGCGTGCCCTGCTTGCGGAGGCGGTGCCGCTTTGCCAAACCGCTGGAATGTCTTCGGGCCATCTCGCCCGACCAAGTTCTGATGGCGGTCCGCCAGCGGTTGGCGGAGGGGCCGGAACCGTGCCTTTGCCCAACGTGAAACTCGCAATCTGCAATTGAGGATCTGCAATAGCGGTCTCGGACGGGGTGCGACTGTCCCGCGCTGTGTTCTCTTGCGCCTGTCACCCTATTCCACCGTGTGCCCTCCTCGCTAAGTGACGGGGCCAGGGGTTGGTTGCCTCAACGCAGCCCGGAATCCGGCTTGCTCGAAACGGTGATCCCCGGTCAGAGCCTCAGACAGCCTCTGGTCATCCATGACGATGAACGAGATGCAGTCGGTCAGGGTCCACTCCTTGTCCGAACGCGCGTGGCACAGGTTGAGGCCCTGACGAAAGAGCCGCACATCGGCCTCGATGATGGTGGCGTTCGGATCGGACTCCAGGGCCGCAATGAGGCCGGCGACCTTGTTGCGAGCGCTGGAGGCCGCCAACGCGTCGGCTACTTCTGCCAGGATCCACCGGGTCGTGACAAATTTTCCGGCAAACTGGGCCGCAAAGCGCAGCGACTCGGTGGTGCTGGTCAGCCCGGTTCAAACAGGCGATGAAGTAGAATGCGTCCGCAAAGACGGCCTTCATTTCTTCGGATGCCCGTCCAGATAGTGGTCGTGGTTCTCCGCGAGGTCGGTAGGTAGGTCATCCGCTATGCCCATGAATTCCTGGTATCGCTCCGCGAAGGTAGTGCCGCCTACAGGATGGGAGCCGGGAAGACTCACCTCCATCTCCGTGCCCTCTGGCAATTCGATGCCGGGAGGAAGGACCACCACGCCGTTCGCCACCTTTCCAATGCAGGTCATAGGCCGGCAAAGGATCCACTTTCCGGCGCCCGATTTCAACCACATTGTTGGGGCACCGCACGGTGGTTTCGGCAAATGTCGCTTGCCACAGCCAACCGGCGGGGTAAATTGGGCGCAGTGAGACTGTGGTCAACCATTGTCGGCGGCCTGTTCCTGGTGGCGCCTCGTTTGCTCGGCCAGATTACCGCCGAGGTCCATTTTGACGAAGAGCAGTATCTGGCCCACGAGTCCATGATCGCGGCCGTCAAGATCGTGAACTTCTCCGGCCAGACCCTCAAGCTGGGCGCCGAGCAGGATTGGCTGCGGTTCGCGGTCGAGTCCGACAACTACTACGTGGCCAAGCGGGGCGACCCGCCGGTGGTTGAACCGTTCGATTTGCCCTCGGCGGCCAAGGGCACGCGCCGGGTTGACCTCGCCCCGTATTTTGACCTGGGCAGGCCCGGCCACTACCGCGTGACCGCCACGGTCAGAATCGCCCAATTGGGGCAGGAAATCACCAGCCTGCCCGCCAAGGTCAACATCATCAGTGGCACCAAACTCTGGGAACTGGAATTCGGCTTGCCTCTACCCCCTGGCAATGGCGAGGCCGCCCCCGAGGTGCGCAAGTACGCCTTGCTTCAGACCATGAGCCAGAAACGGATGCGCCTCTATGTGCGGGTCTCCGACCGCTACGACGCCAGGGTGTATAGGGTTTTCCCGCTTGGCCTGCTGCTGTCTTTCAGCCGTCCGGAAACCCAGGTGGACAGACAGGCCCTGCTTCACGTCTTTTTCCAAACCGGGGCGCGCGAGTTCACCTATTGCGTGATCAATCCTGACGGCGAGTTGCTCAAGCGGCAAACCCACAGCTACAACGATGCCCAAACCGGTGCCCGGCCCAGACTCCACGCCGATAAGGATGGTAAGATCGGTGTTGCCGGCGGGATGCGCGTGGTCAGTTCCACCGATTGGCCCAAGCCGCCCGATTCCGAAGTCCCGCCCCCTGCCCCCGCCTCGCCGCCGCCTTCACCGGACAAACCCGAAGCGGGGAAAGAGAACTAATTCTGTTCGACATGTGGCCACTTGCGGAACGGCAGCGGAGGCAGGCCTTTGTGGCGCTCGTAGGCCTGATGGCCGTTTTGGCGCCCGTCGCTGCTCTGCCTGCGCGCGCCCAAGGCACGATCCGGTTCTTCAGCGGGTCGTGTGGCCCCGGCATTTGTACGGGGTGCGTGTACGACTCGGACAGTCGCAGCCTGCTCACCGGTACGAACTATTTGGCACAACTTTACGTGGGGGCGGTGGGTAGCCGGGAGGAGGACCTCAAGGCGGTTGATTACCCGCCTGTGCCGTTCATGTCAGGGCTGCTGGCCGGGTGCGTTAACGGCGGGACGTACACGCTCGCCGGTTTTCCGCCTCGCACGCAGGTGTTCGTGCAGGTTCGGGCTTGGACAGAAATTTCTGGATCAAGCTATGAGGAGGCCGTCCAGACAGGCATGAGCACCATGGCCTTTGACCATCGCTTTGGGAAATCAAACATTATCGAAGTTCGCCTGTCAGATCCAGATCTGGGGGAGGCGCCCTGGTGACATGATCGGCCTCAACACATTCTGCATCTACCCGCCGCCCTACACCATAGAGGCGACGCGGTTGACCAATCACTTGGTCTTGGCTTGGCCGGCGGCGGACACCAACTATGTGCTGGAAGCCAGCGAGACGGTTCGCTCGACCAACTGGGTGTTGGTCCCACAGGTCCCGTCACTCCAAGGCGACAAGCGTGTGGTGACTGAGGAAATCTCCGGCCCGCAAAAGTTCTACCGCCTGCGCCGACTCTGAGTTCTTCTTCCCGCCTTTGCGCCGTCGCCTCCTTGCGTTTGCCTTTTCGAGTCAGAGGCCATGCCGCACGCGGCGCCACAAACGGTGAGAATCGAGGAGTGCGCCGGCTCGCGCCAAGCGCCACGGAGAGCACCAGTCCTCTGGCGCTTTCCCCGCGGCCCGGTCGCAAAAGCGGCAGGGGACTGCCGCAGTCCAAGACGCTTCGCGCACATCCACCCAACCGTCGTTTTCTAGTCAGTAGGAGCCGATCAGGGCGTAGCTCAAGGCGCGCAACTCCAGTATCTTGCCCGGCACGGCGCCGAGCGAGGCGACCACGTAGTCGCGGTGCACGTCGCCAATCCACGGTGATTTGATCAAAATGGACGTGCACCCCGCGTTGCGGGCGGCATCCGCGTCCTGCCACCTGTGGCTGACCACGAAGCAACGCTCCAGGTCCAAGTGCCACTTGAAGGCGGCCTCAATCAGCAGGCCCGGCTTTGGTTTCCGGCACGGGCACCGGTCGGTCTCGTCGTGCGGGCAGAGGAAGATGTCATCCAGCGGCAGGCTCCGGAGCAACGCGCAGTGCATCAGGTCCAGTTCCCGCCGGGATTGGTAGCCCCGCGAAAGCCCAGGCTGGCAAGTCGTCGCCAGCAGCAGGAAACCCGCCTGCTTGAGCAACCGCAGCGGCACCAGCACTTCTGGATTCAGATGAAATTCGTCATGTGTCAGTGGACAAATCTGATGGCCCCGTTCAATCCGAACCAGGTTCAGGATGCCGTCTCGTTCAAAAAAGATCGCCGACCTCATGCCTGAGAAACTAGCAACTCGCTCGCCTAATTGCCGGCGGCAGACAGAAAGTTGCAAGTGGCTGGCCCGCCGCTAGTTGGGTGGCAAGACGGAATCGCAGACTTGCGAGAAACCGCCGTTTTCTGCCTGCTGGGCACCGGGACCTCCGGCAAAAGGGCAAATCAATCCGGCCCGGTCGCGTTGGGAGGCTTTGGCACCAGCATCAAGAGCGGTCCGGCGTCGCAGCCGCCGGCCCGGTGGGTTGGTTGTTGCCTGCGGGGCAGACCTCCGGTCTGCCGGTGCCCGAGCCTTCGGCTCGGAGTGTGACATCCATTCGCGGCAGACCGTCGCCGAGTCAGGACATGGGTGCCTCCAGAGGAGGCCGGAACTGGCAGGCCGGAGGTCTGCCCCGCCAGTGGCGGGCGGCCCTTCTTATTGCGTCAGGTCGGTCGCGGCGCCAACTCGCGCCTCCATCGCCTTGACGATCGGGGCGGCCCGGCCGAGGGCGTTGGCCTGGGTTTGCCCAGGGAATGACTCCATGACCACGCGCACTGCGGCGATGGGCTCGCCGTTGCGGTCGTGCAAGGGCATGGTCACGAAAACCTTTCTGCCGCTCTTGCCGTAGAACACTGCATCTTTGGCCACGGTGTCCTGCTCCACTTGGCCGGCGGGCTTGCCAATCTCCTTGTCATCATCGCTGGCCACCAAGTGGAGTTGGGGGCGGGCGGCGGACCGGGAGAAAATCTTCAGCCCCAAAAGCCTGGGGTGCTTGCGCTTCATCTCGGAGACGATGGCTTTGGCCAAACACTCCCGGGGCGTGTAACTGAGCCGTATGTCCGTGAAGTAGCTAACGGAATCAGACTTGGTCCAGAAGCCGATTTTGCCCGCGGCGAAGGCGCTGTCGGTGAGCTCGGGCATCGGCTCTTTCCCATCGAGCCGAAAGCGAATGCGATTGCCATTGCATTCGACGGCCAATTCGTGCCAAACGCCTTTGGGGATTTCCAGCTCCGGCCCAATGGGATTGTCCCGCACTCCGTTGACCACTTTGTAGAAGCGGAAACTGTTCCCCAGCGAACTGGCCCGCACGACGTAGAAATTGCGCTCATCCTGAATCCGGAAGGCCACCCCGGCCATCTGCTCGCGCGCGCCTGCCACCGTCTTAAACTTGGTGGTCAGGGTGAAATCGCCAAACACTTCTCCCTCAAAAATCAGCAACGGAAAATGCTCATCCGTCGGGTCCTGTGACAACTGCGCCAGGACCGGCCGCTTGGTCAAAACCGGCGCGTTGGGCAGCAGGGGGGCAAGTGTCGGCGGCACCTCATCCAGGACAATTCGCCAATCGCCCGGCTGGCCGGCGCCGGCCACGGTGCTGCGGAAGCCGGTTGGCGGGGCGTCCAGCTTGTTCGTGGAGAAATCAAACACCCGCTCGGCGGCTTGGCCCGGGCCCAGGCAGGCCAGCGCCCAGCAAAGCAGCAGGGGAATTGTAAATTGAAAATTGAAAATTGAAAAATGCAGATTGAGCTCGCCGCGGCGCTTGCACGGTGGGGAGCCCTCCGGCGGGACTTGGCCCTCAGAACGGACCGGGTGATGATATTTGATCCGATAACTCATCCCGCGTGATGTCGGTCCTCAATTTGCAATTTGCATTCTACAATTCTCAATTTCCAATTACCCGCGCCTGTCGGATTCTGGGCTCGTCTGATCGGAGATCGTGGCCCTTGGCGCCGAACTGCCCTCACTCCCAGATCATATCTTTAACCGGTCTGCCGGCGGGGATGAACGGCAGCACGTGCTCAGTGTACGGGGTCAGCACGTCCAGGACGTAAGGTTGGTCCGAAGCCAGCATCCGCTCGATTCCCGCCCGCAGGTCGCGCCGGTAGATGACCCGCTCCCCCGGCACCCCGAAAGCCCGCGCCACGGCCACGTAGTCGGGATAGACTTGGTTCTTATGCTCCGGGTCGCCCAGGTAGGTGTGCCCGCGCCGGCCCTGGTAAAAACGGTCTTCCCACTGGACGACCATCCCGAGGTGCTGGTTGTTGAGGATCATTGCCTTGGCGGCGATCTTCTCGATGTGGGCCGTGGCCAATTCCTGGACGTTCATCAAGAAGGAGCCGTCGCCGTCTATGTCAACCACCTGCTTTTCGGGATGGGCGACTTTGGCCCCCAGCGCGGCCGGGAACCCGAAGCCCATGGCGCCGAGGCCGCCGCTGGTCACCAACTGCCGCGGGAATTTGAACTGGTAGTGTTGGGCCGCCCACATCTGGTGCTGGCCCACGCCCGTGGTGATGATCGCCTCGCCGTGGGTCAGTTCGCACAGCATCTGCACGGCCTCTTGGGGCATCACCACCTGGCTGGCGTCCCCGCCCATTAACTCCCGCACGTGCTGCGACTTGAGAACTTCTTGGGTCACCCGGAAACTCAGCGGCGCTTTGGCCTTCCAGTCGGCAATCTGTTTGTGCCAGGCGCTTAAATCGCGCTGGATCGGCCGCGCTGCCAGCATCTCATTCAACCTGGTCAGCGCGTACTTCACGTCGCTGACAATCGGCAGATGGGCCGGCTTGTTCTTGTTGATTTCGGAGGGGTCAATGTCCAGGTGGACAATCGTGCCGTGCTCGCAAAACTTGGCCACGTTGCCGGTGACCCGATCATCGAAGCGGACCCCGAAGGCCAGCAGCAGGTCCGCCTCGCCCACGGCCCAGTTCGCATAAGCGGCACCGTGCATGCCCAGGAACTTGAGCGAGAGCGGATGCGTCTCGGGAAACGCCCCGCAGCCCATGATGGTCGTCGCCACCGGGATCTGCGTGGCGGCGACGAACCGCCGCAACTCCTCGCTGGCCCCGCTGGTGATGACGCCGCCCCCCACGTAAAGAACCGGCCGCACGGATTTCTGGATCAGCCCGATGATTTCGTTCAAGGCCACGTCGCTGGCCTTCTCGTCGGGGTCATAGCCGCGCAGCCGCACCTCCTTGGGGAAGACCGGTTGGAGGCGCTGTTGTTGGATGTTCTTGGGCACGTCAATGACCACCGGCCCGGGCCGGCCGCTGCTGGCGAGGTAAAAGGCTTCCTTGATGATGCGCGGCAAGGCGTTGACGTCCGTGACCAGGTAACTGTGTTTCACAATCGGCAGCGTCAGCCCGAACATGTCCGTTTCCTGGAAGGCGTTTTTGCCGATCATGTGTTGCGGCACCTGGCCGGTGATGGCGACGATGGGCACCGAGTCCATGCACGCATCGGCAATGCCACTGATGAGATTGGTGGCGCCCGGACCGCTGGTGGCCATGCACACCCCCACCTTCCCGCTGGCCCGCGCGTAGCCGCCGGCGGCGAACACGCCCCCCTGTTCATGCCGGGGCAGATAGACCCGGATGTTCGGGCGGCGGGTCAGGGCCTGGTGAATCTCCATGCTCGCCCCGCCCGGGTAAGCGAAAATCACCTCCACGCCTTCGCGTTCCAGGCACTCCACCAGCACCTCGCTGCCAAGCCTGGCCGGGCCGACTTCCGGACGCTCGACTGGGCCGGGTGGCGCTTTGCTTTCGGCGGACTTTATTGCTTTGCTCATATTCTTCGGACTGTTTGCGCGATTGGGCGGCGACGGGCGGGCAACAAAAAACCCCACAGCCGTCAGCCAGCCGTGGGTTATTGCCTAACGATACCCGATGCTTCAGGCCAGGCAAATACCCGCGGCGTGGCCGCCTACGACCACGACCGCGTCCAGCAGTACGATTTGCCCAGTGCCTCTCAGCATCGGAACGAAGATACTTCATTTCTCGCCCCGCCGTCAAGCCCTGAATTCACACCCCCAGATCTTCCGGGCCAGGGCGGATTCAACAAGGCACAGAGCGCCGACTTCCAGCCGGCCTAACGCGATCCAAGGTCCGCGAATCTCACTGCTCATCTTGCTTTTCTTGATAGTGGCCAACGCACGGCGGCGTCCGGCCTTTGTGTGCCACGGTTCAGGCGTCGGTTGACCGCAGCAAGGGGGTGAAGCCCGCCTGGGCGAAATGATGGTCGCCGATCAGCGCCTCGATCAGCCCCTCGTCGCTCATGGCGACGAAGGAGAGGCAGTTGGTCAAAGACCACTCCTTATCCGGGCGTTTCAAATAGAGTTCCAGCCCGCGCTCCCAGAGCGATAAGCCCGGTGGGACAATTCTCACCCGTTGGTCCTGGACCAGAGTTTCGTAGAACGTCTTGAAGACACGGCGGTGTCGCAGGCCAGCCAGGGCATCGGCTACTTCGGTGATGACCCAGACGGTGGTGAGCAGCGGCCCATCGTAGGCGTCGGACCACGCGATGGCCCGGTCATGACACTTGTCGGACGGGTTGATGGCCGCCAGGAAGAAAAAGGTGTCGGCGAAGACCGGTTTCATGGTTTGGGGCGTTTCGCTGTGCCATGAATGTAGTGGTCGTGCTCCTCAGCCCAATCTTCCGGCAGCCCGTCGAGTTGGGCGGCGATTTCCCGCAGCCGGCGGGTCAACTCGTTCCGGCCTTGGGGCACTTCAACTTTCTCGACGCGAACGGTGGTGCCGTCCGGCCAGTTTGCCTCTGGCGGCAGTCTCACGATGCCACGCTCGATCGTTCCGGTGTAGCTCATAGATGTCATCTCTTTAGCGAATTGACACTACTGCCGCCTCTGGCGGGATGCAATTCCAAAAGACGAATTAGGAAATCAGGAAAGGAAACCTTCCTGAATTCCTGCGTCCCCAATTCAAAAACCCTCGCGCGCCTGGGTCATGCCCCATCGAAGTGGCGTGTCGATCAGACAGCCAAACACGGCGGAGTCAGGATTAGATTCGGATCAGAAGAGTCTTTCTCTGCGTCTTACCGTCTTGGCCTCTTGGCGTTCACGCTGTCGGATTAGACCTGATGTGGAGGGCGGCGCCACGAACAATGAAAACGGGCGGGGCCAGCGCGTGTGCCGCCGGCCACCGCCCGGCGGGGCGCGTAGAACGCGCAGCCGCTTTAACCAGCCTTTTCCTCATCCACCACCAGGTAGTGGGTGGTGCCACGGCTCCACACTTTGACCAGCGTAGTTTTGTCTTTGGGGTGCTCGGT
>Ga0315268_10002691_pt1 | contig 19899 bp, 14 predicted proteins | sample C1_top_MG_FD_204535 | JGI IMG/M metagenome (GOLD analysis project Ga0315268, IMG submission 204535) | Sediment microbial communities from Yellowstone Lake, YNP, Wyoming, USA - C1_top | ecosystem: Environmental > Aquatic > Freshwater > Lake > Sediment | place: USA: Wyoming | collected 2017-08-01
TGGCGAGTCCGAGTGCACAAGCAAGTCGAATTGCAGCCGCAACTCGCCACAGGCAGGGCGATGATTGAAGTTATGCGCCATATCTACCAACTGAACGGTTACGTTCAGCCTATGGCCTGTCATGTTTTGGACACGGATAAACTTGGCACCCTGTGTCGAGTAATACTTTGCCCACCCACGTGATCCAGACGTTATGAAGGAGATGAATTTGCCCAAAGGCTCAAGCTTCCATCCTTTGGGGTTGGTCAATGGATCACCAAACATCTCACGGAAGAGTGAAGGCAAAAGCTGTTGCGCTCTCGCATCTGCCTCGCGGCGCAAGTGGCGCAACCCATCGGCCTGATGCAGGATGTCCGCGATGCGGCGCTGTTCAGAAAGAGGCGGAATCGCAATCCGAGCGCGGGCCATGAAATCGGCTGGCACGCGCTGCTGACCAGCAGTGCCAGTAAAGTTGGCTTCCGCAGTGGCGCGAAAAGAAGGTTGGCGGACAAAGGCAAATATCCATTCAGCTACGACATTTGGGCCTGGTCGAAGCACGTGGAACTCGGTTGAGCCGAAACCCAGGCCATTACAAAGCTGTGTAGCGATGGCTGCTTTGCCGTTCTGCATGCATGGTGTAATTTTGGCGAACAACACATCGCCTTCGCAGAATGGTGTATATCCTTTCGAGACCTGGCTATAGATGCGACGCTCCGGCCATGCGATTCTGCCCTCAATTCCATCTACAGCCGACATGGGGACAAAAGTCACTTCGGCATCGGATGCGGGTGTCTGCTCCTCAGTTAGCCGAGGGTTTATTTGACAAACTTCTCCCAGTCGCGCCCATTGCCATCCCGTCGGCAATGGCGCAGAATCCAAATGGCTCATTCCGCGTTCTCCACCATTGCCAATAACCTGTCCAATCCCGTCTGTATCTGCCCTTCCAGTCCTTGCAAGTCACGAATGATGACCGCAGGCGGGCCGTATTCCACTTGGGCCAGCGTGACAGGCTTGTAGCGTCCTGCGCTCAAGTTCCAATCGTTCTCCTCAATCTGTACCGCGGTGGCTGTCCAGGCGTGCGGCTCTGGCACGGGTTCACCTTGCTTGGGCTGAACAAGTTCCAAGTGGTCAAACAGTCTGACGGTGTAAGCTTCGCCGTTGCCCCGCTGTTCCTCACGGAATACGGGCTGGTGATAGTCCGTCGTGGTATCCCTCGTCGGATATTTCTTGACCAAATCCCACAGGTCGTTTTCTTCGGGGCGCGGCGTGCGACGCGCGTCCAGGCTGTAGCCATCGGCGCGGACTTCGTAGAACCAGACCGAATCCGTGTGGCCGCCTTTGGTAAAGATGAGGGCCGCCGTCTTGACGCCTGTGTAGGGTTGAAAGACGCCCGCTGGAAGGCTCACGACGGCTTCGAGTTGATTGTTTTGGATAAGGCGACGGCGCAGGTCGCGGTGCGCGTTGGTCGAGCCGAACAGCACGCCTTCGGGGACGATCACGCCGGCTCGCCCGCCGCTCACCAGCAAGTCGAGGATCAGTTCGACAAACAACAGCTCGGTCTTGTTCGTCTTGATCTTGAAGCGGTCGCTCTTGTCGCTCTGCTCAATGTTGCCCGTAAATGGCGGGTTGGCAAAAACGATGTCATAGGTTTCAACCGCCAGCCGCTCTTCAGATTTCTTGGAAAGCGCATCGGCATACTCGATGTGTGGATCGGTTAGCCCGTGCTGAATCATGTTCATCCAGCCGATGCGCACCATCGTTCGGTCAAAGTCGAATCCATAAAAACTATTGGCGCGCAAGGCGTCAATGCTTTTCTTGTCCAGTTTGTCACCCGCGTAACGCTGCGGGGTGCCATCTGCCTCGATCTCCAAAATGTCGGGCGAGGTGTTGGCTGCCATCATGTGAATATAGCTGTTGACCAAAAAACCCGCCGTGCCGCAGGCGGGATCGCATAGCCTCGGAAGCCGCTTGCCATCGAACTGGGGGTTGACTAGTTGAATGATCGCTCGAATGACGTGGCGCGGCGTGCGGAACTGGCCGTTCTTGCCTGCCGTCTGAATCTCGTTGAGCAGGTATTCGTAAATGTCGCCCAGTGTGTCGGCATTGCGGCTGGGGATAAAGAGCTGGTCAATGATCTGGACGGCGCTTTGCAACATCGTGGGCGACGGGATGACAAAGACGGCATCGCGCATCCGGTCGCCGCCCATATCTTTGATGAGCGGAAAGACCTGGTCACGTACCATGGTGAGCATCTCTTCGCTTTTGCTCAGTTGGGAAAAGTTTGACCAGCGGCGCATGTCCTTCGGGCCTTCAAAGATCGAAGTGTGCTTCCGTTTGATTTTGCGCGCCTCGGCAGCAGCCGCGTTATCGCTTTCTTCGAGTCGCTTCATAAAGATGAGATAAGCGATTTGCTCGATGGCCGTCAGTGGGTTGGCGATGCCGCCTGACCAGAATTTGTCCCACAGTTTATCAATGTCACGCTTGAGATCGGGAGCGAGCATAAGAACTCCTGAGGGTGAGAGTTAGACCATCAAACGATTGGCAAACTGCAAAATCTCTTCCACTTCGGACGGTTGAAAGAGCCGTTCGGCGGGGCTTGTGCCAAAATAGGTGAATGGCGAATCGTCCAACTCTTCACGCAAAAGATGCGTCTGCCGCAGCACAACGGTGCGCACCATGCGGACGAACGTAATTTGATCGGCGGTGAAATATGGATGCGCGGCAATGAACTCGTCGAATGCGCTCTTGATCCGCGCCTCACGATCAACCAGCTTCCGCAAGCCCAAAATGTGGCGGACGAAATCCGCCACGCTGGCGTCGGGCTGTCCATAAGCATCGCGGAGCGTCTGCTCGGTCACATACAGGTCAGGCGTGTTCAGCGTGCGCGCCAGGGCCTGGATATCGGCTTCTACCGGCGTTTCGCCGCGCCGGATCTTGACGAGCGTCGGGTGCGAGTCGGCCAGCTCGCGGACACGCGCTTCCACCTGCTCGCGATAGGTTTCGACAAAGCTGCCTTCGCCAGCGGGGCCGTAGGTGATCCAGCGCCGGTCAATGATTTCATCGGGCAAGTCAAGTTCGATTATCTCGCGCTGACGCGGTTGGCGATAGCCCATCAGCGGCGCAAACGTCCGTTGCAGCCCCATCGCGCGGGCATAGTCGAGGTGATCCCAGAATCCATCTGAGGTCGCCCACGCCAACGGCTCGGCCACGGCTTTGACCTCGTTGAGCGTCAACGGCAACTGCTGCAAGTCGTCCAGGATCGCAGCGCGCATTTGAGCCACCTCGGCGTCGTCGCCGCGCAAGGTGGCGGCAGCCAGCCGTTCAGTTTTGAGAGCAAAGACCAGTGTCTCGCCTTCGCTGCGCGTGATCGGGCGATGGCGCATGAGTGGCGCGACGATTTCCTTCAACTGCGCCAGCTTGCCAAAGGTCAAGTCGTCCCAGAAAGCCAGTTGTTCGGCTGCGTCTAGTTCTGCGGCGTACTCGCGCACATCGGCGGCCTCGCGCGGCAAAGCAGCAATGTCCGCCCGAAGCGCGGCAGCGGTCTCTTGCGTTTCGTCCGTCATCTGGTGGCCCAACAGCGTCTCTAGCTTGTTCAACCTCGCGCTGAACAATCGGACAGCGATTGCCTCTGGCTCAGTCGGAATTTCGCCTTCTGGGTGCATCTGGAAGTAGGCAAAGTTCTCCCAGTGATCCAGGATGAGGAATTGCTTCTTTTCCCATCCGGTACGCGGGTCGCGGTAACGTCGTGTGCCACGCCCGATCATCTGCCAGAATTTCACTCGGCTGTAGACAGGCTTGGCCAAAACCAGGTTACAGATCGAGGGCACATCCACGCCGGTATCCAGCATGTCCACCGAAATCGCCACGCGCGGCATATCGGCACGCTTGAAATCGTCAAGCAATTTTTCAGCCCGCTCCATGTGAGAGTCAATGACTTCAGCCAAATGTCCCTTGTACTGGGGATACAGCCGGTTGAAGGATTCCCATAATGCGACGGCATGCCGATGTGAGACGGCAAAGATGATGCTCTTGCGCGGCAGCGAGCCGGTTTCATCTTTGATGCACTTGTCCATGAACTCGCGGACGAGCGCGTCGTTTGTGCCCGAATTGGTCACCCGCCTTTCCAGGTCAGTGCCCTCAAAGTCAATTTCAGCAAGCTCGATTCCCTGCTCGACAATCTGCCGCCGGATTTCGGGCGGCAATTCACCCGCCTTGATGCCTTTGAGTTGAAAGCGCGTCTGAGTGGACAGGACACGGTAATCCGAAAGATAACCCTCTTCCACTGCCGTTTCGTAAGGGAACACGAATGTCGGCAAGCTGGTCGGGCAATCGAACAATGCAAAGGTATTGTGGTCTACAAACTCGGTCGGCGTGGCAGTCAGGCCCAGTTGGTACGCATCGAAATGCTCAAAGATAGCGCGATAGCGATTGTAGATCGAGCGGTGCGATTCGTCAGCAACGATCCAGTCAAAATAGCCTGGCGAGAACGAATCGAGCACCTGCATCATCGAAGGATATGTGGCGACGTAAATGCGCGCCGTGTGATCCACCTCGCCACCCTCGATGCGGGTGCGGGACTCGTTAGGCAGATACTCTTTGAAATCGCCCAAGGCTTGCTTGACCAACTCGCGCCGGTCGGCCAGAAAGAGAATCTTTTGCGCCCAACGTGCGCGCAAGAGACCGTCAACGAGTGCGATGGTCGTGCGCGTCTTGCCAGTGCCGGTCGCCATCACCAGCAAGAACTTGCGGTGACCCTCAGCGACCTTTTCGTATACGCGGCGAATGGCCTCGTGTTGATAGGGCCGGTCAACAATTCGGCTGTCAATCTGAACGCCTGTCAAGTCAAGCCGATGCTCGCGCTGGAACAACATCCGCTCGATATCGTAGAGTGTAAAGAACCCACCCACCTGACGAGGCGCAGCTTGTTCACTATCCCAGAACCAAATTGTCGGCCCGTTCGTGAGAAAAATGAGTGGGCGGCGGCCTGTCTCGCGTTCAATGTCTGTCGCGTAATCCAATGCTTGCCGCTTGCCTGCCAGCGCATCGCGTGATGTACGCTTTGCTTCAATCACAGCTACAGGTAGCGCATCACGTCCAACCAGCGCGTAATCCGCGAATTCGCTCTCTGCCCCGTACTCGCTACTTGCCTCGCCTGCCCTATCGGCATCGCCGTGATGGACGAACAGCTCGACTTCGCGGATGACTTGGCGAGGATTGCTCACATCCCAACCGACCTCTTTGAGACGGCGATCTATGATGTCTTGGCGAGTTTGCTTTTCAGTCAAAGTGGACACGGTCGCTCAACTCGAACTGCGTTCATGAATTGCGCGAGAATTGCGTCAAGATTGTGTTTTCTTTTTGCGTTTTGACGCAATTCCGGCATGGGGCATGCCGGGATACCAGCGAGCAGCTTTAGTTTGGTCGATGTTGTAGACTTGCCGTTCAGCCCTCAACTCACGCACGTGACAGAATTATACCCCCAACTCGCGCTTGGCGGAAAGCCGGGGAATGCAGAGTGGGCCAAAAACAAAAAAGCCACACGATTTGTCGTGTGGCGGGTGTGGGCGGTATAGGGCTCGAACCTACGACCTCACGGATGTTAAACCAGAGGTCAACCGTTGCAACCGGTGTCCGCATGGTTACCCATTCTTGACGAACCATTTGGGTAGTGGTTCAACTAACCATGTGGACAAAGGTTGCCCCCGTTTGAAGTCATTCTAGCAATAAAATAGAAACGATGCAAGCTCAAGACGACCCAAGAACTCGTGTCAGGTTCTCGCGTGTCAATAGAGAGGGGTCGGCGCTTGACTCGAGGAACGGACGTACATCATCCGTCACTTGACGCCAATCTAACACTTGCAGTCGCTCGCGTACAATGCCACGCCAATTGCCATCGGTGAGATGAGTACCTTGCCAACCCGTCTGTTGCAGAGCATTGTTGAGCAAATTGAGATTGGGTGCAGGCCAGCGCGGATCGCTCAGATACCACATCAGATCAAAGATGTCTCGGCCTTTCGGATAGGGCCGCTGCAAGATGGCGTGCAGCTTGCCGGCCAGCAGCGAGGCCGGATCATGATGCTGGAGTTGGAGTATCACGTAACGACGCACGACGCTCGTTGCGAGACTTGCTCCTTCAGGCGGGTTCGTGTCTACTTCCAGCTTGACCGCGAGCACTTGATCTCGATGCGGTGAAAGATTTAATTCGTACAGCAACCCCGCAAATCGGATGAATGCGCTGTGAACGACCTTTTGATCACTCACCTTCAATTCCAAGTTGTAGCCTTCGGCGGCCAACTCGGAGCGAATGGCCTTCAAGTAGGCGTGAAAGTCGTAACGGGCCTTGTCGCGTTCAAGAGCAAAATCCAGGTCCTCTGAGTAGCGCGGAATCGAGTACAGGAATCGCAGCAGCGTGCCGCCGTGAAACGCGAGCGGGATCATCGCGCCTGTGCGTTGCAGTGCGCCGAGGATGCGGGCCTGCAAGTATTCGCGGGCCACGTTGCGCGCCTGGGCCGGCGTGGGACTCGCGCGGACAAGTCCGGCAAGATAGTCTTTCATAGTGTCACGTACTCTTCAGAGCGCGACAACTCGATCACCGCGTTCGCAGCCCGACGCAGCTTTGGACTTTCGGCGAGATCGGCCTGACGCTGCAATTCCTCCATGTCCAGCCGGTCGAGGTTTTGCAGGCGCAGTTCACGCAGATAGTCGGGCGAATCGCCGCGTGGCTGCAGATGGATCAGGTCGAGCAAAGCTTTTTCTGGTGCGGCAACGAACGCTTGCTGATTGTTCAAGTCTGTCAGCCGATAACCCCGCAGCAAGTCAACTTTGATATGGCGAAATTCGAAGCTGCCCAGCGGCGTATCCCATCGAGCGGGCCGTGCCGTCGTGACGCTGGTAGTAACAGGGACATATTCGGGAATGAGGCCATAGTGCGCCAAAGCCGACTGGCAACTCACGTACGAGCTGGGCACCAGGCGATTGGCAATCACGAATGGGTGTGGCTTGACCTTTTGGTATGGCGGGGCAAGCGTATACAGTCCACGCCGCAGTTGATAGAGCTTCCCAGCCTGCGTCCAACGCGAAAGCTGCTTGCGGACATCGTTGGGATCAACGTCACCGGCAAGGAGCAGGCCCGTTTCAAACGCAGGCTCATCGCCCACGATTTCGATCAGTCGCACGAATTCCATGCAGTTATCTTACCACAAGTGGTATATTACTGCAATAGATTCAGCGAGAGCTTGGCCCTACCCGTTTGAATGTACTCATGAGCGATGACTCTTTCCACTTGGCTGTATGCCCACGACCCAGGCACTCGACCTGACCCTGCTCGCGCAACTCATCCAGTACCCGCCGTATGGTTGCACGGCTCACGGCGGGACACAGTCGTTCCATGTAGGTGACTTGCAGAAAATCAAGTTTCCCTAGTGTTCCGGGCATCGTAGGGTGGTTTCATTTTTCAACGCCAGCAGCTTTTTTTGTAGGTCAAGCCATCCCGGACGTTGATTGTTTCAAACGCGCTCGATAGTGCGCCAAATTGGATCGCGTGATTTGCGTTAGATCGTCTGGCATCTGGTCAGGAGCAAACCAACCAATTTCGGTACACTTGGCCGCTTCGCGGACCGTCGGCTCGCCAGACACGATAGTACAGATGAATGTGGGCGAGACCCAATGCTGGCCTTCGTCGGGAAGAATGTGATCCACCACGTCCAGCAACTCGCGGACCTCGACCTCGATTCCGTATTCCTCGCGCATCTCGCGCTTGAGTGCATCGGCCAGTCGCTCGCCAAACTCCACCGAGCCGCCAGGAAACTCCCACAGGCCGCGTTCGTTCTTGGCCTGGGGGCCACGCCGTGCCAGAAAGAGCCGGCCCGTACTATCCACGATGATCGCGCCCACGCCTACGCCGATGTAATCAATGCCACGTTTCACTGGCTAAACCCTTACCTGGTTGCGTCACCATCTAAAGGCTCTTGTCGCACTTGCCGGAAAACAAGCAGGACACGGGAACAAAAGAGCCACACACGCGTGTGGCTTCGTGTGGGCGGTATAGGGCTCGAACCTACGACCTCACGGATGTCAACCGTGTGCTCTAACCAACTGAGCTAACCGCCCAACGCCCAACATTATACCAAGCGGGTCATTTTTTTGCAACTGCTTGCTCCGCGTTTGCAGTTGTGGTACACTCGCCACAAGCATAAGGAGGAAAGGATGACCACACTTACCGCGGGCGACCTCGCGCCCGATTTCGCGCTTCCGGCCACTACTGAAGACTCGATTAGTCTAAGCCAGTATCGAGGGCAGAAAAATGTCGTGCTCGCATTTTACCCCTTCGATTGGAGCCCGGTATGCAGTCTGCAACTGCCAGGCTTGCAAGAAAACCTCGCCAAGTTTAAGGAGCTGAACACAGAAGTACTGGGCATCAGCATAGACAGCCGACACAGCCACAAAGCTTTTGCCGAGCACCTGGGGCTAGAGTTCCCACTGCTTTCCGACTTTGATAAAAAAGTTTGCCAGGCCTATGGCGTCCTGCGTGAAGGCGGCTTTGCCGAACGCGCATTGTTCGTGATCGATCGGCAAGGCGTCATTCGCTATGCTCACGTCAATCCCATCGGACAAGTGCCCGACAACAAGCCCGTGCTCGATGTTTTGAGCAAGTTATGACCGCTGGCGGCAGACCGCCGACGACAACGAATGGTGGTCTGCGGTCTGTGGTCTTTCGAGGTCAATCATGCTCACTCCCATCGAAAAACTCTTCTTCGTCATTGCCTTCTTTGCTTCCGGCTACTCGGCTTTCCTCGTCGCCCGGCGAATCTTTCGAATTGTCCAGCGCGGCCACGGCGGCATCGGCACGAACGAAATTGTCCGCCGACTCATCAACGCGACACTCGTCGCCATCACACAAAGGACTGTCCTCAAGCGTAGGCTGTGGCCCAGCATCGCGCACGCCTTCATCGTGTGGGCCTTTGCCTACTTTCTGCTGGCAAACCTGGCCGATGTGCTGCAAGCTCTGATTCCCAACTTTATCTTTCTCGGCACGGGGCCGATTGGGAACGCGTTCCGCACTGGCGCTGATTTTCTCGGTACGGCGTGCCTGATTGGCGTGGTCGCGCTGATGGTGCGCCGATGGGTCGTCGGCGACCGGGTGTTTGGTTTTCGCGCTGGCACACTGATTCATCCCAAAGCGGTTGCGAGCATCAAGCGCGATTCGACCATCGTGAGCCTGTTCATCCTGGTTCACGTCACCTCGCACATCCTGGGCGACAGCATCATCGCCTACAGTCACACCTATGCCTGCGGCTATGTGGCTACCTTGCTATGCGGCATTTGGAGTGGTGTTTCCCCGCAAGCGCTGGACGTGCTGGAGCACGTCTTTTTCTGGGGCGCGATTGGAACGATCCTGGGCCTTGCGCCATACTTTCTCATTTCCAAGCACATTCACATTTTCATGGCTCCACTCAATTTCCTGCTCAAGCCTGAACGCCGCTCCATCGGCGCACTTGAGAAGATTGACATGATGGATGAGAACCTCACACAATTCGGCGTGGCCAAGCTGGAGCATCTCTCGCAGCCACAGTTGATGGATGCTTACGCATGTATCATGTGCAACCGCTGCCAGGATGCCTGCCCAGCCTACCACACTGGCAAGGTGCTGTCGCCGGCGGCGCTGGAAATCAACAAGCGCTATCACCTCAACTATGAAGGTGCCAAGCTGGCCGCCGGAAAGGAATCGGAAGTCAGCCTGCTCGATTTCGCCATCAGCGCCGAAGCGGTGTGGGCCTGCACGGCGTGCGGCGCATGCATCGAAACCTGCCCGGTCAACAACGAGCCGATGCGCGATATCCTCGACATCCGCCGTGACCAGGTGATGATGGAGGCCATCTTTCCTCTACAGCTCAGACAAGCCTTCAAGGGCATGGAGCGTCAAGGCAACCCCTGGAACTCTCCGCCGGAAGCGCGGCTCGACTGGGCCAAGGGCCTCAACGTGCCAACCATCGAGCAGAACCCCGAGCCGGACATCTTGTGGTGGGTGGGCTGCGCGCCGGCGACCGACCCGCGCGCGCAAAAGACGGCGCGCGATTTCGCCAAGATTTTGAACGCGGCTGGCGTCAACTTTGCCGTGCTGGGCAAACTGGAACGCTGCACGGGCGATTCGGCGCGGCGAGCGGGCAACGAGGCGCTGTTCTTTGAATTGGCGATGAGCAACGTCGAGACGCTCAACGAGGCGCTCGGAGAGCGGCCCAAACGCATCGTCACGACGTGCCCGCATTGCCTGCACACGCTCAAGAACGAGTACCCGGATTACGGCGGCAATTATGACGTGATCCATCACACACAACTCATCGAAGAGCTGTTTGCATCCGGCAAGCTCAAGCGCGGTACAAGTCTTGCGTCCGACGTTACGTTCCACGATCCATGTTACCTGGGGCGCCACAACAACGTCTATGACGCGCCGCGTAACGCGCTTGTCTATGCCGGTCATGCAGTGACCGAACTCCCGCGCCACCGCAACAACTCGTTCTGCTGCGGCGCGGGCGGCGCTCAAATGTGGAAGGAAGAAGAGCCCGGCCAGGAACGCGTGAGCGCCAATCGCTTCCACGAGGCGATGGCGACCGGCAAGGACACGCTCGCCGTCGGTTGCCCCTTCTGCATGATCATGCTCGCCGATGCGGCCAAAACTCTTGGCAGCGATATGCAAGTGAAGGACGTGGCAGAAATCGTCGCCGCTCAATTATCAATTGACAATTGATAATTGACAATGGGGTAGTCCCTTCGGGCTATTTCACTGACTGCCAGTCATCAAACGGGGCTATAGACTTCTCTTGTCCCTTTCCGTACAATCAGAGCTACGAGCCAATGACAATCCGCCGCAGGAGGCCGCTCGTGGCAGCCCTGTCGTCTGATGTCCGTACCCTGCCAGCGGAAAATAGGGCCACGGGCCAATGTTCTTTCAAGATGAAACTCTATAGACTATTAATGGAATGGGTGTCGGTTTTGATTGTCTTGCCCTATCGAGGCACGGCAAGGAGAACTGCCAATGAGTCCATCTAGTAAACCAGCCGCGCTTGTCATCGGCGCAGGCATCGCGGGCATCCAGGCCGCGCTTGACATTGCCGATGCGGGTTATCATGTCTACCTGGTCGAGCGAGAGCCTGCCGTGGGCGGGCGCATGTCGCAGCTCGACAAGACCTTCCCCACGCTGGATTGCTCCGCCTGCATCCTCACCCCGCGCATGGTTGAGGTTGGCCGTCACCCGAACATTACGCTGCTGACCTATTCTGAAGTAGAGTGGGTGAAGCGCGAGGATGGGCGCTTCCAGGTACGAGTACGTAAAAAGGCGCGCAGCGTGGACGAGATAAAGTGCACCGGCTGCGGCGTCTGCGCAGAACATTGTATCGTGCGCAACGCGCCATACATCGAAGAACTGGTGGACGCGAAGGAGTAGCTCATGGGCCAGAGCACTGCAAATGTGGAACTGGGGATGGAACAGGCGACCATCGAAGGCGTCATGAGCCGGCACAGACAAGATTCGTCGGCCATCATCGCCATCCTGCAGGATCTGCAGGAAGAGGTGAACTATTTGCCAGAGGGCGCGCTGCGTTACGTGGCGGAGCGCCTGGACATCCCCGTATCCAAGGTATACAGCCTGGCTACGTTCTACCGGGCCTTTAGCCTGGAGCCCAGGGGCCGGCACCTGATCCACGTCTGCACGGGCACGGCCTGTCACGTGCGCGGCGCAGGCAGGATACTGGACACGCTGGAGCGAGAGACCGGCATCCATGCCGGCGAAACCGACGCGCAAATGGAGTTCACCCTAGAGACCGTCAACTGCCTGGGAGCCTGCGCCCTGGGGCCGGTCGTGGTCGTGAACGGCGAGTACTTTGGGCAAATGACGGGAGCGAAGGCGGCACGACTCGTCAAGAAGCTGCAACCAGCGGAACAGGAGTAGCCCATCCGGTGGAAAAGTTAACCAGTCCTCAAGACCTGGAACGTGTGCGGGCGACTTGGCTCGCGTCCCTGGATCCACACAAGCCATGCGTCACAGTCTGTTCGGGCACCGGCTGCCTGGCCGGCGGTTGCAAGCAGGCGACTGATGCATTTCGCCAAGAGATAGAGCGTCAGGGTCTGGCAGACAAGGTGGACGTCCGCACTACCGGCTGTCATGGTTTCTGCGAGCGGGGGCCGGTGGTGGTCATCCATCCCCAGGGGATCTTTTACCAGCACGTGAAACCTGAGGATGTACCGCAAGTCGTCGCCGAGACCCTCGGCCAGGGCAACGTCATTGACCGGCTACTGTACACACACCCGCAGACTGGAGAAAAGATCACCTACGAGCGCGACGTGCCCTTCTACCAGCTCCAGAAACGCCTCATCCTGGCCGACAACGGTTTCATTGACCCCACCTGCATCGAAGACTATATCGCTCGCGGCGGATACAGTGGGTTGGCCCGGGCGCTTCACACGATGCAGCCGGAAGAGATCATTGACGTGATCAAGCGCTCGGGACTGCGGGGCCGTGGCGGTGCAGGTTTCCCCACCGGTCGCAAGTGGGAAAGTTGCCGCAACGCGGAAGGCGAGCCGAAATACGTCATCTGCAACGCGGACGAAGGCGACCCAGGCGCGTACATGAACCGAAGCACGTTGGAGGGCAACCCACACTCTGTGCTGGAGGGAATGATTATCGGGGCGTACGCCATCGGCAGTCACGAGGGGTACGTCTACGTGCGCAACGAGTATCCCCTGGCTGTCAAGAACCTCGCGCTGGCGCTGGAGGCAGCGCGCGCGTACGGCTTGCTGGGCCAAGACATCCTGGGATCGGGCTTTAGTTTTGACGTGCGCATTGCCCGCGGCGGCGGCGCTTTCGTTTGCGGCGAGTCCAGCGCGCTCATGCGCTCGCTGGAAGGCAACGTGGGGGAGCCGAGCGCCAAGTACGTGCGCTCGGTGGAGCGCGGTTTGTGGGACAAGCCCAGCGACCTCAACAACGTAGAGACGTGGGCCAACGTGCCCCACATCATCAACCAGGGTTGGGAGTGGTTCGCCGGGCTAGGCACGGCGGGCAGCAAGGGCACCAAGGTATTTTCCCTGGTGGGCAAGGTCAACAACACGGGCCTGGTAGAAGTGCCGCTGGGCATCACCTTGCGGCAGATCATCTTTGACATCGGCGGCGGCATTCCGGGCGGCAGAAAGTTCAAAGCGGTGCAGACCGGGGGGCCTTCGGGCGGCTGCATCCCCGAAAGCATGCTGGATATGTCGGTGGACTTTGATGAGCTGGCCAAGGCCGGCTCGATGATGGGCTCCGGCGGCATGATCGTCATGGACGAGCGCACCTGCATGGTGGACGTGGCGCGCTACTTTCTCAACTTTCTGCGCGAGGAATCGTGTGGCAAGTGTACGCCCTGCCGCGAGGGGATCGTGCGCAGTTTAGAGATCCTCGAACGTCTCTGCAATGGCAAGGGGCAGTCCGGCGACATCGCCTTGCTGGAGGAGCTGGGCGAGCTGCTGCAAGGGTTCTCGCTCTGCGGCTTGGGCCAGACCGCGGCCAATCCCGTGCTTTCCACCCTTCGCTACTTTCGCGATGAGTACGAGGCCCACATCCGCGAGCTAAAGTGCCCGGCGGGCGTGTGCAAAGCACTGATCGTGTACAGCATTGACGCCGCCAGGTGCAACGGCTGCGGAGCCTGTGTGCGCCAATGCCCGCAGGGGGGGATTTCGGGTGAGAAGAAAGCGCCCCATGTGATTAAGCAAGACCTCTGCATCCGCTGCGGCGTCTGCCTCGATACGTGCAAATTCGGCGCTGTCCTGGTGCAGTAGGAGAGACAGATGATTCAAGTCACGATTGACACACACCCCATCGAGGTTGAAGAGGGAACGACAATCCTCGAAGCAGCGCAACGGCTCGGCATCAATATCCCCACACTCTGCCATCATCCCGCGCTGGAACCCTACGGCGCGTGCCGCCTCTGCACGGTAGAGATCACGCAAAATGGTCGCTCTCAATTGGTGACTTCGTGCAACTATCCTATCCGCCGGGAGATAGAGGTGCAAACCGCCTCGGAGAAGGTGGTGAAGGGGCGCAGATTGCTAGCCGAGCTGCTGCTGGCTCGCTGCTCTAACGTGCCAAAGGTGCAAGAACTTGCCGCCAGTCTGGGGGTCACCCAGGTGCGCTTTGAGCCGCACGACGAGCTGTGTTATCTGTGCGGACTCTGCGTGCGGGTGTGCCGCGAGCGGATTGGCCAGAGCGCCATCAGCTTTGTCGGACGCGGTGTGGACCGACAAGTTGGACCTCCCTTCCTCAAATTCTCCACTGATTGTATTGCCTGTGGGGCGTGCGCCTTCGTCTGCCCAACGGGGGCGATCCAGTTAAAAGACATCACCGACAAAGAGCCGCGCCCATTGCTTTCCGAGTTCGATATGGGGCTGGCCAGGCGCGGCAACATCTACATCCCCTTCCCCCAGGCTGTGCCCAAGATACCCGTCATAGATCGCGAGCACTGTCTTCACTACACCTTGGGACGCTGCGAGACCTGCGAGGTTTTCTGCCAGGCAAAGGCGATCAACTACGATCAGGAAGACGAGTTTCTTGACCTGGACGCGGACGCCATCATCGTCGCCACCGGCTTTGACCTCATTGACCCGCGCACCAAACCCGAGTTCGGCTACGGAGTGTATCCTAACGTCCTCACCGGCTTAGAGTTCGAACGGCTCTCTTCCGCTTCCGGGCCGACGATGGGCGAGATCATTGTCAACGGCAAGAAACCCAAAGATGTAGTATTTATCCACTGTGTCGGCTCGCGCGACCCGCACACGGGCGTGCCGTATTGCTCGCGCGTCTGCTGCATGTACACGGCCAAACATGCTCACCTGGTGCGAGACAAATTGCCAGAAGCGAACATCACCGCGTTCTACATGGACGTGCGCGCCTTTGGCAAGGGCTACGAAGAGTTCTACGACCGAGTGAGGCACGAGCGAATACTCTACCGGCGGGGCGAGCCTTCCGAAGTCTACAAGCGCGGCGACCGGCTCGTCGTTCGCGCGGAAGACACGCTGCTCCGCAAGTCCATCGAAGTGGAAGCGGATATGATCGTACTGGCGACGGCGGTGACGCCTCGCGCGGACACAGCCGCGATGGCAACGCTTCTGGGTATAGAGCGCTCGCCGGATGGATTCTTCCAGGAGGCCCATCCCAAATTCCGGCCGGTGGAAAGCACCCGCCCCAACATCTTTCTGGCTGGCTGTTGCCAGGGGCCGAAGGATATTCCCGACACCGTCGCTCAGGCCAAGGCCGCGGCATCCTCGGCGATGGTGACTTTGTCGCGGGTTTCTCGATCACGAACGGCCTAGGCTGGCAGGAGGCTGACATGCAAGTAGACACACTCGAACTCTCGCAAAAATTCAATCTCTATGGCTGCATTCAATGCGGCAAGTGCGTGGGCGGCTGTCCCGTCTCCATGAAGACCGCGCTTGACGTGCGCTTTTTGATCTACGAGGCGCTCGTCGGCGTGCTGCCTGACCCGACGCACATGGAAGAGTTGTGGGACTGCACCTGTTGCTTCACCTGCGTGGAGCGCTGCCCCAAGGATGTCAAACCGGCGGAACTCATCATCGGCCTGCGCAGCCTGCTGGTCGAAAGCGGAACAATTCCGAAAACCGTGACCGATGCATTGCAAGGCATTTTCCGGCAGGGCAACCCGCTCGGCTTTGCGCGCGAGCAGCGCGCAGACTGGGCCAAGGATCTGAACATCAAATCCGCGCAAGAAGGCTGCGAGCTGCTCTACTTTGTGGGCTGCACGCCAGCCTACGACCTGCGCCTTCAGCCAGTGGCAAAAGCCCTCGCCAAGACCTTTCAGAAGGCAGGATTGGATTTTGGCACGCTGGGCATCGAAGAGACCTGCTGCGGCAATGAAGTGCGCCGCGTGGGCGAGCAGGGCCTCTTTGAGATGCTGGTCGAGGAAGGCAAACCCTTGCTCGAAAGCACTGGCGCAAAGCAAATCGTCACCATCTCGCCGCACTGCTTCAATACGTTCAAGAAGGAATATGGCTTGAGCGGGATGCAAGTGTCTCACTACACTCAGGTCGTGGCAAATCTGCTCGAGGCAGGAAAGATCAAGTTCGGCGGTCGAGTGGAAAAGAAGGTCACCTATCACGATCCGTGCTTCCTGGGCAAGCAGAACCACATCTTTGACGAGCCGCGTGCCATCTTGCAAGCCATCCCTGGCGTCAAGTTCGTGGAGATGGATCGCATCCGTGAGCGAAGCCTGTGTTGCGAAGGCGGCGGCGGGCGCATGTGGGTCGAGGGGACGAACATGGAAGAGCGCCTGGCCTTCCAGCGCGTGCAAGAGGCGGTCGAAACGGGCGCAGAAGTTCTGGCTGTGGCGTGTCCTTTCTGCCTGCTCACATTGGAGGACGCGGTCAAGGTCAAGGGGCTGGAAGACAAGCTGCGCGTGATGGATATCATGGAACTCGTGAACATGGCGCTCTGAGTTCCCCAGAGTTCCAATGAGATCCAGGGGCCTTGGAGGAACTCGGTGGGACTCAGTGGGAGATGCGTATGGAACAACCCCGAATCGGTGTGTATATTTGCCATTGCGGCTTCAACATCGCGGCGACGGTGGACGTGGAAGCGGTCGCCGAGTTTGCGCGTCACTTGCCGGGCGTCACCATCGCACGCAATTACATGTACATGTGCAGCGAGCCCGGCCAAAACCTGATCAAGCAGGACATTGCCGAGTATGGACTCAAGAGCGTGGTGGTGGCTTCGTGCTCGCCGCGTATGCACGAGCCGACGTTCCGCAAAGCCGCGCAGATGGGCGGCGTCAACTTTGGCCGCGTGGAGATGGCAAACATCCGCGAACAGTGCTCATGGGTTCACAAGGATCGCCACGAGGCCACGGAAAAAGCCAAGGCGCTGGTCGCTTCCGCTGTGGCAAAAGCGGCCTATCTTGAGCCGCTGGAACAACGCGAGGTCGGGGTCACATCCGGCGCTGTTGTCATCGGCGGAGGCGTGGCGGGCCTGGTCGCTGCGCTGGACGTGGCTGATGCGGGCTATCCTACTTACATCGTCGAAAAGAGCGATCACCTGGGCGGGCGCGTGGCTGACCTCAATCGAACTTTCCCAGAGCTGGAGCCGGTTTCCGACTGGCTGCCGTCAGTCATCGAGCGCGTCCAGGAGCATCCCAACATTGCCGTCTTTCTCAACGCGCGCGTCGAAAAGGTGGAAGGCTACGTCGGCAACTTTCGCGTCAAAGTATCGGAGCGTCCTGAACCGTTCAGTGTGGGAGCCATGATTGTCGCCACTGGCTACAACGTCTTTGACCCGAAGCGCAAGCCCGAGTTCGGCTATGGTCGTTACCCGCAAGTCGTCACGACGTTGGAAATGGAGAAGCGGTTGGCCGAAGGCAACCTGACTGTGAATGGCAAGACACCCAAAGACATCGTGTTCGTCAAGTGCGTCGGCTCGCGCGACGTGCAACTGGGCAATCCCTATTGCTCGCGCGTGTGCTGCATGGTCAGCGCCAAGCAGGCGCGGCTGATCAAGGAACAACTGCCCGATTCTCACGTGACTGTGTTTTACATGGACGTGCGCACGTTCGGCAAGCGCGGCGAGGAATTTTACGACGAGGCGCGGAACGCGGGCATCCTCTATCGGCGCGGCAACGCCGCTGAGATCTACCGCAAAGGCGACCGCGTGGTGGTGCGAGTGGAAGACACCTTCCTGCGCCGCACGTTGGAGCATGAGGCTGACTTGGTGGTGCTGGCGGTTGGAATGGAAGCCCGCGAGGACGTGACCGACATCGCCGCGCTGTTAAAGCTGCCTCGCTCGGCGGATGGATTCTTTCTTGAAGCGCATCCCAAGCTGCGGCCCGTGGACACGGCGGTGGACGGCGTCTTTTTGGCCGGTTGCTGCCAAGGCCCCAAGGACATTCCTGATACCATCGCTCAGGCCAAGGCGGCGGCGTCTTCGTCGCTCATTCCGCTTATCCGGGGCAAGGTGCCGGTCGAATCGGCCACGGCGGTTTCCGATCCGGAACTGTGCGCCGCGTGCGGCATGTGCGTGGACGTGTGCCCGTTTGGCGCGCCTTCGATTGACCCGGTGTGGAATGTGTCGGTCGTCAACGCGGTGCTGTGCAAGGGCTGCGGCACTTGCGCCGCCATCTGCCCGTCCAAAGCCATTCGCCTCCAGCACTTTACTCCGGAGCAAATCCTCGCGCAAGTAGATGCACTGGTGTGGTGAATGACGTGGTTATAGAGACGTTGCGCCACACCGTCTCTACTGACAAAAATCCCGCACGACCTCGTAGAGCACCTGCACGCCAAAGCCCAGCGCATTCACGGACACGCGCTCGTCGTGTCCGTGAATCAACTCCCCGAAGGGTTCGCCTGGCTCCAGCTTGAGCGGCGAAAAGCCATAACTCTTGATGCCAAGCTTGGCTGCGAACTTGGCATCGGTTGCGCCAGCAAGCATGCAGGGCAACACAACTGCGTCTGGATCGTGGCGACGCAGACCCGCCGTCATCGCTTCGAACAGCGGCGTGTCAATCGGCATTTCGAGCGGGCCGCCATACTCGATCACTTCGAATGCAATCTCCGGTCCCAGCAAAGGGCGCAACTCTGCCAGAAAACTATCCCGATTGAAACCTGGCAGCAAGCGACCATCCAGAATTGCTTCAGCCGTTGAAGGGATGACGTTCGGGGCATTGCCCGCCGTCAGTTGTGTCGGCGTCGCCGTGTTGTGGAACAGAGCAGCCAATGGGCGTGCTTGTTCTTGATGGCGAGTCTCCAACTGTCTCAACGCCCAATCATGTGTGATAGGGCTAAGCAACCCCAGCAAGGCGATCCTTTGCCAACCGCCCATCGCGCGAGCAACGCCTCGTATGTAACGGCTGGCTACCGGCGTGATGTGCAAAGGCAAGCGAGTGTGCGCCACTCGATCCACAGTACGAGTCAATTTGGATACAGCATTGTCGTCGTGTGGCACCGCTCCGTGCCCGGGCTTGCCTCGCGCAATGAGCTTGAGCCAGCACACGCCTTTTTCCGCTGTTTGACAGGGGTAGATGCGGCGACCGCCCACCGTCATGCTGTAGCCGCCGAACTCGGACAGGCCCCACTCGGCGCGAATCAGATCGGGATGCTCACGGACGAGCCAGCCCAGGCCATACTTGCCTTCGTACTCTTCGTCCGCCGTGGCGGCAAAAATCACATCGCGCTTGAGGCGCGCTTGATGGCGTGCGAGGAGAAGCATGGTCATCAACTCCATTGTGACCATAGCTTTCATGTCGAGCACGCCCCGTCCCCATACAAAACCATCGGCCAACTCGCCGCCAAAGGGTGGATGGGTCCAGTGTTCCGGCTCGGCTGGGACGACGTCGGTGTGACCGAACAACAAAAGCGGCGGCAGGCTGCCGTCGCCTCTGAAGCGTGCGATGAGGTCGCCGCGCCCTGGGGCGGACTCGAGCATCAAAGGCGTGTAACCTTCGGCGCGCAGCGCGCCGTCCAGGTATTGCGCGGCGGCGGTTTCGTTACCGGGGGGATTAGTGGTGTTGATGCGGACAAGGTTTTGCAGATGGCGCACTGCCTCGTCACGCAACATTGCCCGGTTGAGCTCGATTTGAGCCTCCTCAGGATGCAAGATTGCCCAAAGTGTAGCCCACTTCCCGCACGGTGCGAATCACGTCCGCGTCATCCACAACCAGAATACGTGCGGGTGCGGCCATGGCAAAAGAGTATAGACCAATTTTCGTTGGTAAGCAACAGGGAACGCGATGCCAGTTGAGCTAACACAAGAAGCAAGCCGCCGCGAAAACCTTCAGTTGACATTCTCTTGGGATTCGCTATATAATAAGGGGGACGGAATCAAGAGAGCGGCACGATATCCTCACTTTTTCTCCGTCTCTAGACACTTTCTTTACGCGCTCGCCGTTTCGATCT